>PYIJ01008840.1_pt1 | contig 14103 bp, 24 predicted proteins | sample 3578051 | NCBI WGS metagenome assembly PYIJ01 (sample SAMN08408021, study PRJNA431606) | Marine metagenome isolate SA_KN192-05_S13_5m, whole genome shotgun... | biome: marine; feature: oceanic pelagic zone; material: water; isolation source: surface water sample, 0.2-0.8 um fraction ... | reverse complement strand
TAACGTGGGTAGTTTGGATGAGTTATGCTTGATAGAATAAAATGGATGGTATTAGATAATCTACCAACAATATGGATTATCGCAATAATTACATTTTCCGTTATATTGGCGGCTAACCATGCAGGAGTATTATAATGGAAAAAGCAAAATCAACTGCAACAAATGTTATCAAGTACACTGAAAAGTTCTTGCTTGGTCTTATTGCATTATTAACATTGATCGCAACAGGACAAGAGATATTCAATATTTACACACTCGGCACAGTTACATTGGCTGACTTGTTATTGTTGTTCATTTATACAGAGGTGTTGGGAATGATTGGTGTGTTCTATGCAAGTAATAGAATACCAATTACATTGCCTTTGTTTATTGCCATGACGGCTCTAGCTAGATTGATAATTTTACAAGGTAAAGAAATGGACCCGATCACATTAGTTTATGAAGCAGGTGCGATTGCCATAATTGCTTTGGCTTGTTTGATTATTAGATTTAAGCCACCATGGACATACAAACACACAGGAGAAGATGAATAATGAAACCATTTTTAACGGCAGTAATTATTTCTGCGGCACTGATTTGTGCTATAGTTTTTACAGGTTATCCTGGAAAATGGTTTGAACATAATATGAGTTGTGATGGATCGATCGGCGGCGGATGTGTTTGTACAGAAGAATCAACAAGTTTTATTTGTAATATAAAGGAGGGCAAATAATGGACGCACAATATATAAATGATAAATTAAATATATTAAATAAAGAGAAGAAGGAACTAGAATCTCAGTTGCAATTTGTGTTTAGCGATGCTACAATTGAGAAGCTAGAAGAAGAGATCAGAGAACTTGATCATTCTATCAAAGTTGTAGAGAAATGGAAAGCAAATGAATGATGTTATTAATATAAAAGATTTTCAAAAAAAGAAAAAAGTTGAAAAGCATGAAGATGCAGAGTATGTTACCAAAGAAGGAGTATCAGCATTGTTGCATTCTTTACACGCAAATAATTTTCCAATTGATGATCCTGATTTTCAGCATGATCTTGCATTGGCATTTAAATTTATTCATGCGTCAATATCAAAACAGTATGGCATTGATAGTCCTTTTTACAAAGCCATAGACAAATTTAAAAAGGATGTTAAATGGTAAAAAAAACTTACATACACGTTAACCAACATAAAATTAGGAGTAACAAGAAACATGGGACTGATGAACCTGTTATCACTGTTAAACGTGGAAGTAGGAATGACTATTGTCATGCCGTTAAAATATTGGGCGATAGTATTGTGCGTTATGGCGGCAATGGTAAGCCTATCCTTAGTTGCGGTGCTAGAGTTGTTATAGAAACCGAAGCTGACGTTGAAATCATAGAATGATCAGCAAAGAAGATTATTACAACTTGAAAGAATATTATGATCACCAACGACTAAAAGAATATAACAAAGAAAAAATATATGAAGGAATAAAAGAGTTTTTAGCCAATGTTGAAAAAATGACCAAAGAAGAAGGAGAAGACAATCCTTTAGAAAACAGTTTGGAACTTATGTTTGAAAAAATTTGGGCTAAAACAGAAGAAAAAGATTGGGATTTTCCAATTCCAGTAGGTTGGGTGCCACAAGATGAAAAGTGGAGATTGTGGAATGAATATTGTTGATTTTTTATTTTAATGATAGTAGTATAAAAGTATGAATAAGATTGTGTGCATAGGCAGTAGCCATACTGAAGGTGGCTGGCAAGGACAGAACAAAGAGTTTGAAAACAGCTGGCCTGGTAAGTTGCAAGAATATCTAGGTGAAACATCACAGGTAATAAATTGTGGCGAAGCAAGTTTTGGTATTGAGTTTTGGCCAACAAAGGTAATCAATATTATTAACGAATATAAACCAACACACATGATTATTGAATTCAATGGAAAAAGTAAAATTGATGTAGAAATTTCTAGTGAGTTCACAGGCAAATCAGCTGACAAGCAAAAAGACTATCATCCTTTGTTTACAAGACAAAATGTAAGCAGTTTAGAAGGTCGTACTAATAAAAAATATTGGCCCAACAGAACAAGTGTAAGTGGCGGAGAAGCAGTTGACTACTACAATACATTCTATCAGTTATCCGAGGATGATGTTAAAAAATACTATGGTGGTGACTACCCGAGAGCGATTGCAGATCTTTACAGTGATGTCAAAGATGGATTGTTAACAAATCAAGAACAGAATTGGGTAAAAGAAAAGCTACAAGACATGCTTGACGCAATGGGCGGTAATAAAAAAGACTTAGAACTGTTAGTCAACTATTTGTACTTCAAAGCAGTTTATTACGATGACAGTGATCAAAGTGTTGCAAATTATTTGCAAAATATCAATAACATAAGAATGATATGTAATGAAAACAATGTTAAATTAACTTGCTTTACAATGCATGGAAAGCCGTGGCTAAAAAGTCAAGTCTACGTAGATGCGTATGAAGACAAATTCAAAGACATATGGTTGTTTGATGATGATAAGTTTGAACTTAAATCATGGGTATGGCAAAGATTTGGCAGAAACAATAAAGACCCACTAGCAGATAGTATTCATTATTATCCTTGGGTGTTTAAAACATGGATTGAAGAAATGGCAGGTCCATGGTTAAAAGAAAGGTTTATATAATATGAAAAAAATAGTTTGTTTAGGAACCAGTCATACATATGGTGGTGCAGAAGAATATGATTACACTTTTTATGAAGGATGGCCAGGACAACTTTCTAAATACTTAGAAGAACAAGGAATCGAAAACTACACCTACAATGGAGGAGAAAGTTCTTTTTCTTCTTATTTTTATCCAACTAAAATTATAAATTTTTATAATGAATATAAGCCAGACATGTTTGTTATTGAAGTTCCTGACATCGATAAAGTTGATATTGAAATATCAAGTGCAATCACAGGTGTTTACATAAACAAGCAAAAAGATTATCATCCGATTTATTCAAGACAGAGAGTGTTGACAAAAGATTGGAAAAAAGGTAAAGGTTATGCATGGCCAAACAGAAAAAGTATTTCCAAAGGTGAAGCAGTTGATTTTTATCATGGTTCAGATACCACAAAAAATATCAAAGACTTTTTCAGAGGTCACCACACAACTACAATGGAAGCATTTTACGGAAGTGTCGGATTAGGTGATCATGAACGTGAAAATGTCAAAAGCAAATTTGATGAATTATACAAAGCTCTTGGTAGAGATGATGATAGTTTTAAAAATATGTTAATCTATTGTTACTTCCATTCGTTGTTCATGGATGCAAGTGATTCTGAAATGGCAGGATATATGGCAAACACAATGAATATCATTAACACTTTAAAAATGTTAGGAGTGAAGTTTTTGCTATGGTCTCATGTGCGTAAGCAATACTTAGATCATTTTATTCTTGAAGAAACTTATAAAGACATAATTGGAAAACCAGAATATTGGTTGAATGGCGATCTTACATGGAACTTTAGAAAATTTACTAAAAACTGGGCAAGGGAAGAGAGCAATCCAAAAGAGTTTCTTGAAAAAATGAAATCAGATAAAATACATTTCCACCCTTGGGTGTATACGAGGTTTATTAATGAAATGATGGGACCTCAGGTACTAGACAAACTAAAAGGATAAAAACAATGCGAATTAATACACAACCAAAATTAAATTTTGATGATGTATTGCTAGAACCAAAACGTTCTACATTGTCGAGTCGTAAAGATGTTGACATGACAAGAAAGTTTACATTTAGAAATTCGGGTAAGGTTGTAAATTTCTTACCAATCTTTGCAAGTAACATGGATGGAGTTGGCACATTCTCAATGGCAAAGGTATTACAAGAACACAAAATGATGACTGTGATTACAAAGTCAACAACATTAGAACAATGGCGTGAAGCAGTTGGCAATGGAGTAAGATTGCAGAGTGTTTCTGTATGCACAGGCACAAATAAAATGTGGGATCCTGATGCGGCTGATTATAAAAACATGCAGGAAGTTTTAAAATCATTCCCTGATGTTAAATTTATTACCGTTGATGTTGCAAATGCATATCACGAAAACTTTGTGGACTTTATTAAACGTGTAAGAGATGAATATCCAACCAAGGTTATTATTGCTGGTAATGTTGTCACACCAGAAATGACAGAAGAACTTATCATAAATGGTGCTGACGTTGTCAAGATTGGTATTGGTCCTGGATCAGTATGTACAACAAGAACAATGACTGGTGTTGGTGTTCCGCAATTTAGTGCAATACTTGATTGTGCTGATGCGGCCAATGGAGTTGATGGACACATACTTGCTGACGGTGGCTGTGTGCATCCAGGTGATATTGCAAAAGCATTTGGTGGTGGTGCCCATATGGTAATGATTGGTGGAATGTTGGCAGGACATGACGAATCAGAACAACCAGTGATCGATGGCAACGTAGAATTTTATGGAATGAGTTCAGACCGTGCAAGAGAAAGACACGGCAAAAGAAAAGATGGTTACAGAGGTAACGAAGGCAGACACATTAAATTACCTTATCGTGGTCCTGTGCAACCAACTGTAGAAGATATTTTAGGCGGGGTAAGGAGTGCTTGTACATACATTGGTGCTAGAAGATTGAAAGATATGCCAAAGTGTGCAAGTTTCGTAACAGTACATAACAACATAAACAGAGTTTATGAAAGTTATACAGTAAAATAGGAGAAACTATGAAAATTATTGCCGGGCAGTCAAACCTACAATTGGCTGAAAGTATTGCTGAACATTGTTTTACCAAAGTGGTGCCAGCCAAAATAGGAAGGTTTGCAGATGGTGAATGTTCCGTTGAGTTATTAGAGAATGTTCGAGGAGAAGATTGTTTTGTAATTCAATCAACCAGTGCACCAGTGAATGACAGTTTAATGGAACTATTGATAATCATAGACACATTGAAAAGATCATCAGCAAAAAGAATTACAGCAGTAATGCCCTACTTTGGTTATGCAAGGCAAGATAGGAAAGTGCTTCACGTACCCCAATCAGTGCCAAGTTGGTTGCAAACTTAATTACTAAAGCAGGTGCAGATAGAGTGTTAACAATGGATTTACACGCAGGACAGATTCAAGGATTTTTTGATATACCTGTTGACGATCTAACTTCAAGAATTCTTTTTACAAAAGATATAAAAAAGAAATTAAAATCAGAATCAACAAAAACAGTTTTTGTTTCACCAGATGCAGGTGGAGTTGTTAGAGCAAGAAAATTCGCAGATGCATTTAGTGGAATGATTGCAATTGTTGATAAAAGAAGATCAAAGCCTGGAGTTAGCGAAGCCATGCACGTTATTGGTAATGTAAAAGACAAACATGCAATACTTGTTGATGATATGGTTGATTCTGGAGGAACACTTTGCAATGCGGCAAAAATATTGTTGTCCAAAGGTGCTGTAAGTGTGAGAGCATATATTACACACGGAGTACTTACAAAAAATGCTTGTGAAAGAATTCAAGAAAGTAAATTAGAAGAAGTTGTGATAACTGATTCGATAACTTATCGTTGTCCAGAAGATATCACAAAAATTAGACAAGTGTCAGTAGATAAACTTATTGGAGAAGCAATAAGACGTGTAAGCAATGAGGAATCAGTAAGCACTTTATTTTCGTAGAAAAATTTGCTAAATAATTGTAGCAGAAATACAATTATTATGGCAACTGAAAATAAAGCATTAGATATTATTGATATTACATTGTTATTACGTCAAAGACGTTGTAGAGAATGTGTTGACGAAGAGCTTAATAATCAAGGTATAGGACATTTATACTATTGTGATGTTGAAGTAATCTATGAAAATAATAAACATATATTATTGCCATTCGTTGTAAATCGTCGAAACGGAAGAACAATCGACGTTATGTATGACGAAGAAGAGAATACAGTCCAAGCACATATTATTCCGCAGTAGCTCAGTGGTAGAGCAGTTGACTGTTAATCAATTGGTCGTAGGTTCGAATCCTACCTGCGGAGCCACATATTATGATATACAGAAGAAAAAGTCAAAAGAGAAAAGAAACGAAATCTGTCAAACAAGACAGCCAGCCTCCTCTATCTAAAAAAATACAGAATCCTAAAAAACAAAGATTAATACAGGTAGAAGCAGAAATACAAGAACTGGCACACAAATCTGGGTATAACTCTCAAGAACAAATGGACAAGCTAATGTTAGAACGTTGGCAACTCAGATACCAGCTCAACTTGTAAAATTGCAAAAAATTAACTATATAGATAAATAAATTAAAGTACATATATTTCTATGACTTGGGCGTAAGCCCGGACAGTCCACAAGTGGAAAAGAAGGGCTGACATGGAGACAAAATGGCAGTAACATATAATATCAAAGGGACATCGAACCCTTCATTTAAAATAGGTAAAAATGGTGTAATACTCTCACCGGAAAATAATACAAGCGGAACAACAATCACACTGCCAAATGCAACTGGCACAGTTGTATTACAAGATACCACGGATACATTATCAAATAAAACACTAGCAAGTCCACTTATTACACTCAACGATAGTGTAGAACTAAAATTTGGTACCAATGAAGATGCAAATATCAAACACACTGGTAGTGATTTTAACATCAACGAAACAACCGGTGACATTAATATTAGAACTTATGCTGATAATAAAGATGTCGTAATTAGTGCAGATGACGGCAGTGGCGGAATAGCTTCTTACATTGTAGCAGATGGATCGACTGGTGCAGTAAAATTAAAACATTATGGCACAAATATTCTTGAAACAACAAGCACTGGTGTATCTATTGAAAATACTTCAACTGGTGATGCATTATTAATTACCACAACAGAAGATTCAAGCACAGCAGGACCAGTTATTGCATTGAAAAGAAATAGTGCAAGTCCGGCAGATGCTGATTACATTGGACAAGTTAAATTCAAAGGTGAAAATGACAACGATCAAGAAATCACTTATGCCAAAATAACTGGTAAAATATTAGATGCTTCAGACGGTTCTGAAGATGGTATGTTGGAATATGCTTTTATTAAAGGTGGGTCACAAAACATATCAGCTAGATTTAGAGGTGATGCATTACAATTATTAAATGGCACAAACCTATATGTTGGCACAGGTGGTAATATTCAATTTGAAGGCGCCACAGCAGATGCATATGAAACAACACTAACACCAGCAGACGCAACAGCAGATAGAACTATAACAATGCCTGACGCAACAGGTACAATTGTATTACAAGACAGCACAGACACATTAACCAATAAAACAATTGGTGCGGCAACGATTGCAGGACATTTGATACCAGACACAAACGAAGCATATGATCTTGGATCATCAACAAACAGATTTAATGATATCTATCTAGCAGGTGACACAGTTGATATTGGTGGTACTAAACTTTCCAAAGACTCTAGCGGTGATATTGATATTAAAGACAGCGGCGGAAATAGAAAAATAATTAAAGCGGCGGCGATCGAATTATTTGACAGTTCTGGTAAGAAGATGCGTATTGAACGTGATGCTTCCAGTGGTAAAATGAAATCACGTAGATTTGGTGCTGATGGTAATGCAGAAGCAGACACTGATGATGTTGTTGAAATCGCAGAAGATAAATCACCACAGCTGGGCGGCACACTAGAAACAAATGGACACTTGTTAAGATTTGGTGACAGTGCAAGTGCAACAGACGATAGATTACAATTTGGTGCTTCACAAGACTTACAGATTTATCATGATAGCAGTAACAGTTATATTGATGATTCCGGAACTGGTGATTTATATATTAGATCAAATTTTCTAAGGCTTGGCACGCCGGGCGGCGAAACAACGGCAACCTTTGCGGCTGACGGTGCGGTTACACTAAGGCACAACGACCTCGTAAAATTTCAAACAACAACCACAGGAGTCCAAACAACAGGAACACTCAACGTAAATGGTGTGTACAATCTTCCAACATCAGATGGATCAGCAAATCAGTTCTTAAAAACAGATGGTGCAGGTACAGTAAGTTTTGCAACAGTGCCACAAACAGTTGTTGAGGACACAACACCACAACTTGGTGGTGATTTAGATGTTAATGGAAACAAAATTGTATCAGCATCAAACGGTGATGTTGAGATAGAACCAAACGGAACAGGTAATGCAAAAATTACCAGCACTGGTGCATTAATACTGCCAGTGGGAACAACAGCACAAAGACCAGCTACTCCAGTTGTTGGCATGTTTAGATTCAATTCTACCACAGATAGATTTGAAGGATACAATGGTGCAAGTTGGGTGATACTGGGAAGTGTATTACCAACCAATGAAGCAACCGATTATGGTGCAACTACAGAAACAGCAATTAGTAATCATGATTATGGTGCGATCACAGATGCAGACTCAATCATCATAGATTACAAAACTATAACGTAGTTCAACTAGGTCAACTTTGGCCAGTTTATCCACAATTATATCGTTTAAAAACAATAACATAATCTGCTAAAATGTCGTCAAACTGGCGTCTTAATCCTGTTTTAAGGGCCCTACAGTGCGTGATAAGTGTGCATTTATCACAAACACTACATCATAAACACAGTTTTTAATGGCCAAATAAGCATACATTAAATAAAGCACAGTTGATACGTATATCAACACAGTAAGGAGATTACTTATGTGGGATAAATTAATCAATGGCGTGAAAAAATTAACGGAAGTAGGAATTACGTTAATTGCATTTGGCGTTGTTTTGCAAGTATTGTTTGGTGACAAGCTGATCGGGTTCTATGATCTTGATGTTGTTGCTAACATTATCGCGATAGTAAATCAAATTGGCAGTCAAGGCTTGGTAGGGCTAGTAGCACTATGGATCTTGTACTGGATTTTTACTAAAAAATAGACTTGTCCAAGGTGCTCTATATTTTAGGGCACCTTCTTTCTTTTATAAATACTACTATTAAATCAATAGGAGTATAATCAATGTGGGATTTTATAAAATATGAAATACCTGAAATGCTTGACAACTGGAGAGTAATTCCAAGATTGTTAATTTTTATGTATGCAGTGGTATTTTATCAAACAATGAATTGGTTTATGGGTTTACCAGATCCAAACAATGCACAGGCTGGCTTTGTATCAGTGATTGTTGGTGCTGGCGCGGCTTGGTTTGGCTTGTATGTAAATTCAGGATCAGGCAAAAAAGTCAAATTTGAAACATCAACCAAAGGAAGTAAATCTAGCTAATGACACCAGATCTTAATACACTGTCAATGGATTTAACTGGTATGCTATTACCATGGATAGCCGTATTAATATCTTTAGTAATAGCTATCTGGTTCAAAGATTTTGCCACAGGATTAGCAAAAGGATTGAAATTCAAATGGGATCCTGCTTTTAAAGAAGGTGACGAAGTTTTACTTGATGGCGAATTAGCTATGATAGTAAAAATTGGTGTAAGTAAGACAGTGTTTGGTGTTTACTCTGATAGAGGATATACTTGGCGATATGTGCCAAATGAAAGAATACCAGTTTTAAAATTAGAAAAAGTTATTAAGAAAGATCTTCATGTTGACACAGAAGAAGAAAAAGCACAAAAAATGAAAACACTTATTGACAAAGCACAAGATGAAGAAATTTTAGCAAATAAAAAAGCAATTGATATAATCAACGGAAAGAAAAAATGAGATCATATCAACACCACATAAGATTATATGTAGATGAAGAACTTTCAAATGAAGTTCTGCAAGTGATATACAAAACAGTTGAACTTATTGTGCCAGAAGGTATATTAAGAACAATAAATCAACCAGGCAAAGCAAACACTGATGTATTTTATCATATCAAAGATGGACGTCATGCTTATGACATGCCAACCACTAGAGATTTGACACCAGATGAAACAGAATTATTGTTTGATGCACTCGATTATGTGATGACAATTGATTTTGATGTAGAATCAACCACACCAGTAGTTGGTGATTTTACAAAAGCAGAACGTGATGCCATGGAAATGGGTTTAGATGCTTATAAACAAGCAGTAGGGGATAAATAAAATTATGCAAGATATAAGAAAATACATTGATATTGTAGCAGAACAGCCAACACCACAAGTTGGTGATGCAATCGATCTTGAGTTCGGTGATAACACAGCAGTAATTTCGACAGTAATTGACAAAATTGATGAAAATTCAGTCACTGTATTAGCAGATGACAAAGCACTAGACTTTATTTCAAAATTAGAAGAAGTTTGCGGTTGTGAAATGGAAGAAGAACCAGTAGAAAAAGATCACGAAGTGAACATGGGAAAATCACAGATGTATCACACAATGAAAAATGCCAAAGCAATTCATGATATGTTGCAAAAAGTATCCGAACGTGAAGGCATTGAAGGTTGGGTAGCATCAAAGTTAACCAAAGCATCAGATTATTTAAAAGTAGTAAAAGATTATTTAGAATATGAAATGGTACAAGCCGGCTTTGATAGAAACGAACAAGATGTTAATGAAGCAGTTGACAAGTCAGCATTAGAGGCTTGGTACAACAAGTACAAAAAGTATCAAGGTAACAATGGTGATGAACTACCATCTGGTATGTTGAGAGCTCATATAGACACAGGCATTTTAACAGACGGTGTTGAAGCCAATGAACTTGCAAAAGCAGTAGCAATGCTTGGTGGCGACAGAAGCAAGGCTGAAGAAGAACTGTTTGGTGATCCAGAAAAATTTGCAAAAATGTTGCCTATCACAAATGCTATGCAAAAAGAATACGTAAACATAATGGGCGTAAAAGCAATTGACGAAGACAACTGCACAGAAGCGGCAAAGATCTTAGGTGATGACATTGTAGGTTTTGGTATTGCTGAAGATACACGAAATTTTGGTCAAGCATTTGAAGCCAAGTATCAAGGCAGAACAGTAAAATTAAACAAACCACAAAGAACTGGCACTGACGAACCAGGCAAGTTCAAAGTGTATGTAAAAGATCCTAAAACAGGAAATGTAAAAATGGTACGTTTTGGTCACCAAGGTGGCGGCAAAAACAAAGATTCAAAAACAATGCGTATCAAAAAATCAAACGCGGCACGTAGAAAAAGTTTCCGTGCAAGACATAACTGCTCAAATCCAGGTCCAAAAACAAAAGCACGTTATTGGAGTTGTAGAGCATGGTAGGGGAGATTGTAGATGAGCTTCCTAGTACACAACCTGCCTCCGGTAGAAGTATACGTTAAGAAAGAATATCTATACGATTTACAAAAAGGTCATGGAGAACTTACTCCTGGCGTTTGGATTTCTGTAAAAAGTGTAATGGGCAAAGCACTTTACTTCGAAACACTATTGACAGATTATGGTGCTTCATTTGATAAGTTACCATTGTCAGCATTCGTCTGGAAAACAGACTACGACAAAGACAATCAATTACCTTTAGATCATTTGCAGATATGGGATTGTTTTGACTATGATCTCACAGTGATCAAAAAACCTTTGTTATGTGATTGTGAATTTTTTGGCAAAGATAAAAAAATGCACAAAGGTGAATACATTTTTACAATAGATAACTGCCACAGAGATCAAAATGTATTAAACACAAATTTTTCAGAGCATGATCCAGAACACAAATCATTCAACATAATCAAAATGAACAATGGACAATTTGCGGCACAGCCAAACAACAGAGTGATATTCACAGATCAAAGTTTGGTACATCCAGATAGAAAGATGCCAGATTTTAAAGTGTGTTCACAAAACTACACAGTTGAAAATACACCTAAGTGGTCAGTGGGTCATACAGACGACTGGCAGTACAAGACCAAAGATGAAAAAGAATATATCATAGAAGAAGACCTAGACGCCCCGGATCAGGGTTGTTAAATGACCGAAGAAAAATACCCAGACACAGAAGAAGACCTAGTATGGAAAAACACTCCAGTAGAAAAATTATGGTTGCTTGATAAACTTCTACTCAGTAAAGCAATGGGATATGTTTGTGGACCAACAGGCATTGACGTGCCAAAGCCAGGATACTATATCGTAAGACCATGTGTTAATGCATTGGGTTTAGGATTAGGAGCAGAAAAAGTTTGGTTAGAGAAAAATACTATGCATCTTCCATATGGGTATTTTTGGTGCGAATGGTTTGAAGGAAGACATTTTTCTGTAGATTATAAGTGGGGTAATCAAATGTTTTGTGTCGAAGGATTCAAATCAGATAAAACATTTACACGTTGGGACAAGTGGACAAAGGTTGATCATGTAATAATGTTGCCAGAAGAAATTGCAAATCATCTTATAAACGAACCTGCATTGAATGTTGAGTACATTGGTGATAAAGTAATTGAAGTTCATTTGAGATCTAATGAGGATTTTGCAAACAACATATCTGAATTTATTCCTGTCTGGGAAGGCCAAAACAAAATACCTCCACAAGGTTACACTTACAAGCATTATCCAGATGTGCATGGAAGAATTGGTGCTTTCGTAAAATAGCTCTTGACATTCTGGAAAATTGTGCTATATTAATAGTATGGCAAACACAGATTTAATGATTGACTTAGAAACTTTGGCCACATCAAATGATGCGGCGATTGTTACAATGGCGGCAATCAGATTTGATCCTCATGCAGATTACAGCAAAATTAAAGTGGAGGATTTACCACCACATCAAGTTATGTACAGGAGAATTGACTTAGATTCATGTACAGCCATTGGTTGCAAAGTAAATGAAGAAACAATCAACTGGTGGGCAACACAATCAAAAGAAGCACAAGATGAAGCATTTGGTGACAACGGTGATAGGATCACTATACAAGATGCTATGAAAGAATTACGTAAGTTTTCATTTGGTGTAAAACGTCCATGGAGCCATGGATCATGTTTTGATTTAATGATTGTAGACAATATTATGCGTAAATTAGAAATTGGTGTTCCTTGGAGTTATTATGATATTAGAGATACTCGTACACTATTTGGATTCGGGATTCCAGCAGAAATGCCACAAGCAGACAAGCACCATGCACTTCATGATACATTTAGACAAATAATTGGTGTACAAAACGTCATAAAAGGGCTAAAAGCACAGGGCATCGCAGTTGAGCTTGATAAAAAGCCCTGGAACTAGTAAAAACTAAAATAATTCTTGACAGCATAAATATAGATGTATATACATTATATTTAGGAATTAGTTATGACTAAACAATTTAAAGATTATTTACTGGAAGTACAGGACGGTTCTACTGACCCTGATAAAGTTCAAGATCTTGCTGATGAATTAGAGTTATTGGCAACAAATGATGGTGATCTTTATAGACGTCAGTATATGCCAATAATCAAAAATCTTATGCGTAAACGTGCTAAAGGCGTTTATGATCACAATCTAGCAATCAAATTATGGCGTTACTTAATTGATAACGTAGCCAAAAAAGAAGCAGGCCCAATGGCAAGAGTTAAGTTTCCAGGACTTGTGAGAAATATGGCGGCTAAATCAATTGCTGATGATGAGTTACAAAAGATGGATGATGGCGAGTACAGCGAGGTGAATTTAAAAATAGGAGCATAATATGGCAAAGTCAAAAGGTGGACTAGGTGGTGCTTCTACGATTGAGCATGTGAAGAAAAGAACTACTATCGGTCGTGGAAGATTGAAAATGTCGTCCATGAACAAAAACAAAAGACGTTCTTATAAACCATATGTTGGACAAGGTAAGAGAAGATAAGATGAATATAAACGAGTTATTAGAACCAAACGCAAAAAAGGCAGTGTTTACATTTGGCAGATTCAATCCGCCAACCAAAGGACATGCACGATTGATGGACGTAGTGAAAAACGCCGCCAGTGGTGCTGACCATTATGTGTTCACTGGTAAAACTAATGACCCGAAAAAGAATCCATTACAATACAAAGACAAGATTACATTTTTAAGAGCAATGTTCCCACACATGAATATTATGGATGATCCAGCAATTCGCACACCGTGGGAAGCTCTTGAAGAACTAGGCAAACAATACGATGAAGTTGTGATGGTGGTTGGTTCAGATCGTAAAGATGATTTTGAAACACAAATGAGACCATACTTAAAAGATTTTGGCATTGAAAAATTTTCAATAGTAAGTTCAGGTGAGAGAGATGCAGACGCAACAG
>PYIJ01143880.1_pt1 | contig 14136 bp, 17 predicted proteins | sample 3578051 | NCBI WGS metagenome assembly PYIJ01 (sample SAMN08408021, study PRJNA431606) | Marine metagenome isolate SA_KN192-05_S13_5m, whole genome shotgun... | biome: marine; feature: oceanic pelagic zone; material: water; isolation source: surface water sample, 0.2-0.8 um fraction ... | reverse complement strand
AGTTGCAGCAACAAGTTGCCCAGCTAACTGGCTTTATTCAGAATCAACAGACACAGCAGCAGAGCCATGAGCAGGCAAGCACGCAGTCTTTTATTGACCAGTTTGCAGCAGAAACTGATGCCAATGGCAACCCAGCGCACCCGCACTTTGAAAAGGTGCGAAATGTGATGGGTACATTAATCAGTAACAACAACGCGACTGACCTGAAAACAGCTTATGAAATGGCAGTCTATGCCGATCCAGAACTGAGGCAGGCAGAGTTAAAGCGCGTTGCAGCATCGCAGTCGCAGGCAAAGGTGAAAACCGAAGCCGTACAAAAAGCGAAAAAAGCACAACGGTCAAAAGTCAGAGGCAGTGCAACACCCGCCGCGCAAGCGCTCCCGGCTAATGCGTCTATTCGTGACACAATTAATGCGTCAATTAGACAACTTGAAAATGGAAGGAGCTAGTAAATGGCTAGTCCTAATCTTTCAGAAATCGTCACCACCACTCTTAGAAACAGGAGCCGGACGCTTTCTGACAACGTGAGCAACCACAACGCTTTGTTGCGGCGCTTGCGCGAGAATGGCAATCAAACATCCGTAACAGGGCGTGATATTGTCCGTGAACTTGAATATGCCGATAATGGAACTGTGCAGTTTTACAGCGGGTATGAATCACTTGATGTTTCACCATCCGATGTACTGTCAGCCGCTGTTTTTGACTACAAACAATTAGCTGGCAATGTAACAATTTCCGGGCTAGAGCAAATCAAAAACTCAGGCACAGAGGCCATCATCAATCTTCTTGAGGCACGCATCAACGTGCTTGAAAAGTCCATGATGAACAGCCTGTCTACCTCAATCTATTCTGATGGCACAGGCACATCAGGCAAAGAGGTAGGCGGTCTGCAACTTATTGTTGCTGATGCTGGAACTGGTACAGTTGGCGGGATTAACTCTTCAACTTACACTTTCTGGCAAAATGTTCAGACCACTGCAACATCAAGCGCTTTTTCAGTCGCTAACGTGCAGGCAGATATGAATACTATTTATCTGTCGCTTGTTCGTGGCGCTGACAGCCCAGACTTAGTTATGGCTGGCACTAACGCATACACCGCATTTTTAGGCAGCTTGCAGGCTATCCAGCGTATTACCAGTGATGATCTGGCAAACTCTGGGTTTACCTCATTGCAGTACCTAAACAGCGATGTTGTGTTTGATTCAGCTTGTAACACTAACAGAATGTATTTCTTGAACACCGACTATCTCCGTCTGGAAGTAGCGGCAGCAAGAGACTTTGTGCCTGGTGAAGCAAAAATGTCAGTCAACCAAGACGCAATGGTGACACCAATGTTCTGGTCAGGAAATCTGACTTGTTCAAACCGTGCGCTCCAAGGCGTGATTCATACATAGGAGGCTCATAGTATGTCTATAGCACCAGTAATGGGGATAGACCCCACAGCCGTTGCTGACACCCCTGAATTTCAGTTGGGTCAGCTTGGCGCAATCGTCAACGACACAAGCGGCACACGCCTCTACAAGTATCTGCAATATGATACTGGTTCGGCAGGCGCAGCAGCAGTCGCTGGTGAGGTCGCTTATTATTATACGTTGGATGGCTACCGCCTCTTTAAGGTTACTAGCGATCTATCCGATTCAGTTGAAATCGGTGCGGGTGTAATCCAAGCGGTAATGACAGATGGGCAGTATGGCTGGTTTCAGGTAACTGGAATGGCAACATTGACCATTGCATTGACAGCAGGCGCTGATGGCGATCCGCTGACACCAACAGGCGCAGCCGACGGCACGCTTGATGTTTCAGCAGCAGCCACAGATAACGTCTGTGCGATTGCGGGTGACATCAGCGACAAGGAAATAATCTGCACATTTCCTCTGTAAACTTGGTGGGGGCAGGGGAAACCTTGCCCCTTTTTCTAAAAAAGGGAGAAGTTGATGAGTACCAAGGGCATATTTTTTGAACGTGAGTTAAACGGGCAAACACGAGATTTTTGCCGCATTGAAATAGCAGGCGTGCGTGACATTTGGGAAGGCCCAGCGCGGCCAGAGGATATTTTGCGTTTCCCAGCAGAGTGGGAAGCCTTTAAGAAAAAAGGCAAACGCAAAAAGCCTAAAGGCTCAAACCTGGCTGACTTGCCGGGCATGACGGAGCCGCGCCGCTGTGAACTGGAACTAAACAATATCGAAACGGTTGAACAGCTTGCAGCCGCTGAAGAGACAAAACTGCGTAATATTGGTGAGCCGTATGTCGAACTTGCCAAAATTGCAACGCTGCAAGTTCAAGCGGCAAAAAACAAAAAAGAACTGGTTGATGAGGTTGTTGTTTCGGCAGCAACTCTAAAAAACATAGCCAAAGAGGTGACAGATGAGCCTGCTGACGATAGCGCAAGCAGTAGCTGACTTTGTAGGGTTTGAGCGCCCTACAACCGTTGTCGGTAATACTGACCCCATTGCACGGCAACTTTTGGTCATGGTAAACCGCGAGGGCATCCAGCTTATGCGTGCCAGCAACTGGCCGATTATTACCAAAGAACACACCTTTAACACAGTCAACGGCACGCAGAACTATGCGCTGCCAACTGACTTTGATCGCTTTGTGTCTGGCACGGCTTACAACCGCACAGAGCTTGATGCAATGGTTGGCCCCATAACACCGCAAACCTACCAGGCTGACCGCTTTGGCACAGTGACTGGCGGCATAGTCCAGCGCTTTCGCTTAAAGGCAAGCAGCAACGCTTTGCGGTTTGATATCACGCCAACACCTGATGCGGCAGAAAGCATTGGCTTTGAATATGTGTCTAGCCATTGGAACCAGACCAGCGGCGGCACCTCACAGGCCGCTATGGCCGCTGACACTGACGTTGGCATCCTGGATGAGACATTGATCGAAATGGGCGTTACCTGGCGTTACAAGCAGTCTCACGGCCTGATTTATGATGAGGATTTTCGCCAATATCAAATGGAGTTGCGACAGGCGATTAGCCGATCAGGCGGTGCGCCAATTCTGTCACTAGACGATCACAGGCGCTATTTGGTCAGCCCATATAGCTACAACCTTCCAGATGCGGGTTATGGCATCTAATGCTTGATGCCGTAAGATCATCGAGGCAGTACCGCGTCAAAGCGGCATCTGTGCCAGCCCCCGTGGGTGGTCTGAACAGTCGTGATTCCATTGATGCCATGCCGCCAACGGATGCGCTGATTATGAGCAACTTTTTCCCGACAACAGGGAAAATAACATTGCGTGACGGTTATACGCAGTTTTGCACTGGTGTCGGCACAGGCGATGTAGAAACGCTGATAGAGCATAGCGCAGGCGCAAATAGACAATTTCTGGCAATCGGCAGCAATGGCACGTTTTACCAGATTGACACCGGGTCAGCGGTCAGTAGAAAAACTGGCCTCGCCAATGGCCGCGCAGAACATATTGAGTTTAACAATAACACGATTGTTGTGCCGTCTGGCGCAAACGTGCCGTTTAGCTGGAATGGGTCAAGCGCGTCTGACTTGTCAATTACACTGTCTGATAGTGTAAACCCAAACACACTGACAGGTGTACACGCACATAAAAACCGCGTTTATTATTGGACAGGCGATAGCCAGAATTTTTATTACAGTGCGTCTGTAGATACGTTCCAAGGCAACTTTACCAAGTTCCCTGTCGGCCTTGTTGGCACATTTGGCGGCAACATCATAATGATTAACAGCCTGTCGATTGACGGCGGTGAGGGTGTTGACGATTTACTAGCAATTATAATGACTTCTGGTGAGGTGCTAATCTACAGTGGTAGCAATCCGGGCAGTGATTTTTCACTGGTCGGCTCATTCCGTTTGGCAGAGCCAGTAGAAGAAAAACGCGCCATCGCAAAACTTGGCGGTGATGTTATTATAATGACCAAAGAGGGCTATCTACCGCTATCACAAGTAGTCAGGCAAGATTTGGTTGGTAACAAGGCAGCGGCCATATCAGAGAAAATTAGGGGTACAGTGATTGCTCAAGTGGCAGAAACTGGCACTCAAAAAGGTTGGCAGATATTTGTTAGCCCGGACGGTGATAAAGTATTTTTTAATTTTCCGACTGTAGATACAACAACAGATAAATATAACCAGCACGTTTTCAATCCAATCATCAGAGCGTGGTGCATCTTCCAAAATTTACCCGCTGTTGTTTGGGGTCAATATGACGGTGACACCTACTTTGGCGGCGCTGATGGCAAGGTTTTCAAGGTCGGCGGCAATGCTGATCTGGGCGAAAACATCATAGGCGATTTAGCCACAAGTTATAATTATTTTGGTGATCGCGGCGGGGTCAAGCGCTTTAGTAGCGTTCAGCCAATGCTGGAAGGCGAAACTGATGTGCAGTTTGACTTTGGTGTTGGCGTAGATCAAGCGCCTGTCAGCGGCATTGCAGTCGCAACGACAACCTTTGCATCGAATATGGCAAGCTGGGACATTGCCACATGGGACGATTTTTTCTGGGCTGACGCGGTGGGCGTTGGCATCACCAAGCGCCGAAAGGCAGTTAACAAGTTTGGTTTCAGCGCCGCGCTACGGATCAAAGTGGCAACGGACAGCCAGACCATCAGTTTTATTAGCGCTCATTACACATACGCACCAGGGGGGCCATATTAAATGCCTTTTTCAAGCGGAACTTTTAGCAGAACTTTTGACTGCACAACAGATCGTGACAACGGCGTAAAAATCCTTGCCTCTAAGTTTGACACCGAACTGGATGGCATGGCTGTTGGCTTATCCACGGCAATCCTAAAAGACGGCACGCAAACTTGCACGTCAGCGATACCATTTGCCCAGGGCATCACACTGCCAGATGACAAAACAATTACTTTTGGCACAAACAACGATGTTTTAATTCAGTATGATGAAACCACAACAAACTCACTGAAAATATCAGCAGCAGAGGGGGCTGGCCTTGCCATCACACTGATGGCAGATGAGGGCGATGACGCGGGTGATGAGTGGAAGCTGAATATTGCAGATGGCGGCACATTAACGCTTGGCAACGATATCAACAGTGCTGGCACCTATGTAACGCACTTAACCATCACACCAAATGCAACCGTTGCTAACAGCACGATGGCTGTTGCTGGCAATCTGACTGTTGGCGGTGATCTGACTGTCAGTGGTGATGACATCACTATGGGGACTAATACGGCTGGCAATTTGTTGATTGCTGACGGCACAAACTTTAACTCAATTGATGTTGGTAGTTTGTCGGCAATTTCTACAGTTGCAAGTGGCGATCTTTTCATTGCTGTTGATGCCTCTGGCGGCGGGTTGAAAAAAATTGACCGTGCAACAATTGTTGCTGGCCTTGCATCCAGCAGTGCGCTAACAGCCATTGTTCAGGATACCAGTCCCGAATTGGGCGGCAACTTGGACACCAATAGCCACAATATCTTGATAGATGACGCGCATTTTATTGGCGATGAAAACGGCAACGAACAGATAATATTTCAAACAACGTCAAGCGCCGTTAATCAATTTGACATTACAAACGCTGCTACTGGTAACGCACCAGAGATTAGCGCAACTGGCGGCGATACAAACATAAGCCTGAAATTGACCCCAAAAGGATCAGGCCAGGTTTTACTCGACGGCAATGTTGGCATTGAAACAGGCGTGATTGATCTGAAAAATGGCGGCTCTCAGTCAAACATCAAGTTTTATTGTGAATCATCAAACGCTCACTACGTTGAATTAAAAGCCCCAGCTCACTCTGCTTTTTCAGGCAATGTCACAGTTGTTTTGCCTGTGGCAGCAGGCACTTTGGCGCTTACTTCAGAATTACCAACGTCAGGCATCAGCAGCGGTAATGTTGCAACTTTTGGCAGCGGTGTAGTTGATAACGATTTTTTACGAGTGGACGGCACGACAATCGAAGGTCGGTCAGCTTCAGAACTTGCGTCTGATATAGGCGCAGCGACTTTAGATGATGCTACGGCTCTGGCAATAGCGCTTGGATAGGAGAAAATAATGGCTAACACTTTCAAGGTGGTGTCGCATGATGTGATGCCAGCCAGTTCTGGCACGCCAGAGGATTTATATACAACACCAGGATCAACAACGACTGTTGTTTTAGGCATGGTGCTGGCAAATGTCCACACAACGCAAGTTACAACCAGTGTTAAGCTAGTTAGTGACACCAGCGGCGGTGGTAGGACGGCCCAAAACACAACAACTTTTTTGTTAAAAGATGCGCCAATCCCGGTTGGCGGCAGCTTGGAAATATTGTCTGGCAACAAGGTCGTGCTTGAGACAACCGACAAAATTCAGATTGATTGCTCGGTTGCAGATAAAACCTCAGTGACCATGAGCATCATGGAGATTACCTAATGGCGTACATTGGCAAAGGCGTTATAGGCGTTGAGCATCCAGCCACCTCTGCGCTAAATGCAACGACAGGCACGTTTACTGGCGCTGTTGGTGTTACTGGTAATGTTTCTACAACGCCAGGTAGTGTTTCTATAAAGGCTATCAACGGTGGATACACTGGCGGTCTGTTAATTGAGGATGATGGGAATACAACTAAGTCTGCGATTACCCATGTCGTTGGCACAATGGCGATATCAGCCAATGCTTCTGCTGACCACATGCTTATCACTGCTGATGGCGAAGTTACTATGCCAGCGCAACCAGCGTTTTTAGTTCAGCCCAATAGCACACAAAACAATATTGGCGATACTGCTGGAACCGCTACTGTGATTACTATGGACAATGAACGATATGATGTAGGTGGGAACTTTGCATCAAATGCGTTTACCGCCCCTGTTACTGGAAAATATTTACTTAGCACTGTCATATACGTCAGCAATTTAGATTCAGCGGCAACTTATGTTGCAGTATATATCTACTCTTCTAATCGTATTTATTTTCAAATATTTGACCCTGACTTTGGGCAAGATTCACCTTATTGGACTTTCACTTTATCAACTGTTGCTGACATGGACGCAAACGACACAGTTAATGTTAGATGGGCGCAGTATCAAGGCACAGTACAAACAGACATAAATTCAGAATCTACTTTTTCTGGAATATTAATTGGCTAATCGGGTGAAACAACCCTGTCATAAAGGAGACACAAAATGGCAAACCATACTAAAGCAGTTGTATTGACTGACTTACAACAGCAAATCTTGAGTAACGATTTGTACAACGATAGCGATAATGCTGGTCTTGATGCGTGGATACAATTAGCAGTCGACGGTAAGATTAATAACTGTTGGAAGCGTATGCAACAAGAGTGGACAACCAAGCTAATGAACGACGATAGTTTTACTGACGCTATCCCATCTAACCAAGCTGACTTTGTTGCTCTCATTGTTGCTCGTAGCGACTACCAAAACCGCAAAGCAAGAGATGATGCTTCAAGCATCGGATAGGAACTTAATATGCCGTACATAGGAAGATCATTAGGCGATGGCGTAAGAGCTAGGTACATCTACGCAGCCACCTCTGGGCAAACGACATTTAGCGGCAACGATGCTAACGGCATAGCCCTTGCCTACAGCGACACGCTTTACATGGATATTTATCAAAATGGCGTGCTTCTCAAGCCTGTCACTGACTATGCGGCCACGACAGGCACAAGCGTTGTCCTGGTCACAGGGGCAAGCACTAGCGATGTCGTTGAGATGATCGTCTACGATAGCTTTGCGGTGGCTGACACTGTTAGTGCGGCTAATGGAGGCACTTTTAGCGGCAATATGGCAATGGGTGGGACGCTTGGTGTTACTGGCATCACCACAGCAACAGGCGGCTTAAATGTAGGCACAATCAAAGATGCTGGTAATAATGCGACTGCAATGACCATTGACAGTAGTGGTCGTATTCTTACGCCAGCTAGACCAGCCTTTCATGCCAGAAAAAATGCAAGTGGAACTCAGGGGTTTCAAGGGGTGCTTGTTTTTGATGAAGAGGACTTTGATATTGGCGGCAATTACAACACATCAAATGGAAGATTTACTGCACCAGTAGCGGGTATTTACTACTTTTGTTTTGATGCATTAGTTTCAACTGATTCGTCAGGAAATGCGTTAGCAGCTAATGAGTATGCAATAGCTGAATTTGTTAAAAATGGTTCAACCGGAACATTTGGAATGAGGTCATACCACAGAACTGCAAGTTCAACTCAATATAATACTATTCATAGAACTGATTGTATTCAGCTTAGTGCTAACGATTATGTTCAAGTGAATATCCCCAATGAGTTTATTTATGGTGATGATTCTGGAAGGTATGACCCAACATTTCAAGGCTTTTTAGTGGGGTAAAAAATATGGCAAATTACAAAAATATTTCTATAACCACTCCTAATGAGATTTTGCTTGTTATACCTACAGCAGAGGCAATTCTTTTGGCTTCAGATTGGACACAGATACCAAATAGCGGATTGACTGATGATTGTGTCACTGCTTTTGACAACTACCGTGCCAGCATCCGCACCATACGCAAAACCAATCCGTCTAGTCCAACTTGGCCTGATGCACCGACAGAGGAGTGGAGCTAATGAGTAAAGCAGCAGAATTAGCCGCACTGATTGGTGGGCAAAAGGCATTAGGCGATAAGAATCTTGTAAAAAATGGGGCAATGGTTGTCTCACAAAGAGCCACCTCGTCCACGGGTCTAGGTGCTGCAAATGGTTATTTTACGGTTGACCGAATGAGAATGGCCATAGGAACTACAAGTGCTGGTCGGTTTACGATGGCACAAACAGCCGTAACTGACCTTTCTGGGTTTTCAAAAAGTGTAAAGATTTCATGCACTACAGCAGATACCAGCATTGCCGCTGGTGAAAGACTTGTATTAAATTATCGCTTTGAAGGACAAGACTTGCAAACTCTAAAGTCAAGTTCTTCTTCAACAAAAGGATTTACTGTTTCTTTTTATGCTAGAGCAAATGCTGCTTTTAACCTTTGCAGTGAGTGGATATTTGGAAACGGAACTAATAGACAAGCTAATCAAATAAATGCTCTTACTACTGATTGGCAAAGATTTACTATGTCAATTCCAGCCGCAACAGGCACTCAGATTGATGATGTAACTACACATGATACGGATTTAATGTTTTGGATGCACGCTGGCTCCACTTACACAACGGGCAGCACTAGCACAACTTTAAGGGCAAATGTTACTGCTAATAGGGCGGCTGGTGTTAGCAGTATTTTTGCTTCAACAAGTAACTTTGTTGAGATTACTGGTATTCAGGTTGAAATCGGAGATGTAGCCACCGCTTTTGAGAATGAGGAATTTTCTACTACGTTAAAAAAGTGTCAGAGGTATTTCGTAAAATTTGCCACTGGTGATTACTATGGAAATAATTATTCAACTAATGCTTCTTTTACAAATATAGACCCTCCTGTTCCAATGAGAGCAACGCCAACAACAACTTATAGCGATGCTAGGTCAACCGGCACCACAGACAACACCAGTTTTAACCTTGCTACCAGAGTATCATTTTATCAGCAGTCACAAACCGCTTACATTAGCAATCCAACAGCAGATGCGGAGATATAAATGGTTATTTCATCAGCAAAATATATTACTCATCCTTTAGCTTCACCTCCCAGAAACGGAGGAGTTAAGGCTATTTTTGATGGGGTTGAATTGCAGGTGCCTTTAGACCCAGACAACCGACATTACGCAGAAATCCTGCGCCAAGTAGACGCCGGCGAACTAACTATAGCCGACGCTGACTAGCAAAGCACAAAATAATGGAGCCTATAACAACCGCGCTGGCGGCAGTCAGTGCCGCTAGCAGTGCTATTTCATTCATTAAAGAAAGGATAAATGACGCGCAATCAGTGTCCGAAATAAGCGGCCAAATCTCCACGTTGTTTTCAGCACAGCAAAAATTGAATGAGGAGAGAAACAAGCAGGCTGGCGTTGGAGACATTAGTTTCAAAGGAAGTATTGATGCCGTATTAGAAGCCAAAAAATTACAAGAACAAATGCAAGAAATTAGGACATTAATCAACTTGCGGTTTGGCCCAAACACTTGGCAGGAAATTGTTGACCACCATAATCAAGCACTACGCGCCCAAAAAGAAGCTCGTCAGGCGGCGATGCGTGAAAAGGCTCGTCAATCTCAAGAATTTGAAGAAACGCTTAAAGCTGTCGCGCTCACGATCTTTGTTATCGTTGTAGCTGTTTGCCTGTTTGTCTTTATGTTTGTGGCTATCGCAACAAGCGCAATGGAAGAAATAGTTTTATGAACCGCCTTATCTTTGGCGCAGATGAATACCTAAAAACATGGGTAGCAAAACAAATCGGCATTGATGGTTTTGGGCCGTCAGTGGCTATAGGCGTGCAGCGCGATGGCGAAATCATTGCCGCTGCCGTCTATCACGATTTAAGGAAAGGGCAGATTGAGGCAAGCATAGCTGCAACCTCCCGGCGCTGGGCTTCCCGATCTGTCCTGCACGCACTGTTTGCTTATCCCTTCAAGCAAGTGGGCGCTAAAAGGCTGCTAGTTCAATGCAGCGAGGCTAACGAAAAAACAATGAAGATAGTAAAGCAGCTTGGCTTTATCGAGGAGGGAAGGTTGCGCCAGTTATATGCGCCGCATGATGCAGTGCTTTGGGGAATGTTAAAGGACGAATGTAAATGGATAAGGAATCAAGATAATGGGAAAATCAAGCCCGCAAATGCCGCCAACGCCTGATCCTAACCAGCTAATCAACGCGCAGGCAAACGCAAACCGTATCACGCAGTTTACGCCTTATGGCAACTTGCGCTTTGGCTCTGTCGGAGATCAAGGCCAATTCGTTGAAGGCGAGGTTCCAGAGGATGGTCAGGCAGCGGCTTTTACACAAGAGACACCGTTTCAAGCGCAGATGCGTGCAGCAACGGAAGGCACTGGTCTTGGTTTAGGCAATGTTGCGTTTAACCGTGTTACAGGCCGCACTGTAATTGGGCAAAACCCAGACGGCACGCCAATCTTTGCACAAGACCCAAATTTTCAAAATCCGTTCCAAACATCACCAACCTTATCTGGTATAACGGCAGCGCAAGACGTTGACCCGACAACAGGATTACCAGCCTTCACAAGCCAAATAAGCACAACGCAGCAAATACCATCAGGGCTTAGTACAACTGGGCTAACAGCGCTTACAAGCGATCCTGTGAACCTCAGAAGCAATATTGAGCAAACATTGTTTGACCGCCAGCTTGGGCTGTTACAGCCAGAGTTTACGCGGCAGTCACAAGAATTGCAGCAAAACCTTGCAGACCGGGGCATACCCATTACCTCGCAGGCGTACAATGATGCAATTGGTCGATTGCAAACGCAGCAAGGCGAGGAACGGCAGAGGCTGGCACAACAAGCAACATTAGCGGCTGGTCAAGAGGCTGACCGTATTGTGAACCAAGCGCGTGGCATAAGGGCGCAAGAGTTTGGTGAACGTGCAGCAACTGGCGAGTTTGGACTAGCAAGACAAGGCCAAGGCTTTAGTCAAGCAGCAGCCAACGCCTCACTAGCTAATGCAGCGCGTCAAGATACTATTGCTAACCAGTTGTTATCTAATCAGATTGCTAACCAGCAACGCAGCCGTGAAATTGCAGAACGCAATGCCTTACGCGGCCAGAATTTTAACGAACTGGCAGCTTTGCTTGGTGGGCCGCAAATTCAGCAGCCATCATTCTTTGCCCCTGGCACGATTGACACCCAGGGCGCTTTTGCAGCGCAACAGGCTGCACAGCAAAATGCTTACAATCAGGCAATGGCAAACCGTCAGGCAAATCTTGGCGGCTTGTTCTCGCTGGCTGGCAATCTTGGTTCCGCATATCTGCTTTCATAGAGGTAAAACATGGCACTCAACCCACGGATGATGTTAGGTCTAGGCGGCCCCGCACGCCGCCCATCAATGCAGTTTCAGCAGCTTAACCCAGCGTTTCAGTCTGATCCGCGCCGCATACTAGGCCAAGCATTGATACAGCAAGGCACAAGCGCTGCGCCTTTAAGAACACCGCTACAAGGGCTGGGCAGGCTGTCTAGCGCCCTTGTAGGCGCTTATCTTCAGCGCAAGGCTGGTGATGAGCAAGTCAGGCGAGAGGATGAGGCAAGAAATGCGTTGTTGGCCTCGTTACCAGAAAATGCCAGCCCAATGTTGCTTAATTTGGCGCAAACCGCCCCTGGCGTGCTGCAATCAGCGTTGGCAACATCAGCCGTTCAGCCTACAACAACCGCGTTTACACAAAACATTGAAGGCGCACCCGGCGCTGTGGGCTACGGCACAAAAACCATTAACCCATTGACAGGCGCAGAAAGCACATCATTTAGCGGCATTTACAAGCCAACAAAACCGGCAAAACAGGATTTTGTTACTTTAACAAAAGCAGATGGCACAGAGCCTGTTACCTTGCCATTAGGCGATCCACAAATTGGCACTCTGTTAGGCCAAGGTTACATTGAAAGACAAGGTGGTGGCACAAATGTTTCTGTTAATATGCCTGGCGCACAAGAGGGAGAGTTTAGAAAAGCCTCTGCAAAAGCTGCTTCAAAAACAATTTCAGATTTGCAAGATCAAGTGCGCGGTGAAGCTGATTTAATTACGCGGTTAAATATTGCAGACAATTTGTTAGAAGCAGGCACAGATACTGGCCCTATTGCTAATCTTACAATGCCAATCAGAAACATTGGCAAGGCGTTGGGTTTTTTGAATGACGAACAAGCGCGTGAATTAAATAACCAACAAGTTTTAACTGCTGCTTTTAATTATATTATACCCCGAATGAGAGTTGTGGGTTCAGGCGCAACATCAGATTTTGAAGCGCGTTTATTTTCATCCGCTACAGCAAACATGGCAAACACACCACAAGCTAACAAAGTTCTTGTCAAATCAATGCAGGCTCTGGTTGACCGTAGGCAAAACCTTCTACAAGCAATGGAAAAATATGCAGACGAAAACAATGATCTGATTGGATTTGCAAAATTTGCAGATGAAAATGTGCCGCCTGCGCTCAAAGCGTATATGACTGACGAAGAATTTGACGCTGCAATTCAGCCAGATGCCAATGGCAACGTAGAGTTGAAAGTCGGCGATTTATATTACAATGGGAAAACTGGCACATTTGAAATTTATGAGGTGAATTAAATGCCTTTACCACGTCAATCAAAAACCGCAATGCCTACGGAGAGAACCACAGGCGATGTAGTTACGGATTTTGCACGCGCTGGCGCACAAGGTCTGACATTTGGCTTTGCAGATGAGATTGAGGCGGCTGTTAGGTCAGCTTTCAATAGCGGTAAAAGCTATGCAGAGGTGGTCAAGGATGTTCGCGGCCAGATAGAGAGCTTTCGCCAGCGCAACCCTGCTGCTGCGTATGGTACAGAGATCGCAGGCGCGATCTTGCCCACCATTGCCGCACAGTTTATTCCGGGTGCTGGTCAAGCTGTTACGGCTGGTAGGGCGCAACAGCTTGCCAAGGCTGCTGGCTTTGGGTTTCTAAGCCCTACTGGGGTCAGAACCGCACAAGTGGCAGGCACTAGCGGCGCACAGAGCGCTTTATATGGCCTTGGCGCAGCAGAGGGCAATCTCGCAGAGCGTTTACCTAGTGCGGCAGCATCAGGCGCAATTGGCGCTGTGGCAGGGCCGGTAGTGGACAAGGTAGCGCCAGCCCTTACATCAAAGGCGGCTGACCTTATCAAAAAAGGTGTGCCGCTAACACCAGGGCAAGCTGTTGGCGGTTCAAGCCTGCTTGGTACAGCATTGCAGCGCACAGAGGAGAGGGTGGCTGACACCGTGCCATTGCTCGGTGACGCGGTGCGCGGGGCTTTTGATCGCGCTAATGCAGGCTTTAACAGAGCAACCGTCTCAGAGGCACTAGGCCCGATTGTGAAAAGCATCCCAAAGAACCTAGAGGGCAAAGACCTTATTGGGTATGGGCAGCGGGTAATTAGCAATGCTTACAATTCTACTTTAAGCAAAATGAAGATAGAAAATGTGATGCCTCTCGCATCAGAAATGGACACGATAACCAAAGACTTAGCAGACGATATTGCCAAAGACGTTCAAGGCCGCGTTTCGCGCTACATTACTAAAAAATTCAAAAACGGTGGTATGTCTGGGCAAGATATTAAAAAAGCACAGACGCTTTTGCGTAGAGATATTTTGCGCCT
>PYIJ01504216.1_pt1 | contig 14168 bp, 13 predicted proteins | sample 3578051 | NCBI WGS metagenome assembly PYIJ01 (sample SAMN08408021, study PRJNA431606) | Marine metagenome isolate SA_KN192-05_S13_5m, whole genome shotgun... | biome: marine; feature: oceanic pelagic zone; material: water; isolation source: surface water sample, 0.2-0.8 um fraction ... | reverse complement strand
TTCGTTATCTGTAATTGTTGCTCCTGGAGATCTAATAATTTTAAATTTACCTTGCAAACTTGCATCGGCAGTATCTCCAAATAATTTTTTAAATTTTGCTGGAGTATAAATTAATTGATCACCGATTGCTTTGTAAGGTTTCAACTCTGATGCAAATAGTGAGTTTAATGTTTCAACACTTGGCTCTGATGGAAATAAATTAGCTGATCTATTGTTTGCTGACCATTCAAGAACATCATTATAGTAATCAGTTGTTAATACAATTAATTCAATCACATTAGAAATACTTGGATCAATTCTTTGATCTCTTGGAGCAGTGTGCTTCCATTGGAAAAATAACGGATTACTCAAACCGTTAGTAGTTTTATATGAACGTCCAATGTTTGATCTATAAATTGTTGTTCCTATAGTTGCTTTATACTCACCTTGTTGTCCTGTAGTTGCAACTAATGTTCCTGCATTGTAAAACTTTTTAGTTGTTGTTAAAAATTCAATACCTGAATTTGTTAAAGTTGACACAGGAGTAACTGCTGTTGATAATTTATAATATGTGTATCCGTCAAAGTCAACATAGCTTTCAAAGAAAATGTAATTCTTTTGTGCAGTAGTTTCATAAATTAAATCATCAATTGCTAACGGATAATCTGGCATACTGTCTTCGTCAGCATCAAAAGGTGCCACCTTAACTTTTTTGTTATCAACATAACCATCTTGTTCAGTAAAGTTATCAACAACACTTAATTGTATTGCTGTAGGTAGTTTGCTACCTATTTGCTGTGAAGTTAATGTTACTGTTGGTGTACTTGAATATCCTGCACCTGCTGTAATCGGTGTAACTGCAATAACTGATCCGTCATGTATTGTTGCTACTGCTGTGGCATTTGTAGTTGGACTTCCTCCTGTTATTGTAACAGTTGGTGCAATTGTGTAATTTGAACCAGGTGATGTTATTGTAAATCCTGTTATAGATCCTCCACCAACAATCGCTGTTGCAGTTGCACCTGCTCCTTTTTCAATTGCTGTGTTAACATCTGCTAGTATATCAATTCTATCTTGTACACTTAAACCTGTTTGTGTATCAAGTGTTTTGTAATCTTTAACATAAAAGAATCTTACATCATCAGTTGACTGGAATACATAATCTAAACCTCTAGCAGTTAGAGTAAATTTAGCATTTGTGTTTGCACCTTTTTCAGTGAACTGTACTTTGACCAACCAGCTCGAATCATTGTTAGACCCGGGCGAACCTCCACCAATAGTATTGTTGGCGCTTGAAAATTCTCCAGTTTGATCTAAGTTAGCATTTGCAACAACATACCATTCTTCTGCTTTGCTTGAAGTTTTAAAAAAGTCGTAACCAACACCAAACGTTGTTAGTGTGGTTGATGATTGTTGTAACTGCGATAATAAAGTCGATCTCTCAGCTGAACTAAAAGTTGTTCTCAAATGAGGTACAACTGTTCTCACAACATAACCAGCCGGAATACTTTCTGTTAGTTGTATTGGTCCTGTTGTTAAGTTTGTTTTATCTCCATTTGCCGTAACACTTTTTACAGTTGCCCAAATTACTTTTGTTGGATTACTATAAGTGTTAACAAATTCAATTTTTGATCCTTTTCTAATATAACCATGCCTTGTTGTTGAAGCACCAGTGGCTACCAAACGTGGAGTCGAATTATCTTCTTGTGTGAAGTGTCCATAGAAACTAGAAGAAGCTGTTGGCATTGTTTGCCAATATGCAGAGTTTACACCAGATGATTCCAATTTAAATGTTTCAGTGCTTGTGCTTCTGTTTGCTTCGATATCTTTTTTGTAAGTGTCAAAATAAAAATTCTGTAGTTGTTGTGTTTGTATCATTTCTTCAAGTTTATCTACAACACTATCATATGAACTGTTATCTAAAACTGATACTATACTTTCTGTGGTATTTGGTGACTTGTAAACTATTCCGTCTTCGCCAATGCAGTTTACATTTGCAACTGTGCCGGTTGGATCTTGAATATCTAAAAATCTCGAATGTCCTGCATGTGTTTTGTTTAATGCTTTAATTTTTTGAATACCAGAAACTTTTGTAACTGGAAATACATTGTAATCTTCAGCAGTAATCATTCTGTCTTGAGTATAATATGATTGTGCCGAATTTAATTTTATGTCATCTGTAGTTTCTCTAGCAGATGAGTTAGTAATTGTATAATTCAAACTAAACGTCATTGCTAAATCAAATGTTTGATTTAACTTGTTTGTATATCCAAAAGCAATACCTTTGTTTTGAATATCTGATGACTGTACTTGCTCACCTTTTAATGCACTTGATCTATACCATATACGATATAAACCAACAGGAACATTACCAAATTCACCATCTGAAAACTGTATCGATACTTGATCATTTAATTTTGTTTTTACTTCAAATATGTTTCTTTCACTCAATGCTAAACTGTTGTATATAATATTTTGTCCAGATAGTGTAGGAACTTTTTTCCAAATAGATTGTACTAAACCATTTGAACTAATTTCTTGTACCCAAACATCAATATTATTAATATCATTTGCATTGATGTTAACAACTCTGTCTTCTACTGGTTGATCAAAGTTGAAGTCTTCATATGAAATTGATCCTTCTTTCATGTATAAAAAGAATCCGGTGTTTGCACTGCCATAACCTTTGCCGTCATTTTTATAAATTACATTAAAAGAGTTTAAAGGATTAGGCGTTGCTTCTTCAATAAATCCTGCTGTGTTAAACTGTGCTGGAACAATTTCAAATTCATAACTATCACCGTTTACTTTTGAATTAAACGGATATGCAACCTGAACATTTTTTAAATTATTAAAACTATACAAATCATTATTTTGAGAATTGATTACTTTGCTTTGTGTTGGTTTACCAAATTGATTAGTTTCTGATATTGCGGCATTTAACACTACAATAAATTGTTCAAACCAATTTGGATTGTTTGGATCGTTCCAACGCACCTCAACATTACTTAAATTGTTACCTGCTGAATCGCTAACAGGTTCTGATGTTTTGATTGCAGTTAATTTAACAAGTCCTCTTGCTGGTAAGTTACGTGAAGGTGTGTAACTTAACATGTTCGCTAATTTTAAAATAGATTCTCTTCTTGATGCTGTGTCAATAAAATTTTCTCTTGCATTTAGATCAATTCTAAATGATAAACTTTGTCCCAAGTAGGAAAGCAAATCAATGATAGCAATAAATTCTGATGAGTTGATATAATCATTAAATTCTTCTGGATAGTTTCTTGCTACATAGTTAAGCATCGATGCTCTGATAGTATCAAAGTCATATGATCTAAAATCGGCATTTCTAAATGATCTGTAAATTACTTTCCAGTCTTCTGCCGCAAATAAATTTGATTGTCTAATTAATTGTCCCATTAGTATCCTCCGCCTCCGCCGGATCCGCCACCGCTTGAGCCACTTGACCCGCCGCCACCTGAAGTCGGTTGGGTGTTGATATTGAATTCAATTGCCATCTGCTCTGACACATTCTGCGGAAGAATTATTAATTTGAGATTAAGAATTATTCCATGTTCAAAACCATCTACTTCTGCAGATTCTAAAACCACTCTTGGATCTTGACCTACAATATCTTCTGCATCTAATCTTATAGCTTCTTTTGTTTGTTCGTCCAAAGGCTCGTATAGGTAGTTCCAAATGATACTACCAAAGTCTGGCAACATCACCCTTTCACCTTTTGCTGTCATAAAATGATTGTAGATATCTTGTTTAATCAAGTCAGCATCATATAGCACACCGTTACGAGCATTTGGATTGTTAGAGCTGAATCCTCTGTATATTTTTGGGGTATTATAATTGGTGCTGGAGTTCTGTACATTTGATGAAGGAGAGATTGTACGTACTGAGTTCCCCATAGAACCATTATATGAAGTTGGTGTGTTATATGCCATATTATTCCTTTAACTGCTACGTTATTAGTATTTATATACAAAGATAACTACGTATATAATCACCAAACATAAATAACTTTGTTATGAAAATTAAAGAAATAGACGAAACATTAAGTGGATCAATTGCTACCGGTATGGGGAACGGAAACGGGTTCAAATCTGGCGGTATTGGTATGATCAGCCGTAAAAAGAAAAAAGCAAAAACTGAAGATGCACAGATTGGTGGCAAAATCAGTAATACTAACAAGAGATACGGTCCTGCAAAAGGTCCTAAATTTACTGCTGGTGCTGGCATGAAAAATGCTACATACCCTTCAAAAGCAAAGTAATTTGATTAACTGCATATATAACGTAAAAACAATAAATACGTATATATAGGTGCATTAAACAATGAAAAAATACGATCAGTACACAGCCGCAGATAAAATAGACGCTCATTTACATGATAACGACATACACTATCTGACAGGTGACATCACCAATGATAATGTTACAGAAACAATCAAATGGATCATGTCTGCTAACTTAACTAAAAAACCCAAGAAAACATTAAAGCTGTATATTAATTCTGTGGGTGGAGACCTGTATGAATCGTTTGCATTAATAGATACAATGAAAAATAGCTATCATCATATTTCAACAATTGGTATTGGTGCTATTATGAGTGCTGGATTATTAATATTTGCAAGTGGTAAACAGGGTGAAAGATACATTGGTAAAAATACTGGTATAATGAATCATCAACATTCAGATGCGATGGAATCTAAAATGCACGACATGAGATCACAAATGAAAGAAAACAACAACTGTGAACTACGTTGTTTAAACATTTTACGTGAAGCAACTGGATTCAGTTTAGCAGATGTTCGTAAAAAACTAAACACACCAAGTGATCAATACTTTACAGCCAAGCAGATGATTGATCTTAAATTGGCCGATCACATTCTATAAAACATTTGATTTTCAAAAGAAATGGTTGTATAATAAGCATATGATAAATGTGATTACATCTGGCTGTAGCTTCACCTATAATTCTGAAATGACTTGGGTAGGCAAATTAGAAGAACTTTGGAAAGTACATAATGTGGCTTCTTGTGCCGCTGGCCAAGATTATATTTCAAGACAAGCAATTGCAAAATGTGAAGAACTTAAAGGTCAACGCAACATTTTGATTTGTCAATGGAGTGGCATACACCGACGTGCATTTCTAAATGAACACAACTTTGGATTTGAACAAGGATCACCTTACATGGACAAAGCACACGATGGCTATTGGATTAAAAATGGTGGCAATGGTATAGATAGCAAAGTTTCGGAAAATGAAAATGTAGAAAAACATTTGTTTGAACCTTATAGAAAAATTTATAATGAACAACAAGGTGCAATTGAAAGTTTAGAACACATTGCAAGAACACAATGGTATTGTAAACTTAACAATATTCCTATGCTCAACTTTTGGTGGAAAGATGAGTTAAGATTTTTTGAAGTTGACATATCGTTAGTTGACTGGTCATCGTTTTGGTTTCATAAGAGAACAGGTGGCATGGCTGAATGGTGTATCGATGAAATGTGGGATCCAGGATTTGACGAAGGCAATCATCCCACAAAAGAACATCATGATAAATTTGCTGAAGATATTATCATACCAAGGATTGAAAAATTAATATGACATCCTTAATAATTGGTCAATACATCAAAGAAGAAACAATAAGTCAATTTGTTGACATTGGAGAAAATTACGAATTAGCATTCTATGGCAGTGACATTGATTATCCTTTTATAAAACATGATGTTTGGAATCACGGTGTACCAAATGCAATTAAAATGGGTGGCAAGAAACTAATCATATGCTACATGCGTGAGCCTGCATTTGCACACGACTTACATGTTGAAAAACAAATACTGCTCGGTCATGACTTGGTTCAATATCATAATGTTGATCCAAAAAGCATTTATTATTTTTATTCAACTGATTTAGGTAAAGAAACACACAAAGTAATTGCAGACAAACATAATTTAAAATATAAACCATTTAACATAATTACATTTCCATACTATGAAGTAGATGCTTACAAAAAAATTATCGAACAAAAAATCTGTGATCATGTTACTCCACAGGAAGCAAAAACTAAAAATGCTGTGAGAACATTTTTATCATTGAACGGTAAACCAGATAAATTTATGAGAATAAAACAAGTTGCACTTTATTGGCAACGTAGATTAATGAACAACGGATTAGTTACCCTCACAAGAACAGAAGAAGATCAAAGACACTTTCCAAATCTTAAAGATTATTATCCTTATGTATCAAGTATATTAACTGAAAAAGATTTTGAAAAGTTTTGTAAGCATTGGCCACACTCATTGGATAAAGAAAATGTTAATCAAGGATTATACGGTAAACATTTTAGTGGTTATCCATTTGATAAAAAATTATTTGCTGATACATATCTAAGTGTTATATCTGAAACACACAGTGGTGCACACAATTGTAATCCACAGTTTTTTCCAACAGAAAAAACTTATAAAGCAATTGTAAACTGTCATCCTTTTATTATGTTATCAACACAGCATTACTTGAAAGAGTTACAAGCACAAGGATACAAAACATTTGCACCGTACATAAATGAATCATATGATCAAGAACCAGAGGCGTACAAAAGAATGAACTTGGCAATTGATCAAGTTGAACATTTGTGTAAAAATGGTGTGCCGGTTGACATGTTACAAACTGCTGTTTACAATTATGCACATCTACAAAGCCGTGTACTAACACACATAGAATTAGTAAAAGGATTAATGCAATGACCATGTTATACAACAGCTATCCGTACTGGAGATATACTCCAAGTAAAAATGGAGAACGTGAAGGTTTGTTTGTAGGCGACCCATTACCATTAATGATTGCACACGGTCCTCAGTATCATACTTGCAAAGAAAATAATAAACCTTGTGCATTTGTTATCGAAGAACTTACTGAATCAGATTTACCAGGTCCGTCATTGGAAGATGATTTACCTGTTTTTGAAATGTTGCACAAACGTTTACAAGAAAATAAAATCGATCAAGATGACGTACATATCATTATGCCAAGTATAAACTTTAATCAACAATATGATCGATGGTGTAGAGATAGTAATCAAAAATATATTATAAAAAATAGATACACATATCCTTTTTATTTTTTAACGGTGCAACGTAAGTACAACCGTGTTGAACAATTTAATTATAACAGAGAAAAACATTTAATGAGTTTGAACGGTGCGGCAAAACCTATGCGTGTAGATTTTGTAAACTTTTGTAAAGAAAATAGACTAATGGAAAATTACATAAGTTTAGTTAATGTGTACAACACAACCAACGAGCAAGTTGAACCTGTAAAACTAGACATCGAAGCAGACGATCTAATCAAAGATGATAAGATAGTTCCAAAAGAATTAATGTCCAACAGTTGGCTAAATGTAATTAATGAAACGCACGAAGACGATACTGTATTCTTTACAGAAAAAAGTTGGAAGCCAATATTAAATTTACAATTATTTTTATACTACGGTACTGGCAACGCACAAGCATATTACGAAAATTTAAAATCATTTGGATTTAAATTGTATGATGAGATATTGGATTATTCAAATGATCCAAAGGACGAAATATTAAAATTCTGTAATACACCATTAGATCAAATTGCTGTTGATATAGAAAAAGTCAAATGGAAAATGATTTATAATCAGCAATTAGCAATCAATACTGATTGGCAGACAGAATATCACAAGGCTATATATGAAAAAATATCTAATCACATCGGGCTGTAGTTTTACAGCACACTCAGTTGAACCGACCATTGCTTGGCCGTATCATATGTCAGATTGGCAAGTAATCAATTGTGCAGAAATGGCAAGTGGCAATGCGTTAATAAGTAGAAACTTAATTTCTACTATACCTCATTACGTAGATAAAAAACCAACTGTAGCAGTGATGTGGTCAAATCCAAATCGCTTTGAATTGTTTTACAATACAGAATCAAACAACTACGATAAAATCTACAACACTATGAAAGACGTTGGCGGATTTTTAAATCAACCATACACAGGCAAATGGAAAGCACACGAGACTTCCAATTGGGCAAAAAGCGGAGGAGGTTTTGGTCTTTGGGATTTTGATAGCAAAGAATTAAATCATGATATGAAATTATATCTTGAAAATTTTCATAACGAAGAATTACAATTTATTCAAACACTTGAACACATATTAAGAATACAATGGTACTGCAAAGTACACGACTTAAAATTAATTAACATGTGCTGGCAAGATATATTTACAGGCAAAAACGATTCACACGGAAATAATTCAAACGAGCATGGTGAATTAATTGTTAACCAATTTGAAAATGCTGTGCATCTTTGGGAACAAGTTGATTGGTCAACTTGGTGGTTTCACAACAAATATGGCGGACTAAGAGAATGGTGTATTGATCACAACTACACACAGTTTTCAGAAAGTCACCCAACAACAGAAGCACAAAAACATTTTGCGAAAAAAGTAGTAGAAAGATTATTAAATGATTGATATTATAGTTAGTGGCTGTTCTTTTACACATAACGAAAATAGCTGGGCTGAACATTTAGCAAAGCACTACGAAGAAGATTCGGTTTCGATAACAAATGTTGCACAAGGTGGAGTAGGACAAGAACACATAGTTCGTTCTTCTTTGATTGCTTTACAAAAATCTAAAAACAAAAAGATTTGCATAGCACAGTTTTCTGGATTCAGTAGAATGGAAGTTATCGTCGATGAAAAAGAAAGATCAGAATTACATAGTTCAATAAAACTGAGTAAGGGATATCTTGATGCAGATAAACAACAATCTGATGCATACGCCGGAACAAAGATGAAAAATTTTGGTGGATTGGTTGAAGGAAGGAATTGGTGTAATCATTATAATAATTCTATTATATTATTAAGAACGACCGATCACGGGCACAACTGGTATCAACACAGAACAACTGCTGGAAAAATAATTGACAAATATAATCAAATAGTTGGATTTGATCAAAGAATGATGTTAACATACGAACACATTGCATCACTACAATGGTATTGTAAACTTAATGATATTCCGTTATTTTGTTTTTGGGGATGGGATGAATATGATATGAATCCACACAACAAAGAAGTTGTTAATGCATCACGTAATTTAGTAGATTGGGATAACTTTTGGTTGTATGATGAAACCGGAGGAATGGCAGAATGGATGATGGCACAAGGGCATCACGGATGCTTAGATGAAGATCACACAAACAAACCTCCCAAAGGATGGAGATTTGATCTTATTAAAGGTAAAAAAATAATGATTGGACATCCTACTTCAGAAGCACACAAAGATTTTTGTAATCAGATAATTGTTCCGTGGGTAAATAATGTTTTACAATAAAGGATATATGAGCAATTATAAAAACTTTAGACAGCATTTATTCCGTTTTTTAAAAGATGATTTTAGAAAAAATAAGATTAGATTCTTTGCAGAAACTGTTGGATTAATCTTTGGATTAAGTGCTACGTCAATATTGGCTTTAACTATGCCAGATCCTAATCTGTTAGCGGCCTACATCATGTGGGAAATATCAGCAACCTGTCTTATATATGGAGCATGGAGCAGAGGATCAACAGGATTGTTGCTTTTATATTCTTGTTATTTTATTATTGATGCTTTTGGATTAGCGAGGTTATTAGAAATAATTTAAATGATTAATTTATTGTATCAAACATGGCCTAATGTCAATGCCCCAATTTCAAATAGTGTGCCGCCACATAGACGTAAAATGCAGTCAAGCAGTTATGGCAATGTTAAGTCATATCACTTTGAAAAAATGTTAGAGGTAGTTGGCATCGAATGGAAAAAAATTAAGATTGAAAATTTAGATCCAAACGAAATAACATATTACCATATACAACCAGAATGGATCGACCTTGCATTTTTTTACGAAAATGTTTTTCATCATATCGATGATGACGTGCTAAATTTATTACGTGATCCAAATAACAAAGTTAGATTATTAATTTGGTTTCCGACAGAAGGATTTCATTTGTCGATGCCAAGATTTTTAGATGACATAACTTGGAGTATAAACGATAAAGGTATTCCTTTTGAAAAAGTTGTAATGGTGTATGGTGATCTTAAAATTGAAAAGAACTATGAACGATATATGTTTCATAAAAAATTAAGTGATGATCTAAAAATTACTATGTATCCTTTTAATGTATTTGAAACCAATTATAAACACGAATGCGATGTGAGATATTTTATGAATCACAAACGCAAAGGTGTCGATGCTAAAAAAGAATTAATCGATCCAAAAGAACTTGATCGAACACATATACGTTCACACAAGTTTTTATGTAAGAATGCCAATCCCAGAGAACATAGAATTTATATCATGAGTGAAATATATCGACAGGGCTGGCAGGATCAAACCATACACAGTTTTTTAAATAGATACTTTACTCCTGAAAGTATTGGTAATTTAAAAAGTTACATGCCAGAATCAAAGCATCATTATCATGATGATGTAGATGCATACAGCAAAGAATGGTTGAAAACAAAAACGCCTATTATATTAGATCACGATGCTGACAATATCGGAGACGATATGAATGAACGTGTACTTGTTAAAGAACATTTTACCGAAACGTATTTTAGTTTTGTGACTGAAACTGTGTTTGAATCTAATCCTGGGGCACCATTGTTTATCACAGAAAAAACATACATGCCATTTGTAAATTATCACCCTTTCATTATTACCAGTGGTCCTGGTTGTTTAAAATATTTACAAGATCAAGGCTATGAAACTTTTCCAGAACTGTTTGATGAGTCATACGATCAGATAACTGATCGGGCAAAAAGATTATCAATTATTATGAATCAGATTGAAAGTTGGTGCAACAAAGATATAAAAGAATTGCATGATGCCTACTGGAGTGTTTGGGACAAATTAGAACACAACCGTAAACACTTTTTTGCAAGAAAACACAAATCAGAATGGGTAAAATTGATAAACTTTTTGAATGATAAGTAATAGTATATGTTAAATAATGTACAACCAAATGTAAGTCACACTAGAGGAAAGATGTTGATATCAATGCCACATCTTGCTGATCCTCGTTTTTATCATACTACATTAGCAATGTTCAAACATGATGACGAAGGTGCGGCCGGCGTTGTTTTTAACAAGCCTGCAAGAACTATTATATTAAGTGACCTTTTTGGTGACATGGGTATATCTTTAATGCCAGGTATGGAAGAAACTCCTGTGTATTACGGAGGTCCGGTTAACAGCAACCAAGTTTATGTTTTACACTCACACGAATATTTAGATCATGATACTATACCAATTTGTGCAGGGGTATCAATTACAACTAATAGACATATACTAACAGCAATTGCAAACAAGACTGGTCCAAAAAATTATAAAATTTGTTTAGGATGTGCAATATGGGGACCGGAGCAATTAGAAAGCGAAATATCAGGAGCATGGCAACACAACGAATTAAGTAGTTGGTTATATCATGAACTTAAACCAAATGATGTGTTTTCAACTGTAAATATTTGGCCAGTGTCTGTTGAACGATACAGCAAAGGTATTGCAAATAATATTTTAAATCATGTGGAAAAGAAATATGCCAGAACAAGTAAAAATTAATAATAACACATATCTAGTTTACGATTTTGATCGTGGTAGAGGTCCAGGCATGGCTGACTTAAAAAACACTAGAAAAGATTTTTTAAACAGCAAAGAAAAACCTTATGTAGTTATTTCAAATCCAATAGAAGGTGAAATACATTTTTCAAGACCAGATGAGTTCATAGAAGAATTACATATACTATTAAAAGATTATGATTCAAACAAATGTATATTAGTAATGGGTGATGCAAACTTAACAAAAAACTATAACCGATGGTGCAAGAATCATAAAGAACAAAAAGTTTTTAAACATACAATTTATTTTCCATACAAGTTATTAAAAAGAACTGTCAATCATTATAATGGTCATCGAATTAAAAGAAAACATTTACCAAACAAGTATAAACATTTTATTTGTATGAATGGCGCGGCCAAACCACACAGGTTCCATATGATAGAAAAAATGTTTTCAAATGGTTGGAACGAAAAAGGACATATAACTTATATAAATCGATATGGCGAAAATACCAAGCACTTGGCAAACGAAAACTTTCAAGGACAAACATTATTGCTTGACTTTGATGCAACTCAAATAGATCAAAAACAGAATCAAGAAATATTGCCTCAACAATACAAAGAATCAGTATTTGATATTGTCAATGAAAGTATTGTAAGTGATACTAGTTTATTTGTTACTGAAAAAACATGGAAGCCATTATTACATAAAAATCCTTTTATGGTTTTAGGTTCAAAAGGAACTTGTAAACATTTAGAAAAGTTTTTTGGAATTAAATTATATAATGATATGATTAACTACAGTTTTGATTACATAGACTACCCAACAAGATTTGATAGATTAGTAAACGATAACTTAAGGCGTATAATGGCAATGCCTATTGAAGAATTAAACAAATGGTTAAATTTAAATTCAACGCAGGATAAATTATCTTTTAATCAACAAAAGATATTAGAAACTATATGTCCGTCATTGTATGATTATATAGATGAAAAAGTTAATGGATAAAGATTACGCATTAAAGAAGTCAAAGCGATTTTGTATGTTGCCTTGGACACATTTGCATTCATGGCCGGATGGCAGAGTGTTACCGTGTTGTATGGCACCAATGGACGAAATTCTTGGTAATTTAAAAGATCAAACATTTGAAGATATTTGGAATTCAGATAAACTTAAAAAAATGCGTGTAGCAATGATTAACGACAAAACAACAAAAGAATGTACTCGTTGCTATTCAATGGAGAAGAGTGGGCTGAATACAACAAGGACTTGGGCCAACGAAGCATTTGAAAATCATTTTGATAAGATAGAAACTACACAAGAAGATGGCACAGTTGATAAGATTAACTTGCCATACATTGATTTTAGATTTTCAAATCTATGTAACTTTAAGTGTAGAACATGTGGACCTGACTTGTCATCAAGTTGGTACGAAGATAATGTTAAACTGTACGGTCCGTTGAAACAGCCAAAAATTATAAGACCATATAAAGATGAAGAAACATTTTGGCAAAAAGTTGAACCGTACATGGACGGATTAGAAGAAATATATTTTGCAGGTGGTGAACCACTTATCATGGAAGAACATTATAGAATTCTTAAAAAACTTGATGAACGTAAAATGTATCATGTAAGATTAAAATACAACACAAACTTTTCACAAATGACATTTAAAAAATTAGATGTTATGGAAATATGGAATCGTTTTGAATCTGTTAAAATAGGTGCTTCATTAGATGGCATGGGTAAACGTGGAGAATACTTGCGTAAAGGACAATCATGGCAACAAGTCGAAGATAACAGAAAACGTATGTTTGATGTTTGTCCTGATGTGTATATATTTTTAGCGACTTGTTTAAATGTTTATAATTGTTTTCATGTGCCAGATTTTCATCATGAATGGATACAACGTGGTTGGATAGATGCTGTTGGCGGTAGTTTGATTAATCCATTGTTTGTACCAGAAGAACTTTCTATACAAGTATTGCCATTGGAAATTAAAAAACGTTTAGAAGAACGATATCGCAAAGAACAAGAATGGTTTGATAATCATACAAACAATAAAGAAAAACGTTACGAAAAATTAATTCATTTTATGTATGAAAAAGATCATTCGCATCTATTACCAAAGTTTTGGGAAAGAACTGATATGGTTGATAAACTACGTAACGAAAATTTTATTTCATTGTTTCCAGAACTTGCGGACCTAAGAACTCCTGAACAAGTCTAGCATTACCGTCTTTACCAAAGTGGTAACCATTATCTATTTGTAATGATTTAAAAGTTGCATCATCAAATAAATTTTCAACACTTGGAAATTGTCTAATAGGAAATAAACGTGTTTTAAGTTCTGGTTTGTAATTTAACCAATAGAATGGAATAACTTTTTTTCCTAAAGAAGTTAAGTAATCAATTAAAGAATATGTTTGTTGATAATAATAAAATATTTGATAATCCGAATCTTTAGATTGCTCGTACCATGTAGCAATGTAACTTTTAAATGCTTCGTATTCTAACTTTGGTGTTACTTTATCTTTGATT
>PYIJ01157094.1_pt1 | contig 14169 bp, 20 predicted proteins | sample 3578051 | NCBI WGS metagenome assembly PYIJ01 (sample SAMN08408021, study PRJNA431606) | Marine metagenome isolate SA_KN192-05_S13_5m, whole genome shotgun... | biome: marine; feature: oceanic pelagic zone; material: water; isolation source: surface water sample, 0.2-0.8 um fraction ... | reverse complement strand
CTCAAAATTTAAGGAAATTTGCTTATTTTTTTGATTTTTCCGGTATTTTTTGATAAGAAATGCCTTACTATTGTCATTTTTGTAATATAGGACAAAAAGGGGAATATGGGGGTAAAATTCTTATAATTTTCACTAAAATATGGTATTTTTGGGCTATTTTTACCTTAATTTTCGGTAAAATCTATCGTAAATATTAAATAGACTTGACCATAAAAACCAGATTTTCTGGTTATAAAAATTCCAATTTTATAGATACCATTTAAAACTATAAATTGAGTTCTGCTAAATGATTCTAACTATAAATTTGGAGGATTTAGATCCAGCAATCATTAAATTTTATGAAAATGAGTCTAATAAATTACTAATCAAAGATGCACTCATTCATGGATACGACACTATCAAATCTGACACATATGCGCTCAATATTGAAAATTCCAACCAGGACCACACACAGAAAATCGCCGAACTTTCTGCCACAAATTCGACACTAGTAAGACAAATAGAAGATTTTGAGTCTGAAATCAAAAATCTAAAAACTCGAAATCTATTGGACGTCCAAGATGCTCGCCAACAGCTGACATTACAATTTAATGAGCAAAAATCTGAATTAGAAGCAAATAACTTAAAAAGAGAAACTGAAAAACAGACTCTACTTGAAACACAATATAAACAATTAATAGAGACACAGAAAACTGAACTTAGTATCGCAAAAAATCAGGTTGCAGAACTAAATAATCAAATATGCCAAGTCAAGGACAAAGAACGTGACTACTATCAAAAACAAATTGATGATTTACGGGAAAAATTAGATGAAAAAACGTCAATATATAGCAACTCATCTAAGAGAGGCGCAGAGGGTGAAAATAATATTGAAACCGTACTTAACGACCTATTTGAAAAGGCTACAATCACAAACGTTCATACTCAAATGCGTAGCGGCGATATGCGAATTGAACTCAATGGCATTCAAATATTGTTTGAGAATAAAAATTTTACATCAAATGTTCCTAAGAGGGACATTGATAAGTTCGTTAGAGATGTTCAAGAGTCCGATGTTCATTGTGGTATTATGTGTTCAGAAAATACAGGTATAGCGAATAAAGATGATTTACAAATAGAAATAGTGGAAGGGAAGCCACTAATTTATTTACACAAAACAAAAACTAATGTTGATAAGATTAAAATAGCAATTCTGATTTTAGTTAATATCTTACAAAACAACTTAGAATTAGATACAAGTATGGTACAAAAAATTAAAGAATTAGTCAAAGAGACTGATGAAATTAATAAAATCTATAACTCACAAAAAAAAAGTCTAAATATGATGATTGAACAAAATGAAAAACTAGTCATAACAGGAAGAACTATAAAATACAGGCTGGAAGAGATCATCTATAAATGTGAAGATAGTGAATATGATTCTAGAAAGCAAAAGTGCCAGTATTGCTCTAAGAAATTTACAGATTTAGAAAAACATATTCAAAAAAATCATTCAAACGATTGAGTTATATAAAATATTTAATATTATTGTGTTAATATAGATGAATATTCTGATTCTTGGAAATTCTGAAATATTATTATTATTTAGATATCTTAGACACTTCCTAATTACTATTGATATACTTGAAGACTATGATGGCTCAGATTTGTCTAAATATGAATTAGTTATAACTGATAATACTAATCTAAAAAATTTAGAAAATAGCCAGATTAGACTAATTTTTAATGTTGTCGAAAACTTAGACAATCTTAGCACAAATAAAAATTTGGTAAATTTATTTCTAACTTTTGACCATAAAAATCCAGAAAAAGACTTAATTAGTCAATTTATTGATAATCCTAAATGGAATTTTTATTATGATTCATGCGAAAAAAGTAATGTGAAACTAATTTATGACCTATTTTCAGAGTGTAGAGAATATAATAAAATTAAAAGTAATGAAATTAAATTCCATAAAATTTAGAATTTTTTATATTTTTTTTAATCATAATAATTAAGATATGACTAAAAAAATTAACTTAATTTTTGACTTGGATGAAACACTTGTTCAACTAGGTGAAGCTAATTATAACAATAAGGGAATTAAATTAAAGGATAACAAATTTATATTCTTAAGACCATATTGTAAAGAACTTCTCAATTTCTGCTTTAAAAATTACAGGGTAAGTTTCTGGACTTCCGGATCTCCAAGATATTGTAAAAAAATATTAACCATTATACTTAGTCCAGAACAATTGAACAAGACTAAAATAATAATTTGTAAATACGATAATAAATTCTTAGAACTTAGAAGCAAAAAAATATATGAGCCTATAAAGTACTATTTAGATGATACAGTGATAAGTGGCTACGTAAAATCTCTTAATTTACTCTGGACAGTTGAGGAATTTAATAGTAAATTTAATATTTACAACACACTTATAATAGATGATAACTTCTTTTTAGAAAAAATTAATCCAATGAATTATATTAGAATATCAGCATGGTGTAGATATATGAAATATGACAATGCCCTAGATAGACTAAAAATATGGTTGGATGAAAATAGAAAATTACTTCTCAAACTTAAAAAGAAGAAAAAAAAACTTATTATGCTTCATATATTAAACAATCATGAGTTTGATGATGAAATGGTTAGGCAGTTAGGCGCAGAAAATATAGAATTAATTATGGAAAGTAGTTATAATTGTAGACAAAATTTAGGTATTACTGAGATTTAAAATTGATATTTTTATGTTTTATAAATTAATTGTTATGGATATACGTAAATATTTTATTGTAAACTCAGAAACACCTAAAACTAAAATAAATCCTGTTTTTAAAAACAGCATTAGTTCTGATGAACAAAATAAAAAGATTGAGATACGAAAAAACAAAACTTTTAAGGTTTTTACAGATGGAAGTTCTATGAATAATGGGTACAAAAATTGCTATGGAGGTATAGGAGTTTTCTTTGAAGATAATTCTCCATATAATATTAGTGAAAAAATGACTTTTAAGGATGACGGGAAAGTCTCCAATAATGTTTGTGAACTTACAGCATGTTTAAGAGCAATTCTAACTATTAAAGATTTTGAAGATTTCAATAATTTAGAAGATTGTATTATAGTCTATACAGATAGTAAATATCTTATAGATTCAATAACTAAATGGTCTGATACCTGGCAGAAAAATGGTTGGATGAGAAAAAATAAGAGTGGTAAAATGGCCCCTGTTAAAAATGTGGAACTAATTAAAAAGATTAAAGCACAAACTGTTATTAGTAATGTTAGATTTACGCATGTAAAAGCACATCGGAAAGAACCCACAGGTGTAAGCAAAGATAGTTATGAATATTTCCTATGGTATGGAAACATGATGGCTGATAAGCTAGCAAATGATGGAGCTAAGAGCCAATAAAATTTAAATCTTTATCTACTGGAATTAGACACTTATTTGTTTTAGAATTGTAGAAAATATTAGGAAGACCTTTTTCATTTGCTGAGTTAAATAATTTAAGGGCATTTTCAAAATATTCCAACTCTGTCATAGAAGTCCATACACAACTTCCATGTTTCTCCCATTCGTGTTGCCAGAAATCTTGATTTTTTTCCTGGGTTGAGTACCAATACTGATTAAGTTCTTTAATTATAGGATTTAACTGATTTATATCAAATTGAACTTTTTTACAATATGTTGGATAATTATCTGGTGTTGTTTGAGGCCATAAACCATGGATTGAAAAACTTCCATCCTGTTCTTTTAAAAGTGATAAGTAATAAAAATCTTTTAATTCCTGTTTAGATTCTTCTGGATCAGGTAGAAAACTAACAATAAAATTAAAAAATGAATTTAATACCATTTTTATAAATTTCTACAATATTTTTTTATTCGTTTATATTATACAAAATGGCTAAATCAAGCAGACAAAGCAGGAGCAGAAGTCAAAGACAATCCCAGAGCAGACAACAGAGAAGTAGAAAGCAGCAGAGAAGTAGACAGCAGCAGAGAAGTAGACAGCAGCAGAGAAGTAGACAGCAGCAGCGAAGTAAGAGTAGAAGAACTAAGAGGGCCCTTAACCCTTTTATGCAGCAATTAAACCAGGCTAGAAACAACAAAATGGCTGAATTCCAGTACAATGGAAAGACCTACAAGAGAGGTGTTTTAGAAACTGGTATGGTCATCTACTCGCGCAAGTAAGTTATTTATTTTTATTTTGTTAAGATATTATGATTTAATTAACTATAATATCTTTCCTTTCAGGTACTTTTTCTTTATAATTTTTACATCCTTTTACATCTAAAACACCAACTTAATTTTCCTATTTTTTATTATTCGTAAAAAAAATATATATATATGGATACGTATATATATGGATACATATATAACAAAAATTAAACCATTTAATAACTTAAATGGGTTGGCTTCAATATTAATAAATAATTTATATTATGACTTACAAGAACATCAATTTATAATAAATAATAAATGTAATCTTGAAAATATTAAATGGTTAGGAAGAGATTGTCCAACAAAAATAGGAAAAGACATTATATGTAGAAATATATCTGAAAGTACTCTAAGTTTTTCATTTGGAACAAATAAAGGTATTCAAAAAACAGTATGCTTAGCTAGAAGGTATTCGCCACATAACTGGGGACATTTATTATGTGAAACTGCTATACCAATTGAATATATATATAATTTAATTAATGTTAATGAAAGATCAAATAGAGTTATTGTTTTTGATGATGATAGTTTAGAAGAAAACTCTATTTATTGGTTTGAAGGCTATAATGAATTAAGAATAAAACAATGCGATTCACATTCTAAAAATATATTTTCACCTATGTCAGATGATATTATTTTTGGTTTTAAAAAATATATAAATAATTATAATTTTGAAAACACTCGGTATTTAAGAATTGAAAACCCAATTATTCATGGTATAGGTCAAATATCTCCTTGGTGCATAGGTGTGAAATGGAATGATAAATTAATGTCAAAGATATTAGATAAGTATGTTACTGATGCTTACAATTTTTATTATCCAGAATTAAATATAAAAACAATTAATCAAAATACACTTACATTTATAATTAAAGAAGGAAGAAGATCCGTTTTAAATTGGAAAGATGTATCTATTTTATTTAGAAAAATAGCAAAAGATAATAATTTATTATATGAAGAATTTAATTTAGAAAATACAAGTTATTTAAAACAATTGGAAATATTGTCAAGAACTAAAATATTATTTACTAATGGAGGGTCTTCCTCATTTTGTAGTTTTTTATTACCTAAATTAACCAATGTTTTATATTTTCCCATTTACGGAAATAGATTTGAATCTAATTTATTTAAAAATTTTAAACATAGATTTAATTTTTACGATTATGAAGAGTATGATAAAAACTGGAAGAAAAATGTTATAACAGCAAATAAATCATATAATGTAAATATTAGTATATTAGAAAATATAGCAAAAAAAATTATAAATGAAAAATGATGGTTAACATTTAATAATTAATCAAAAAATCATTGCTTTATTGGCAGAACTTCTTTAATTATTTTTTTAAATGGATTTACGTAACCAGGATCCGCATGAAGATTAATCATGTACAAATCACAGGATTTCGCTTCATGTTTTAGTGACCATCTACCCAACTCTCGGTTAATATCTGGCACTAGTAGTTTCTTTATCATTCTAAGCATCTATTTAATATAGTGTAATAAAGTTTTTTCAATTTTTGACATTAATAAATTTAGAATGTAATAATATATGGAACTCTATAGCGATAGGAATCCAAAAACTACTATCAAGGGTTTCGGTTATGCCAATGTTAAAAAAGCTAGAGCAACTATGAAAAAATTAAGAAAACTTAAGAAGCCAGAAGTTTACAAATTTCAAGTTGTAAATACTATGTACTATAGAGCTAAACACCACAAATATAGAACTAAGGATATGGAGGCAGCTATGAAAGTTTTTAAAAAATACCTCGATAGAAGGAAGACCAGGAAACTTAGAAAAAAAAAATAATTTTTTCAAACCATAAATTTCCAGAATTTTTTCTCTTTCAATATTAAATATGTTTTTACTAGACACAAGAATAAGATACATTATTTTAGTATTCGTAATTTATCTTAGTTTTCTTCATTATCTAAATGATCCTCTCAAAAATTCTAATGCTATACAATGTTTAGGTCTTAAATGTAGACAATATTCACTCATAATTAATTTACTATCATTTACATTTCTTTCAGCTATGATGATATCTATGGGAATATTGAATAAATCTATCTTTATACCAGGTTATTGGTATGTTCCAATTATAATTATAGGATTTTTTGTAATCTATTTAGATTGGCATACTAATAAAATAGTAAGACCTGAAAAAGGAAAAATTACACCACCTCCTATAGGATATATTCCCAGAGAGAGAAGAATTATAATTGTATCATGTTTATTAGTTTTATACTTAGTATTATTTGTGTTAAATTATATGTCTCATCGAGTTCCAGTTCAAATAGGTGGATTTGCTGATAAGCTTTTTTGGAATTCATTTGGATCATATGAAGCAAGAAGAGGAGCTTTTATGCTAGGTTGGATTAGTATCCTTGGTTTAGTCACTTCTAGTTTGAATATTTATTTTACAGATGATTTTTATCCAGCTAAATATGATCTTCCTAATTCATGGAGGATATAAATTCCTTTTGAAAATGAACTATACTATTATTTGAATTAGTATTAGGAAATTCATCCATTAATATTACACTCTTTACTATCATATCTTGATTCTCTTCAATATTCTTCCTTAGAGATTCTCTTCCACAAGCAATATATACTATATCTGTTACCTGTGGATGTTTTGTTAAATACTTCATTAAATTTGTGGCGAGACCATTTCTACCAGCAGTTACTAGAATAAAATATGGTTGAGTATTAGGATTATTATTAAAATATGCTTGAAAATTTTTAATGTATTCTGGTTTCTTAGTAAAAGTTAGCACTAAGTTGTCCTTACGTTTAATATCCTTATAAACTAGTGGGCAATGTGTTATACCAAATATCTCCTTGAAATGTGTATGATAATATTCTATGGGGAAACTGGTATCTCTTCCAAAACAAACTAAATTATGATTTGTGGAATAATTATTAGTAATCTGTTTAATCATCTGGTAAACTTTATGATAGAGATGTTTAGAAATATGATAATTTACCCTACAAAAACTATTAGGTGATAGTTCAATCACATTTCCGTCCATCTCTTCTAGGAGCTTTGGTGTACCATAGAAATGATAATATTCATCAAACTTGGTAGGTTTGGGCTTATTAGGAAGTTTAATTTGATAATAACCAGAAACAATATTGACATTAGTATTGAGTTTTATTAAATCCATTATATGATTAAGATAGGACTGGTTCGCTGAAATTTCATAAGGGATTGTTATTTTAATTTGATATTCATCTCTGTAATTATTTTTAATAGCAATAGAAATAACAGGAGTCGGTGGTGTTAAACCTTGAAGAAATTCTATAATTTCAATATGTTTAAGTGATAATACTTTTCGTGAATCGGGAGATATGGGTTGAAGTATATCCTGAACAGTTTTATTCCGATAATTAACTAAATGCTCTATTTGAGTTGGAACTACTTCTAAGTTGTATTGATAATTTTTGGGGAGAACATCTTGTGTTCTACGAATTTTTTCTTGAAAATCCATCCAGATTTTATGTCTGGTGTTAATTTTGTAAAATAAAAAAATCAAATTTTTAGAAAATAATTTTCTAAATATAAAATAACAAGATGAGTCCCTTTAACAATGCCTGTAACTACATCCTTAACCCAGCCTTATGTAAAGTTCCTCAAGTTTCCAATTTTATTAATGGAAATAATACAGATGAAAGAAAAGAAATAGCCCAATTTACAGCTGAAATTATGGTCACCTTCATTTTAATTTTAGTAATCCAAGTTCTTCCAGTTGTCTTAATTGCTGTTCACTGTAACCCAAAAAATAGATTAGGTTATGGTTTATTAGCTTTCTTATTCCCTGGAATTTACTTATTCCAGCATTCTATCAGAAAGTACGCTTTAGGAGAAAAAGGATATTGTGGAAATTAAACTTTGATAATTTTCTGGTACAAATCATCCAGAGTTTCTGGTTCATTTACATAAATTTTAGTAATTCTATGGTCATTAGGATTACTAAATTCTATATTATTTGAAATAATGTTAATCATTTCTACTTGCTTATCTGGGTTTGTAGGGAATGTAGGGTGGTATCTAGTTTTAACACGATCTTGTAATACAGAGTTTTTTAAACTAAAATTTAATTCAACAATTTTATCTGGATTTAATTTCTGGTAGAAATTTTCTCTTACATTTGTCTTGGCATTAGAGCTGTCTAGATAAACATAGTGAATAATTTCTGGATTTTTCTGGTTGAGTTTTTCAATATTTTCTAGAAAGTTTTGAAAATCATCAAATAATTTTTTTCTAGTTTTTTTTAGTGAATTATTTCTTCTTAAAGTGGCGAATTCTTCATCTCTCTCAGTAAAGTAATAATTAGATAATCTGGTATTAAGATATTTTTGTAATGTTGTTTTTCCTGACCCAGGTGCTCCTATAGGAACTATGAGAACAATCATATTAATCTAATTCATCCACAGAATAATTGTGATTTTCAATTTTATATCTAAATCTTTTTTTATTTAAATTCATTTTTTCTACATAGTCTATCATAAATCTCATACAATAGACCAAAATATTGAAATATAGGTAAACAAAAAAAATATTATAGGCTTCTATTTCTTTGTAATTAGTCATATTAAAATGAATTTTCCTGGATTTATCCAACTCAGATTTTAAATATTCCTGATAATCTATTTCTTCTTTCTCCCATTCTAGGAATAGTTCCTCTAATTCAGAATTCATTTAATATTTATTATTTACAAATCATTATTTTTTTTATTATTTAACTATAAGAAGATGAATGAAATAGCACAAAAAAACATTGTTTTATTTGGAACTTGTTTAATAGTAATTTGTCTACATTTTGCCTATAAATTTAAGGATAATGTAAAAGTATGTAATATTCTAATGGGAATAGCCTTCATGGTAGGACTTATAATGACAAAACTACTTCATGGTTGGGAAAAAGAAAATAAAGTAGATTATAATTTAGTATTATTTGTTTACATTTTATTAGATATAGTTTTGTTTACATTCTTGGTGTATAGATTTTTCCTAACTAGAAGAAAGTTTACTGGTGGTGGAGAAATTCAAGATACAAATAATGTTGATTATTATATCAATGAATTTAAGAAACAGGATTTCTTGGTTAGACTTATGGATAATCCATTGACTATAAAATATTTAAATATTTTTAAAGATAACTTTACCAATAATTTGGTTAATCGGTTGAATTTTTTAAAAATTTAAATTTTTTACCATTTTTTTTATGTAATTAGATATTAAAATGAAATTAACTATTTCCATAATTTTAATAGTTCTATTCTTATTAATTTTATTAAAGCATAATAGTAACAACCTCAACTTTCTTACTAATAGAAAAACAGACTTAGAAGACGACTTAAGTTTTTTTAGCTTGGAAAATTTTAATAATATTCCTACTAATTTTATTTGTGATCAAGATGAAAAAGCCTGTATATTTGTTTATCAAAACTATAATTTACAATGTAAAAACTCATTTCCTATCTGGAAAAAATTCCAGGATTTGAATCATGGCAGAAAATTAAATGGACAAAAAATAAAAGTTTTCGCTGTTGATTCCAGTTTAAACCCCAATTTAGGTTTATCTGGGAGGGCTGATGGCCCCAGAGTCTCATTAGTATCTAGATATGATTTAAAAGAATATGATGGAAGAATGACTTTAGAAAATTTAGAGAAATTTTTAGAAAAAAACGTTTAAATTTTTTATCTTGAATATTAAATTATAAGATTTAAGGTGGAAGTAATGTTTTTTTTTATTTTTTTTTAAATAAAATTTGGTAAAATTTATTTTTTACGAAATTTTAGATTTTAAATTGAAATATTATACAACTATGTCGTTTATCGCCCCATATGCCTTTACTGGTGCTGTATCCATTTATCTCGGTTATAAAACTTACACTTCTTATTATTCAAATTCTGAGTTTGAAGAATTAGGATCTATTGAAGAAAAAGATGAAGAACAAAGTATTAAAGAAGTAGTTGATCAACTTGTAGAATCTATTATTCAAGATGCTGTTGAAAAAATTGAGGATGAAAGAGAAAAAATATTTAGTAGAGAAGATTCAGAGGAAGAAACAGAAAAAATAGATATTAAAATAAATAAAGTTATTGAAGATGTTAAAAAGGAAGAAAATGTTGAGATGACTAATTATGATAATATAGTTAATGTAGTAAACAAAACATTAGAAAAAATGGATAAGCAGGAGGGTAATGTTGAAGAACACGTAATAGTTGTTGAACCAGAAGTAAAAGAAGTTGAGACCAATAATCCGAATGTAGTTGAGGAGATTATTAAGTCACCTGTTAGAGCTGCCAGAAATCATAATAACTTAAAAAAGAGAAAGAAGAGGAAACAGAGAAGATAATTCTTTTATATTTTTTTATTTTATTAGTATTGCTAAAATTTTTTTGTTATACTAATATAATGGCTTTAAGTTTTGATAACGACATGACATTACAAGATAAAATGTTAGAACAAACATCTAATAATGCGGACGGATTTGTGGAGATAAAATTTACTTCTGAAAATATTTCTGGTTTACAACAACAAAATAAAGACACGGAGATGGCTAATTTAATTAGAACACAACCTATTGTTTTACAGATATTAGGTGATAAGACACAACAAATACATATGTGTTTGAAAGTTATGATTGTGGAACAACTTTTTAACAGGCTTAGATTTATAAAAAAACATTTGAATCCAAAAGAAAAAGTTTTAGCGGAAGTTTTAGTGGAAGGCAAAAAACTATTTATGGACGATATTCTTAAAAAATTAGAAGGTTCTGGTGCTGAACTTAGAAATAATTTGAACAGGGATGGTGATACCATGAATATTTTAGAAGTGTCTGAATTGATGGTTAAAAGGATACCTAGAACTTTTACTAATAGTATTAGAGGTAAAACTAGACTTGAAATAGATGATTACATTTTAGATTTAGTTATTTTAAGGTCCCTAAATTCACTTTCAGGTAAAATGCGTCCAAAAGATTTTATAAGCAGTGCTTCATCTACAATTGAGGGATTGTTTCATCCATATAGAGAAAATGATATAGAAGATATATTAGAACAAGCAGAAACAGAAGTTAGAAGAGAATTATTGCGAAAATTACATGAGCAGCAGAGGATGGTTGAAATAAAAATGAGATTAAAGGCATTGATGGGACCAACTTTTGAAGAAAGATTTGCCGCTTTAAAGTTTAATGGGCCCGGTAAATTAGTTAGAAAAAGTTCTAAGAAAGGTAAAAAAAGTTCTAAGAAGGGTAAGGGAGTTGGTAGAAAGAGTGCTAAAAAAGGTAAAAAAATAGGTGTTGGCAGAAAGAGTGCTAAAAAAGGTAAGGGTGTTGGCAGAAAGACTAAAAGAAGTAGAAAGTAATTTATTCCTTTAAAGGTTCTGTTTTTTCGTCATAATCTTTCTTACTTAACTTATATCCCCAGTGCTGTAAGGCTTGTCTTCGTTTTGGTGATATTTCCTTAGAATGTATGTTGAGTTTAGGATTCTCTTTAATAGCTTTTTGAATAGTATTTATAAGTGAATTCCTATGTCTCCCTTTCTTTCCTGTAATATTTTTCCATCTTTGTACCTGTCTGGCATCCTCCTCTGGATGTCTGCGTCCTAAATAGAATCTACAATACCACTGGAACCAGCCATATGGATCTAAATTAGAAATCCATCCCGATTCTTCCCATGCCATAAGTGATTGACCACATTTAACGTTATAAGTATTTACTTTTTTATCATATACTGATGAAGTAATTTGCTTAGGTATATCAAGACCCTCAAACCATGAATCTGGATATTCTTTATGTTGATTTTTCAGTTGCTGTTCTAAAACTTGTGAATATATAGGTCTGTAATATGTTCCACCGAAACTCCCCATTTGAAGAACGTCTTTTGGGGAAAGATTAGGCTTAAAATCTGGATAATCTGAGAAATGAATATGTGTAGTCCTTTTAATAGGCTTGATAGTGGTCTTAGTTTGTTTTGTTAAATCAACAAGTTGAGATTTAATCTTAGATTTAGATTGAGGCATAATTTACTTTTTAATTAGATTTTAATTTAATCAATTTAAAAATTTAAGTCATTTTTTAGTTAAATCAGTATGACAAATATAGGAGTCATTGAAACTAAAATTTTAGATTCATTAAGGGAAATAGAAAAAAACCTGATACTTATACAGGATAATTTAAAAACTGAAAAAAATTCAAATATTGTGGAAAATTCAAATATTAAGAAAATTTCAAATACTAAGAAAATTAAAAAAATCAAAAAATCTATAAAAGTTAGTCATGAAAATGAAAAAAATTTGGAAAGTTTAAACTGGGAAAGAGAAACTAATGATATACCTGATTCTGTAAATATAGAATTAATTAGAACAGAACCTATAAAGAAAAAGAAAAGGTGTAAACCCAAAAAGAAGATTTGTTTTTCAAACTATGTTGTAGATACATCTTCCTCATCAGATGATTAGTATAAATTTTCTGGTTGCTTCGTTTAAATCCTTCTTTAATTTTCCTGGTTTAAGTTGTGGAAAAAAAATTGAAATTTTGAAAACCACTTAAACATTAAACACACAAGATAAGTGTGAACAAGGAAACAAACAGCAAGGTTAAAATCTTATTGTTGAAGGAAGTAGAACCTCTCAAATCTACACGTTTCCTGATATTGGTCCTATAGCTCAGCTGGTTAGAGCGCCGTACTTATAATGCGGAAGTCGCGGGTTCGAGCCCCGCTAGGACTACTCTTTTAGGATTACTCAGTTTTACACTGGGTAGTTCATTTCAAATATTCTTCCAGCATCTTTCTGAATTGCCTATTTAGCAGGTGGTCGCAGGTTCGAATCCTGCCTCGGACTTCGGTCTGAGTAGCTCAGCCGGTAGAGCGCCTTATCAACCCAAAGAATATTGTAAGAACGCAAGTTCAAATTCCTCATGGTCTAATGGTCAGGATATGTGTCTTTCACACACAAGGCCGGGGTTCGATTCCCCGTGAGGAAGTTTTTTTAAAAGGTCCCTTAGCTCAGTTGGTCAGAGCGTTCGGCTGTTAACCGAAAGGTCGCAGGTTCAAACCCTGCAGGGACCGAGCTTTTAGAGAGAATAGATTTCAAAGTCTATAATCTCATCAAGTTAGCTAACAGCATATTTCATATGAACTTATATTTCTCATCCAAAATGCTGACTGTTTAGAAGAGAGGATTGTCACAAGTCCTCGATTCACATTTCAAAATACCTAACAGCAAATTAACCCAAGTTATTTCTGAACTTTCTTGCGGACCCAAAGGGGTTCGCCGTGTCGCGACCCAACTCTTTGAAGATGGGCAACGTTTGGCACGTTAAATATCAAGGTATTTGTTTGTGGCAACAAGCCCTACCCTCATAGGTAGGCACTATATAGTATTCAACAACATTCGGATACTTAAAGCTCCCTTAGCTCAGTCGGTAGAGCATCAGACTTTTATGTGTGTCGAAAGGCACCAACAATGAAATCTGAGGGCCGCGGGTTCGAACCCCGCAGGGAGTACTCCTTTAGGTCTTGTCTGGTTCATTTCAGGCATTACCATTTTATTATAACTATTATCTTTAGAATTGGGTACGGCATTTAACTCCTATTGAACTTATTAACTTGAAAGGATATGATTTTCCGGAGGAACCTTAGAAGATTCCAACTCGAATAAGGTTTCTGTTGGACCGGGAAAAAATTGAATTTTGATGACAATTCGGAAAGACGATTGACAGACTGGAAAGACAGACGGACACTCTGGAAAGACAGAAATCCCCAATTCGATGCCTTCGGGCATAAGCTCCCTTAGCTCAGTCGGTAGAGCATCAGACTTTTAATCTGAGGGCCGCGGGTTCGAACCCCGCAGGGAGTATCATTATAGCATCGATGGCCGAGTGGTCTAAGGCGGAGCATTTAAGCTGCTCTCTCTTCGGGGACGCAGGTTCGAACCCTGCTCG
>PYIJ01496797.1_pt1 | contig 14203 bp, 15 predicted proteins | sample 3578051 | NCBI WGS metagenome assembly PYIJ01 (sample SAMN08408021, study PRJNA431606) | Marine metagenome isolate SA_KN192-05_S13_5m, whole genome shotgun... | biome: marine; feature: oceanic pelagic zone; material: water; isolation source: surface water sample, 0.2-0.8 um fraction ... | reverse complement strand
TCTACCCTCTAGTACTTGAGCAATCCCTAAATTAACTATTTTTGATGGTTCAGCATCAGTAATATCCTCATCTTCAACGAAAATCTGACCTTTAGTTATGTCCCCATTTTGGGTATCAAGTAAACCAGTAATCGCTCTCAAGGCTGTAGTTTTCCCAGAACCATTGCTGCCAAGAAGGGAAACAATCTCTCCTTTTGGAATTTCAAAAGATATGCCTCTAAGAACCAGAATCACATCTTGATAAACAACTTCTAGATTTTTTACCGCTAACACTTATCTAATTACTTTAACTTATAAATTTAATTTTTACTAAAAAAACGAGTTACGATTTGAAAAACAAGTACAACAAGGAGCTATTTAAGATATATGTATGGAAGATAATAATTTTCAACAACAAGAACTTTTTGAAACAGAAAGATATATTTCTGATTTAGTTGAAGAAAAAACAAAAAAGAAAACATCTACATTTAATATTATTTTTCTATCTTCTTTTTTTACAAGCACTATTGTTTTATCCTTTCTTTTCTTTTTTGGTGTATTTGATGAGGAAGAGATTGTTTTACCCGATCCGGTAACGATTACAGAAACAATAAAAGAAAAAGAATTAGTTATGCCACGCGTAGATTCCACTGAAGTTGTTTCCATAGCTGAAATTGCAACAAAAACTATAGTGCAGCTCCAAGTTGGAGAACGCAATCAAGATGAAGAATTCATATCAATTGGTGGAGGCTCAGGAGTAGTGATTGACAAAAGAGGATTAATAATTACCAACCATCATGTTATCGAGGACGCAACTGACGTTAGAGTAATTTTCGAAGATGGAAGAATGTATGAAGCATCGATTATTGGTTCAGACAGGCTTACAGATATAGGCGTAGTGAAAATTCAAAATGAAAATTTAACTCCTATTAATTTAGGAAATAGTGCTGGAGTTTTTGTCGGAGACTTAGCAGTAGCTATTGGTCATCCATTGACATTGGGAGCCGCTCCAACTGTTACTACAGGGGTTATATCAGCACTTGATAGAAGATTGGATGTTGGTAATGAGAGTATGAATAATGCTGTTACATTATTTGGACTTATCCAGACAGATGCGCCAATAACAAGAGGATCAAGCGGTGGAGCATTACTCAATCAAAACGGCGAACTTATTGGCATCACAACTGCAATTGCAACTGCAGATGTTGGAGCTGAAGGATTAGGTTTCGCAGTACCTATAAATCTTGCTTTAGGAATCGTCGAAGATATTCTTGATGATGGAAAAGTCCTACATGCATTTTTGGGAATCCTTGGTGCTCAATACTTTGAAGTTGCTGATGATGGAGCAAGAATATTTTCGGGTGTCTTAATAGAAGAACTCTATGGACCTGCAAATGATATATATGCAATTGGTAAAGCGGGTGCATTACCGGGAGATGTCATCAAGAAGATAAATGATATAGATATCTCAACACTTGACCAATTAATAACAATTTTACGAAGCAAGAGAGCTGGGGATGCTATTACAGTTGAAATATTGAGAGGTGAAAACACTATAACTTTAGATTTCACTCTCGATCTAAGACCATCTGATGTTTAATGTCTGAGGATATCTTTTCCCAATTCTTTAATCTCTTTAATAATGAAGAATCTGGTGTTAATTGGGAACTAGCAAAACAAATCAATAATCATATAACAAAGGATGAGGAAGTAATACCTTTGGAACTATCCAATAATGAGATAAATTTTGAGCAAATTTTTAGAGTTATTGAGCTTAAATCTGAGGAATTTTCAAGTTATGAATCTAGTCCTAAGGAAATAAGATTGATGACACCAAGAGAATATGGACTATGGTTCATTGAATCAATAAAACACTTTGATTTTGAATCTATTGAATCTCCTGAATTATCTATGTTTGGAGGAATTGGTGGAAGTAATATGAAATCCTCTCTCTTAGGAATGCAATTTGGTAATCTTGCTGGATTATTGGGTAAATTTTCTTGGGGATTAAGTCAATTTGGCATAATTCTTCCAAGATCAAATACACTTGCTGTGAACCACAAAACCTTCAATGATAAAGTAAATAACTTTGAAGCAAATGAAAATGACTTAAGTCTTGCATATTTTACTGTTGAATACATGGCTTTATGTTTAGGAAAATATTCTCAGCCTTTTGAAAACATAATGAATACAATTTCGAAAAGTTCTGAGGATATGATAAATAAACTCAAAGATTTAAATCTAGATATGGGTCCAGAAACAATTAACAATCCACAGGAAATGTTTTCAAATATTTCAGGAGTAGAGGGAATAGATCCAAATCAAATATTCGAGAGTATCGCAGCTCCTCTTAGTTTTTATAGATCAGTTATAAAAGAAAAATCAAAGGAGCTAAATCTTTTACAGGACAACAGTATTTTTGATCTCTTAATGGATTTGTCATTTTCAAATTACGATAGTCCTACAAAAGATATCGAAACAAAAATTTCCGAATTAGATTTTTACTCTGACGGTTTCTTAGATTATCTTAAAGATTCTCAAGCTGCATTTACCTTAGATGATATTCTCGGTTCAACAGAATTAATTCCTACCGTAGATGAATTGTATGATCCAATATCTTGGGCAGCCCGTACATCTTTACCTCCTATATAATCATTACTGTTAAAGTAAGAAGCAAAAGGAGAAAATAAAATGAGTTTAGACATAGGTGATAAAATTCCAGATTTTTCGTTGGTAAATTATGATAAAGAAACTTTCCAGTCAGAAGATTTTCTTGGGAAAAAAACTATGTTTGTCTTCATGCCGTTTCCTTTTAGCTCTGTATGTGATGGAGAAATATGTGAACTTAGAGATAATATGGATTCATTTAAATCTGCCGAGACTGATACAGTGATGATCACTGTTGCTGCAGGTCCAACTAACAGAGCTTGGGCGAACCACTACAATATTGACTTTCCAATATTGGCAGATTTTTGGCCTCACGGCGAAGTATCAAAACAATTTGGATGTTTTCATGATGGAGTTGGAATATCTTTGAGATATACCTATATCACTGACGAGGATAACGTAATAACTGAGATAATAAAAAGCGATGAAATTGGTGTTGAAAGAGATTTTGAAGCTTATAAAGAAAAATTCAGTATTTCTTAACCGACATCTCTAATGTCTGTGTCATGAATTCTCTGACGCTTAATTCTTCTTCTTTCACGTTCAGATAGACCGCCCCATATTCCAAATTTTTCTGAATTTTCAATAGCAAACTCTAAACAGTCTTCTTGAACGGAACAAGCTCTACAAATTGATTTTGCTTTTCTAGTTGAGGCACCTCTTTCAGGAAAAAATATATCTGCATCGGCTCCTTTACAGTTTGCTTCCTCTGTCCACGATGGCATTCCACCTATGAGTTCATCAATTATTGAATTTTCCACATCACCCCTTTTACTATCGAAAAACTAAATCACATATGTGTAATTTATTATCTTAAAATCGTTATGTCAAGGGCGGAATTTCCTTATTAATTTACTGTAATATACCTTTTGTAGGATAATTAATATAGGTTAATTAATGGCATACCAACGAATTGTATCGACGGGTTCGGTTTATAAAGGCAAGACTGGAATGTGGCTCTATATTTTTCATAGAGTTACTGGTGTTGGTCTATTTGGCTATCTTCTATTACATATCATTTCAACTGCATTAATTCTTTTAGGACCAGAAATATACGAAGGCGCTGAAGCAATTTACAAAAATTTTTACTTCAGGGTAGCTGAAATTGGATTGATGGCAGCAGTTCTTGGTCATGCGATTAATGGATTAAGAATTATCTCTGTAGATTTATGGAGCAAAGGTTCTGATTATCAAAAACAACTTAACTTTGCCTCATTGTTAGTGTTTTTAATAATTTTTGTGCCAACAACCTACAAGATGACTACATCATATTTTGAACTTTGTCTTGAAAAGAGTTCAGAGGGAACCACTGTTATAGATTGTATGATAAGACCGATACCAGACTGGAAAACCAAATAATGCAAACAACAAGAACTGACTGGGGACGACGTCAACCACCTGTGGGTGGATCTAGTTTTGAACTACAAGCATGGTTCTTTATGAGAGTAAGTGGACTGGTACTAGTGTTTCTAGCAGTTTGGCATATGTTTATTATGCATGTTTTTAATGATACCTTGAATTTAGATTATGATTTTGTTGCAGCAAGGTGGGAAACTCCTTACTGGAGGGCATTTGATTGGCTTTTATTGACATTGAGCCTTTTACATGGAACTAATGGATTAAGAGTAGTTATACACGACAATTTAGCTGATAAAACAATTCGAAAACTTGCCCATGGGGCACTTTATAGTACATCATTGATTTTCTTTATAATAGGAACATATGCAATTGTTGCATTTGTAAGACAAGTATGAAAATAATTAAACATTCATTTGATGGAGTAATAGTTGGAGCTGGTGGAGCAGGTCTTAGGGCTGCAATAGAAGCTGCACCACACATGAAACTTGCTGTTATTACAAAACTTTACCCGACTAGATCACACACTGGTGCAGCTCAAGGTGGAATGAGTGCTGCTCTTGCAAATGTAGAGGAGGATAATTGGAACTGGCATGCTTTTGATACAGTTAAAGGTTCAGATTATCTAGCAGATCAACCTGCAGTAGATATTTTATGTAAAGAGGCAATTGATGCCGTAATAGAATTAGAACACTGGGGATTACCTTTCAGTCGATTAGATAATGGGAAAATTGCCCAAAGAAGATTTGGCGGTCATACAGTTAAAGAAGGAGAATCTCCTGCTTTCAGAGCTTGTTACGCTGCGGACAGAACTGGCCACATGATTCTTCAGACGCTTTACCAAAAATGTGTTTCTATGGGAGTAACTTTTTTTGATGAATTTCAAGTTCTTGATATCAAGATTGAGGATGGAATTTGTCAGGGTGTTATAGCCTATGAATTAGCAACTGGCGATATACATATTTTTGAAACTAGAGCAGTTACATTTGCAACTGGTGGATTTGGTAAGATATTCAAAGTCAGCTCCAATGCACATTCACTTACAGGTGATGGACCTGGGATTTTATATCAAAAAGGTATACCTTTGGAAGATATGGAGTTTTATCAATTTCATCCGACTGGAATATACAGATTAGGTATTTTGCTCTCTGAAGCTGCAAGGGGTGAGGGTGGAATTCTTAGAAATAAAGATGGGGAAAGATTTATGGAAAGATATGCACCTTCAATTAAAGATTTAGCTCCAAGGGATATGGTTTCAAGAGCAATAGCTACTGAAATAAGCGCAGGTAATGGTGCTGGTCCCGACAGTGATTATGTTTATTTGGATTTGACTCATCTTGGTGCAGAGACAATCAAGAAAAAATTGCCCGACATAACTGACTTTGTTAGAACATATGTCAAAATAGAACCGATTGAAGAGCCTATACCTGTTCAACCAACAGCTCACTACGCTATGGGAGGCATTCCAACAGATGTTCATTCACGTGTTCTTAGTGATGAAAAAGGAACAGTACTTCCCGGAGTTTATGCTGCTGGAGAAGCAGCTTGTGTAAGTGTTCATGGTGCGAATAGATTAGGAACAAATTCACTATTGGATATAGTTGTTTTTGGTAAAAGAGCAGGTCAGAGTATGGTTGATTATGTAACCCAAACAAAACCAAATACTATTAGTGATAGTGCTTCGGATGATCTTTCAAAAAAGATACAAAATTTAATCGACAAAGAACATACCGACGAATTTTCTGTAGCGAATATAAGGAAAGATCTTCAAGAATCTATGGAAGAAAATGCAAAAATATTTAGAACTAAAGAGACTCTAGAAAAACAAACAGAAATTTTAGAAGAATTAAGAGAAAGATATGAAAATGTTACAATTTTCGACAAAAGTAAAGTTCACAATTCAGAACTTGTAGAAGCTATTGAGTTAGATTATCTGTTAGACATGTCCGAGGCTACAGTGGCTAGCGCACTTGCCCGAAATGAGTCAAGAGGAGCTCACTCAAGACAAGACTTTCCTGAACGTGATGACCAAAACTTTATGAAACATTCTTTTGCATTTAAAAAAGATAATTCAGCAAATCTCAAGTACAAAGATGTAGAATTAGGAAAATATGAACCAATGGAACGTAAATACTAATGGACATTAGTTTAAAAATTCTCAGGTATGATCCAGAATCAGATAGAAAAGGGCACTGGGAAAACTATGTAGTAGATGCTGAACCAGAAGAAAGAATTCTAGATTTACTGCACAAAATTAAATGGTTTGATGATGGTTCACTCTCTTTTCGAAGATCTTGTGCTCATGGAGTTTGTGGCTCTGATGCAATGGTTATAAATGGTGAAAACATGCTTGCTTGCCAAGTTTTAGTAAAAGAAGTTGGAAATCCTATAAAAATTGAACCAATACGTGGACTTCCTGTTATTAAAGATTTAATTGTTGATATGGAACCATTTTTTGATAGCTATAAAAAAGTGATGCCTTATTTAATTAACGAAAAAGAGCCTGGAGATAGAGAAAGGTTACAATCTCCAGAAGATCGAGATAAATTTGAAGATACTACAAAATGTATTTTGTGTGCAGCTTGTACAACGAGTTGTCCTGTATTTTGGACTGCAGAAACATACGTTGGTCCTGCCGCTATTGTAAATGCACATAGATTTGTTTTCGATTCTAGAGATGATGGAACAAAGCAAAGGCTTGAAATTTTAAAAGATGTTAATGGTGCTTTTAGATGTAGAACAGCGTTTAACTGCACATCAGCATGTCCACGAGGTATACAAGTAACAAAAGCTATTGAAGATATCAAGCGAGAAACACTTTTAAATAGTTAATGTCTGACTTAAATAAAGATATTGAAGAAGTTGTTAAAAACTTAAAACTTTCAGAAAAAAAATCATTAGACAATATTTATCTTCAATTAATAGATGAACAAAATGAAACTACTTTTATAAATTTAGATACTGGGGAGAAAACAAAAGAACTTTCTCATAACAATTTTGGCTTGATAATAAAAATGTCTATCCAAACTTTTAACGAATTGAAAAATAACAAAAAGCATCCAGAAGACTTGATGTTTGAAGAAAAAATTAAGATTTCTGGGGATCTTAAGTTACTACAGTAAAAAGAAAAGACGGCTATGCCGTCTTTTCAAATGATTAAAATCAAGAATTAGTTCAAACTATCTTTTAATCCTTTTGCAGCTTTAAAAGCTGGTGCATTTTTTGCAGCAATCTGGATTGTTTCTCCAGTTGCTGGATTTCTACCCTGTCTAGCAGCCCTGTATCTTGACTCAAACTGTCCAAATCCAGCAATACTTACTTTATCGCCATTCTTCATACCGTTTGTTATGCCATCAAAAACTGCGTCAACAGCTGCTTTTGCGTCTGATTGTGACAATCCTACTTCTGATGCCACTACGCTAGCCAATTGGTCTTTATTCATAGCTGTTTTGCCTTTCTTTAATATTCTTAAGGCAAGTATAGTTTTTTTATTAAAAATATCTCAAAAATACAATAAATATTGGGTTTTTTTTTAAAAAGACTGATTTTATTGATTTTTTATGTTATTGAGCTCTTCAACCTTAGCTTTTACAGCGTTTGAAGCATCAATTAGTGCATTTTTTTCAGATTCGGTAAGCTCAAATTCTACTACTTCTGTGACACCATTCTTACCAAGTTTTGCAGGTACTCCCAGATATACGTCATTAATACCATATTGACCATCTAGCCAAGCACACACAGGAAATATTTCATCTGAATTTTTTATTATTGACTTAACCATAACTGCTGCTGAAGAAGCGGGTGCAAAATATGCACTTCCTGTTTTTAATAAACCAACGATTTCAGCACCACCATTTGAAGTTTTCTCAACAAGCTCATCTATATCCGATTCACTCAAAATATCTGTTAAAGGTTCTCCTTTAACAGTACAAAGGGATGGAACAGGTACCATTGTCTCTCCATGACTTCCTAAAGTTAAGGCGTATACATCAGAGGTATCAACGGATAGCTTTTCAGCAATAAAGTATGCAAATCTTGATGAATCTAAAATTCCCGCTTGTCCCATAACTTTGTTTTTAGGCAAACCTGAAACGTCAGCTGCAAGAGTTGTCATTTGATCAAGTGGGTTTGTAACAACAACTATTGAAGGATTATCAGAGTACTTTAATATTTCATTTGTCACACCTTCAACAATTTTTGCATTTACCTCTAGTAAGTCCATTCGCGACATTCCTGGTTTTCTTGGTAAGCCAGCAGTTATAACAACTACATCACTACCTTCGGTATCCTTGTAATCGTTTGTTCCAATTATTTTTGTATTGAATTGTTCAACAAATCGAGACTGATTGATATCAAGTGCAAGCCCTTGAGGAAGACCATCAACTATATCTGTCATTACAACTTCTTTAACAATATCGTACTCAGCTATTCTCAATGCAGTCATTGATCCATACTTTCCAGCTCCAACAACTGTAACTTTATTCATTTACTACTTCTCCTTTTTAGAAGTTTTCATATTACTAATTAAAGCATTTGCAAATTCTGAAGAAGAAAGAATTTTTATGACGCTTCTTCCTCGAGCCAAATCATAAGTTACTTTACCTTCGAGAATTGTTTTTTCCATTGACTTAACAATAAGATCTGCGGCACTATTCCAACCCATATATCTGAACATCATTACTCCTGATAAAATCAATGATCCAGGATTTGTTTTATCTTGACCAGCATATTTTGGAGCAGTACCATGCGTTGCCTCAAAGACTGCTTTTCCATTTTCATAATTTATATTTCCACCTGGACTTATACCGATGCCCCCAATTTGGGCTGCTAAAGCATCAGATGCATAATCGCCATTTAGATTCGTTGTAGCAATTACATCAAACATTTGAGGTTTAATTAAAATTTGCTGCAAAAATGCATCAGCGATAACATCCTGTACTAATATTTTATCTCCAGGATCACCACCACAATCTTCCCAAGAGACAGCAACATCAGAAAATTCTGACTTTACTAGATCGTATCCCCATTTTCTAAATGCGCCCTCAGTAAACTTCATAATGTTTCCTTTATGAACTAAAGCAACATTTTTTTTATCATTTTCTACGGCATAATTAAGTGATGCTCTAATTAATCTTTCAGAAGCAGTTTGAGATATCGGCTTAATTCCAATTCCACTGTCTAGCCTTATATCCCATCCAAATTCCTGTTTTAGAAAATTGTTAAGTTTTTCAACATCTTCTGATGAATTTTCTAGCTCTTTTCCTGCATAAACATCCTCAGTATTTTCTCTAAATAAAGTAATATCTACATCTTGCGGATTTTTTGTGGGAGTTTGAATACCTTTAAAGTATTTGATAGGCCTAAGACATACATACAAATCAAGCTCTTGTCTTATAGCAACATTTATTGACCTTATACCCTCACCTACAGGTGTAGTTAATGGACCTTTTATACCCACACCATATTCATTAAATGTGTCTAACGTTTTATCAGGAAGCCATTCAGAAGTTTTATCATAAGCTTTCTGTCCTGCGAGAACCTCTATCCAATTAATTTTCCTATCATTTTTGTAGGTTTTTTCCACTGCAGCATCAAAAACTTTTTTTGCAGCTGGCCAAATATCAATACCAATTCCATCTCCCTCAATAAAAGGAACAGTCGGATTGTCTGTGTCAAAAGATTTTCTTGTTTCCTGAATTGCGTTAATTAAATCGGTTCTTTTTAGATTTTCAGCCATTTATAGCATCCTTCATTGCTTCTCCTATTTCAGTTGGTGTCGTAACGACCATTGCACCAGCATCAGTTAAAGCTTTAATTTTTGCTTCTGCGGTTCCTTTGTTACCTGAAACAATAGCTCCAGCATGACCCATTTTTTTCCCAGGAGGTGCAGTTACTCCAGCTATATATGATACGACAGGTTTTGTTACATTTTCTTTAATAAAATCTGCTGCTTCCTCTTCAGCTGTGCCACCAATCTCTCCTATCATAACGATACCTCTTGTTTCACTATCTGCTTGAAATTTTTCAATTACATCTATGAATGACATTCCAGGTACCGGATCTCCACCAATACCAATACACGTTGATTGACCTATGTTGAGATTAGTTAACTCATGAACAGCTTGATAAGTCAAAGTCCCTGATCTTGATACTACTCCTATGTTTCCGGGCAATGTTATTTCATGAGGCATAATTCCAACATTTGCCTTACCTGGGGAAATTAAACCTGGACAATTTGGTCCTAAAAGAGATGCATTTGTTTCTTTTTTTAAGATATCGTACATTTCAGCTTCATCTTTTGCGGGTATCCCTTCAGTTATACATACAATTAACTCACAACCACCAAATGCGGCTTCCAAGACTGCATCCTTAGCAAAAGCAGGTGGTACAAAGGTGAGTGCAACGTTAGCATTTGTTGCATTCACAGCCTTTTCTATATCATCAAATATAGGTATGCCTTCAACATTTTCTCCACCTTTTCCAGGTCTTGTACCAGCTACAATATTAGTTCCATAATCTCTATTTCTAAGCGCATGAAATTGACCCTCTCTACCGGTTAAACCTTGAACAACAACTTTTGAATTTTCATCTATGAGGATTGACAATTAAAGACCTTTCTCTACTGCTAGTTTTGCTGCTGAATCCATTGACTCTTCTATAAAAATATTTTCATTGGGGTTTTCTTTAAGTAACTCCAGACCCTCTATGGAATTTGTCCCGTCTAGCCTAATAATAATTGGCCATACAAGTTTTTTTCCTCTTGTTGCTTCAATTATTCCTTTTGCAACTAAATCACACCTTGTTATTCCACCGAATATGTTTATCAAAACCGATTTTACATTTTTATCTGCTTCTAATACTTCAAGAGCAGAACTTACTGTTTCTGCTTTTGCTCCACCACCAATATCCAAAAAGTTTGCTGCTTTTCCACCGTTTTCAGCAACAACATCTAATGTAGACATAACCAAACCAGCCCCATTTCCAATAATTCCGACTGTCCCTTCAAGCTTTATGAAATTTAAACCCTTTTCTTTAGCATTTTTCTCAGATTCAGGAATTGGTATTTCTTCTTCAAAATCTTCAAAATATGGATGTTTGTATTTAGCATTCATGTCTAATGCAACTTTTGAATCGAGTGCCATTACTCCATTGTCGGTAATTGCAAGTGGGTTAACTTCTACCAAGTCACAGTCTCCTTCAATGAACATCAAATATAAATTTTGTATGATTTCTGAAAGACTTTCTTCATGATCTATATTCAAATTCGCCTGATTTATTAATTCAGAAATAGTCGATGAATTCAATTTTTCGGACGGACTTACATGAAATTTCACTAAGTCATCTGGATTTTCTGCTGCAACCTGTTCTATGTCCATGCCACCTTTTGCACTCAACATGATTAAATATTTTTTTTCTGATCTGTCTAATGTGAAAGAAATGTAATATTCCTCTAATATATTTGAAGCTTCCTCTAATAATATAGTTTCGACAAGATGACCTTTTATGTCCATGCCTAATATTTCTTCAGAATATTGTTTCAACTCACTGATATCTTGAGCTACTTTAATACCTCCAGCTTTCCCTCTTCCACCGACTTGTACTTGAGCTTTAACAACAATAGGAAAATTTAGTTCTAAAGGATCATTTAAATCATTTAGGTTTTTAATTAGTTTTGACTTTGGATGATTTATATTAAATTTTTGATATAAGGATTTACCTTGATATTCAAATAAGTCCATTACTCCCCCAATGTGTAATATTACCAAATTCAAATATTAAAGATATCATTCAAATATTATTGGGGCCCATTCGATATCTAAATGTTTAATTCCATGATCACCACCAAAGTTTACAGTTATCTCATTGCCATTAACTTCTTCTACGATTCCAGATCCATATTTATCATGTATTACTTTTTTTCCAAGAGAATTTGCAGGTTTACTTTTGCTACCAGTTGATTCTTCATGAATTTTAATTTGTTTCAAATAGGGTTTGGCTTCATCGATGAACCTGCTTGGAAGATAGTAATTTGTCCCTCCCCACATTGTTCTGGTATTTGAGTATGTTAGATAAAGTTTTTTTTCAGCTCTTGTCATCCCAACATAACAAAGTCTTCTTTCTTCTTGTATTTCAAAATCAGTTTCAGATCTTTGACTTGGAAATATGTTTTCCTCCATACCAGTCATAAAAACTGCAGGGAACTCCAATCCTTTAGCATTATGTAAAGTCATCAGCAGAATTCTATCTTCTTTATCCACATCGTCTGAATCTGTGAAAAGTGCAATTGATTCTAAATAGTCTCTCAGAACAGTGTAGGGATCCTCAATATCTTCTTCATATAAATTTTCAAATTCAAAAGCTGAAGTAAGTAATTCATCGAGATTTTCAAGTCTCATTTGAGAGTCTAGAGTTCCTTCTTTAACTAACTCATCTTTGTACCCGGTTAGTTCTAAGGTTTTTGAAATTGTTGCTGAGGGGCCCTGCAATGCAAAGGATTTTAAGTCATTAATGATTTCTTTAAAATTATTAATTTGTTTTTTTACCCTTTCAGATAAGTTATTGATTACATCTAAATTTTCAATTGATTTTGACAGGGAAATTTCATTTTTGTTTGCATAATCTCTTAATTTCTGAATTGTTGACTCCCCAATTCCTCTTTTTGGGACATTTAATATTCTCTCAAATGAAACAGTGTCGTCAGGGTTTATTAGATAATTTAAATAAGCAAGAATATCTTTAATCTCTTTCCTATCATAAAATCTTACATTTCCAACAACTTTATAATTTAAACTTAGTTTTCTTAACTCTTCTTCAAATAGTCTTGATTGATTGTTTGTTCTATAAAAAATAGCAATTTCAGTAAATGCTTCGTCTTCTAAAAGTTTTTTTATTTCTTCAGCTATCCATCTAGATTCATCTCTTTCAGAATTGAATTCAACTAAATTTACATCTAATCCTTCATCATTATCAGTCCATAATTTTTTATCTTTTTTTCTTGGATTGTTAGAAATTACTGCATTTGCAATTTCTAAAATTTTTTGGGAAGACCTATAGTTTTTTTCTAAAGATATAACTTTTGCATCTTTAAAGTCACTTTCGAACTCCTCAATATTTCTGATATCTGCCCCCCTAAATGCATATATGCTTTGATCAGAATCACCAACAACACAGATATTCTTATGTTTTGATGCCAGTAGTTCAACAAGACGATATTGGACCATATTTGTATCTTGATACTCATCGATCATTATGTATTGAAATTTTGAAGACCAGTAATTTAGTGACTTGTCACTAGTCTCAAGAAGTTCTACCGCTTTAATTAGTAAGTCATCAAAATCCATTGAGTTAGCTAACATTAGTTTCTTTTGATACGATGAATAAATTTCTGCAACTTTTACATCAAAAAATGATTGAGCAAATTCAATAGCTTCTCCGGGTAATATCCTTTGATTCTTTAATGATGAGATATGTGCTTGTATTCTTTTTGGTGAATATTGTTTTGTATCAATGTCTGAATCTCGCATACAATTTCGAATTAATTTAGTAGAGTCACTTTGATCATAAATAGTAAAATTATTATTAAAGCCGATAAGATGCCCATGTATTCTCAACATTTTGACACAAAGACTATGAAAAGTAGATATCCATTTTGGAGAGAGCTCAAGATTTAGTAAATCACTAATCCTATCTTTCATTTCATTTGCAGCTTTATTCGTAAAAGTAATAGCCAATACATTTTCAAAATTTACTCCGTATGTTTTTATTAAATGTGCATATCTGTAAGTTAAAACTCTTGTTTTACCTGAGCCAGCCCCAGCAATTATGAGTAAAGGTCCATAGATACTTTCGATTGCTTCTTTTTGTTCATTATTAAGTAAGCCTGACCATTCTTCAGGAAGTGGTTTTAATTCATTCATACCCTAGGAACTAAACTCCAACAACTGCGCTTACTTCATCCATTGTTTTTTTTGCAGAACTTTTAACATCATCAAAATTATCTTTTATCAGGGATGCAACATCTCCCTCACTTAGTGATTCATATCTTTCTTTAATTGGTTCCAAATAACTTACTACGCTTTCTCCAACCTCAATCTTAAATTCACCATAAGACGAATTTTTAAATTTATTTTCAACATCTGCATGAGTAAGTTCATGTAGTGTTGAATAAATATCAATTAAGTTGCTAATACCTTTTTTGGTT
>PYIJ01364115.1_pt1 | contig 14216 bp, 17 predicted proteins | sample 3578051 | NCBI WGS metagenome assembly PYIJ01 (sample SAMN08408021, study PRJNA431606) | Marine metagenome isolate SA_KN192-05_S13_5m, whole genome shotgun... | biome: marine; feature: oceanic pelagic zone; material: water; isolation source: surface water sample, 0.2-0.8 um fraction ... | reverse complement strand
AGCGTTTACTGCGGTCAAGAACACAACCACAATAGGAATAATTCCAGTTGTGAAACCAACAAATACATCAGCAGCGGTTCTAAATACTTGGATAAAGGCTTCTGCGCCTGCTACCAAAGCATCCATATCTCCCCCTCCTTAATTTGTTAAATTACTATCTGCTTTACTTTGATATTTTTTAATCAAAGTGTCAGCTGCCATCTTGGCAGCTTCCCAGATAGGTTCTTTGTTTTCTGAATTAGCAATTTCATTTAATGTTTTACCATTAAATATTGGTACTTTTTTGCTTTTAGCAAAAGTGGTTACCCCCTCTAGAGTAAGACCATCGACAATTGTAGAATTTACGTCTGCAGAAATTGCTAGATAGATTTTTTTTCTCCCCCATTTAGGTTGATTAACACCTATTGCTACTTCTAATCCTGGACCTTTTATACTGTTTACAGCGTTTAAAAATCCTGTAGCTTGCTTTTTGGCAAGAGTCATCTGTAAAACCCACATTAATGCGAGAGTAACAAATATAACACCCAAAGCATACGGTGAACTAGATAACACCTTACATCCTTCAACTTAAATAGTTAATCTAATTCTACATAAATGATTTCTCGATTATTGGTAAATATTCGAAATCTTGAAAAACATGTAACCATTTGCGATAAAAAAGGTAAGTTTTTATTGGAATTTGTGAATTTGTGAAAATAATTTTTAAATCATTTGTTCAAGTTTAAAAATATCTTCTATGAAGGTTACCTTCATATTTCTCGGATCACCCGGAATTACAACAGCCTCGAGCTCAGAGTACTTAGACACACACTCTGTAGTATCAACAGCCTGCCAGTTGTCCAATTTTGCTAATTCGTAAGACTTCCAAAGTTCAGATGCAGGAAAAATTTGAGGTGTCTGAATTTCTACAATTGTTTCTTGTATTTCCTCTTTATCGAATTCCTCCTTTTTCATTAAGTTGTCTGAATTAAAACCTGGTGCAGATGCACCATATTTAACCGCAACATCGATAAGCTCATCAAGCAAGTAATTTGGGAGTAAAGGTCTTGCACCATCATGAATTAATATCAAATCCTCTTCACTAATATCAGGTCGTTCTTTAAGGTATTCAAGCCCTTGATATTCACTTTCATGTCTTGTATTTCCACCAATTGTTACACCAGATAATTTTTTGGGATTTACAAGTTCTATTACATTATTAGTTTTATCCCAGTCTTCGTCTCTAACTACAAGTAAAATTGAATCCACCTTATCAGAATTGTCGAGAGTTTCCAAAGCCCAAGATAAAGCTGGCTTGCCACCTATTGGAAAATAAACTTTATTTTCTTCATTGTTGAATCTGTCACTTGATCCACCTGCCAAAAGAATTGAATGTACTTTCAACTTATAATTTCTTGAATAGCTGTTCTTGTTTCCTCAGCATTTTTTCGTGATAAAAGCATTTCTTTTAGGCTTTCTTTATTAATTTTTGAATGTGTATTTAATACATCAAATACAAAAGGAGCAGCTGAAGGAGCCATACTAAATGTCTTTAAACCTAGTACATATAATGCAAAAGCTGCAACTGGGTCTGAAGACATTTCCCCACAAACCGATACTTCAATGTTATTTTTGTTTGAACAATCAATTACATTTGATATCGCTCTTAGCACAGCTGGATGAAGTGGATCTTGATAATTACCTAAATTACTATTACCACGATCTGCAGCCATAATATACTGCGTTAAATCATTAGTACCTATAGATATAAAATCAACAATTTCAGAAAACTTATCAGCAATAAAAGCAGATGCAGGTGTCTCTACCATAATTCCCATTGGTGGAGGTTCAATATTTAATTCTTTAGCTGTTTTAGTAACAAATGCTTTAGCTTCAACAAAGTCTTCAACTGTAGATATCATCGGAAACATAACTTTTATTCTTTCCAGTGATTCAGAAGTTAATATTGATTTAATTTGTGAATCAAATAAATCTAAATTAGCCAATGATAATCTAATCCCCCTCACGCCTAAAAATGGGTTTTCCTCTACAGGTAAATTTAGATAACCTACTTGTTTGTCGCCTCCAATATCAAGACTTCTGTAAACAATTGTTCCCGTAAATTTTTGAGTTATTGTCTCTAGAACACTACTTTGTTGCTCAAATGTTGGCTTGGTTGTGTTATCAAGATATATAAATTCTGATCTAAATAAACCTATAGAATTTAAAAATGGATGATTGAATGCATTAATCTCTTCTAGAGACCCAATATTAACTCTAAACTCGACCCCTAAATTTTTGTATTTTTCTTCTGTAAAGTTTTGAATCGTACTCTCAATCTTGCTTTGTTTTTGTTGTAGAGCAGTAACTTCATTATCGCTAGGTGAGACAATAATATCTCCTGTGCTGCCATCAATTGATATTGACTCACTACTAGTAATATCATCTAATTGATCTTTGACACCGATTACACATGGAATACCCAAATTTTTTGCAACAATAACGGCATGCGAAGTAAGCCCACCTTCTTTTAATATAATTCCATTTACTTTACTCAAATCCATTGATGATGTATCTGCTGGTGTTAAGTCTTTTGCAATTAAAATCGTATCATCACCTAATGAAACTTCTTTATCAATATTTTGCATACCGAAAACTAGGTGCTTTCCAACAGAAACTATGTCTTCTGATCTTTGCTTAAAATACTCATCCTCCATAGATTCAAATATTTTTGCTGTAGATGTAAAAACCTCATAAACCTCTTTAATTGATGAATCTAATTTTTGATTAAGTTGCCCTACTATTTCTGGGTCCTCAAGGATTAATATATACGCATCTAAAATATCGGCTTCATCATTTCTTTCTTTTGAGCGAAAATCATTAATTTGAGAAGTGAATTTATCTATTAATTTTTTACTGGCTTCAGTATGAGAAAGCTTAGCTTCTTTATCGAAATCAATCTCGTTTTCGTAAACAAATGATAAACCAATTGCAATACCTAATGAAGCACCCAAACCCTTAACATTTGTCATATTTACATCAAACCTTAATTAAAAATTTTTCTTTAATAATTTCTTATTACTCAAAAATATTATTACTTTAAATTATATGCAAATTTTAGTGTTAGAAATTAATACTTCTATTACTTTGTTTAATTTAAGTGATCAAAATGGATCCCTTAAATTTGAAAATTTAGGAGATATACAAAACTCAAATCAGTTAAATTTCAGTGATGAAACAGAGTGTGTAATTATAGATTCAACGGCTCCTGAAGAACCAAAGCTTTCTCTGTTGCTAAGCAACTTAATTAGTTCAGATTATAAAATAACAACTAACAATATAACAAATGCAATTAAAAAAATAAATACGGACGGCCAAATAGTTGAGCATCTTGATCGAGAAGAATACATTAGACTATCAACACCATCAAAAGCGACTATTGGAATGGTCAAGTCTTACTTCAATAAATATGCATCATGGAGTTTTAATAAATTTATGCTTTTACATAGTTCTTACTATGACAAGTACCAGACACTTGAGCCTGAAGTTTATTTAGAATCCAAATAGACCTGGGCAACACCAGCAATAATAACTAAACCAAAACCAAAATATTGAAAAATCTTTAGAGTTTCATCTAAAATCAAAGCTCCTATTACAACCCCAGTAACTGGTTCCAAATATGTAATTGTTCCAATTGACAATGGTGTAATGATTTTTACTACATACCAATAAGTTGCTAAACCTACTCCTGTTAAAAAGAATCCTAAAAAAAGACTTACTACTAGGTTGTCTAACATCCAATCAAATCCAGAAACAGTAAATGGAGATAAACAAACAGCTGCAAAAATTACCTGTATAAATGCAACATTTAAACCACCGTATTCTTTTGATTTATCCGAACCATAAATAATTAGCAATGCAAGGGTTATTGCACTAATAATTCCATAAACCACTCCAATCGGTGAGGCAATAGTCGAAATATCTAAAAGAAAAAATAATCCAAGGAATCCACTTAAAATTATTAGGACTTGATATCTTGAAACTTTTTGGCCTCTGAAGATTTCAATAAATATTACAAAAATTGGATAAGAAAATACGAGTCCAATTCCAACTGCAACGCTATTCAGTTCAATAGATTTAAACATTGTTGACCAATGAATTGCTAATAAAGGACCTAAAACAAATCCAGAATTAAATAATTTTTTAGTAATTCCTCTTCGTTTCAAGACAAATAACAATAAAAAAAACGAGCCTAGAAATGTTCTAATCCCTACTAATGAAAGTGGGCTTATATTTGATGTTCTAATAATTAGAGGAATTGTGCCCCAAGAAATAGCCAAAAAACTTATTAAAAAATAGGCTCTAAGTTTTAGATTCAAACTTACTGCTGTTCTTGTTTAGAGTAATTGCTAAATTGTGTATATTCTTTACTGAAGAAAAGTTCAACTTTTCCAGTTTGTCCGGATCTGTTTTTAACAATATTCACTTCAGCAACACCTGGTATTTCAGTTCCAGGATTGTAGTAATCATCTCTATAAAGCATCATTACAATATCTGCATCTTGCTCTATTGCTCCTGATTCACGTAAATCTCCCAATCTTGGTCTTTTATCTTCTCTTGCCTCTGCTGCTCTATTTAACTGTGAGAGAGCAAGTATCGGAACTCTTAATTCACGGGCAAGGTTTTTTAAATTTCTGCTGATTTCAGCAATTTCTTGTTGTCTGTTATCTCCAGAAGAACTTTGCATAAGTTGAAGGTAATCAACAATAATTAAGTCCAAACCTTTTGATGATTTAAGTCTTCTTGACTTTGCTCTAATATCTGTGACTGTGATAACTGGTGCATCATCAAAATAAAGTGGAAGATTATTAACTTTGGATGCAGCTTCTACGACCCTTGACCATTTTTCAGGACCGAGTTGTCCTTTTCTTGCATCCCCTGAAGTAACTTTTGCTTCTGAAAATAATACTCTTTGCACCAACTCTTCTTTTGTCATTTCTAGAGAGAAAAATGCAACGACCTTTCCATCCTTTGAAGCATTGGTAGCAATATTTAAACCAAGTGAAGATTTACCCATGCTGGGTCTGGATGCAAGAACTACTAAATTTCCTTCTTGAAGTCCTGATAAGTAATAATCAAGATCAGAGAAGTAAGTAGCAAGTCCTGATAACCCAGTACCGCGATTTTCAATCTCTTCAATTCTTTCAATTGCACCTTCCAGAACATCATTAACACCAACCAATCCATCTCCAATAGCGTCATCAGAAGCAGTAAAAATGGTTTGTTCTGCTTCATCAAGTACACTATGAATTTCTTTGTCCATAGCCATTGCAAGAAGCTCAATTCTTCCACTAGCTTTTAGCAATTTTCTTCTATGAGAGTGCTCTAGAACTATCTCAATATATCTTTCAAAGTTTGCTGAACTAGGTACATTATCAACTAAACGTGCGATGTATGACGCGTTTATTGATTTCGAGTTTTTTGAATCTTTAAATATTAGTTCTGAAACTGTAACTGTATCAATAGGTTTTCCTGTATCAAATAAACCTTTCATAGATTCATAGACTGTTTGGTTTGAAGGACTGTAAAAATCAGCTGGTTTCACTTCTTCCATTAATCGAGAAACTGCATCTCTAGATAATAAAGCGCTTCCTAAAAGTGCCTCTTCAGCTTCAAGACTGTGTGGCGGGACTTTGCCTAATGATTGAGCGTCTCTTGATGAAAGTGCTTCTGGTCCAGCCATTATTTTGTTTCAGGTATTATTTCTAAAGTTGTTTCAAATTTTGTATCAGGACCCAATACAAGAGAAATTGTATGTAGCCCTATTTCTTTGACTTGATTTTCTGAATCAATTTGTTCAGGTTCTAGCCTGAATCCTGAAAAAGTTTCTATTGCATCGACAATTTGTTCGTTGCTGACTGCTGCGTAAAGAGTTCCTTCATCAGTTGTATTTTGAGATATCACAATTTTTGCATCAGCAAGAGCAGTTTTTATTGATTCAGCTAATTCATTATTAGCTTGCGCTTGCATTTCTCTTTTTTCCTGTAACGCCTCAGCAAACTTAAGATTGTTTGAAGTAGCAACAATTGCAAGTTTTTTCGGGAGAAGATAGTTTCTAGCATACCCTTTAGCTACATCAACTATGTCGCCTTTTCTTCCAAGAGATTTTACGTCAGAATTAAGAATGAGTTTCATCTTCTGTTATAACTTTGCTTATATGAACTTGTAGTTACATAAGGAAGTAATGCTAGCTCTCTAGCAACTTTGACTAAACGAGCTACCTTTGCTTGTTCTTGTTTTGTAATTCCAGTTATTAAACTTGATCGAATTTTTCCTCTATCTGATACAAATTTCTCAAGTAACTTAACATCTTTATAAGTTGCGTTTTCTTTTTGCTGTTTTGTAATTCTTCTTTGTTTAGGAGCTTCGTATTTTGAGGCTCGTCTTCCACCAGTCTTTTTTCCATTTGCCATAATTATTCTCCCTAAAAAGGTGCTTCGTCTTCTTCGTAGTTTTCTCTAGCTACTGGTTCCTGTGAAACACCCATACCACCTGATGATCTCTCTATATTTGCTTTTGCCCATCGCAAGCTTGGAGCTATTTCATCAATAGAAAGGTCTACAATTGAGCGGTTTTGACCATCTTGTCCTTCCCAAGACCTGTAATTTAATCTGCCAACTACAACTACTCTCATTCCTTTTTGTAATGAAGCAGCAGCATTTTCTGCCATGTCATTCCATACTGTTCCTTGAAAAAACATAGGATCTCCTTCTTCCCAAGAACCATCAGAGTTTCTTTTTCTTTTATTTTGTGCAATTCTAATTTCTGCAAGAGTTGCACCTCCATCTGTAACCCTGATTTCAGGGTCTGCAGTTAAATTTCCAACAATTGTTACTGTATTATCTACCATTTTTATATACCTCTAGCTTTCCATCTTTAAGACTTTGTGTCTAATCACATCATCAGATATTTTTAGCACTCTATCAAGTTCTGCAGGAACATTTGAAGGGCTTTCAAAACTTGTAATTGTATATATTCCCTCTTTGAATGTGTCAATTTCGTAAGCTAGCTTCCTTCTTTGCCATACTCCTTGTTCTGACACATTTCCACCACCGTTTGAAATAACTTCTGTGATAGAGTTGTGAACTGTTTCGACGGTTGATTCGTCTGCTGTAGGTCTCACTATCGAGACTAAGTCATATTTATTCATTTTTCTCCTATGGACACTTGTACGTGGCTTCTTTCGAAGCAGGTACTAATTAATTTAATACTAAATATGTACTATGACAGAATTTTTTTAATTTCTTTTTTCCACTCTTTTAGTGAATCTTGAATATCTGAACCCATATCATAAGAATATTCTTCACTTGGAAAGTTATGGTTTTCTATATCTTTTTTAAATTCGATAAGAGCTTTAACTGTTGAATCGTATTGCTCACCGTATCTCTTAACAAATTTTGCATCAATGTATTCTTTTGATTTCATACCCATTAAATCATGAATCACGAGAACTTGCCCATCTGTATGCTTTCCTGCCCCTATACCTATTGTGGGTATTGATAAGTTTTCTGAGATAGATTCAGCAACAACTGTAGGAACGCCCTCTAATACTATTGCAAAACATCCTGTTTCTTGTAAAAGAAGGGCGTCTTCAAAAAGTTTTTTTGCTAGGTCTAAAGTTTTACCTTGAACTTTGTAACCACCCATTAAATTTTTTGATTGTGGTGTCAGACCCAAATGACCCATGACTGGTATTTCGGCATCAATTAAAGCCTCAATAACTTCTTTTCTTTTTTTTCCACCTTCTACTTTTACAGCATCTGCTTTACCTTCTTGTATAAATCTTCCTGCATTTTTTAATGAATCAGGAACATTAATGTGATATGACAAGTAAGGCATATCAGCAACAACTAATGAGGCTGGGCTAGCATTTGTAACCGCTTTAACATGATGTAACATTTCATCAACAGTGACAGATAATGTATCGTCGTGACCTAGGACGACCTGTGCTAAAGAATCGCCTACTAAAATGATATCAATTTCTGCCTCGGAAACTGCTTTAGCAGTCGGATAATCATAAGCAGTCATCATAGATATGACTCGATTTCCTTTTAAACCAATAATATAAGGTACTGTTTTTTTCATTTTCCTCTCTCCGCTTTATAAGTCGAAGGATTCATGTCTATTCTATTAAATTTTTATTATTAAACAAGATACTTATTGATATGATTTATTATTTCTAAACAATACCAATAACATCTATATGTGAGTTATTTAAAGTTTTTATTCTTATTAATATTTATATCATGTTCAGTAACTAGCTCAGGAGTTGTAATGAATGACAATGGATACGAAAAAGCTTATTTTGCCGGTGGTTGTTTTTGGTGTATGGAACCACCGTTTGAGGCAATGGAAGGGGTTATCGAAGCGACATCAGGATATATGGGAGGTTCTGTAGAAAATCCTACATATGAAGAGGTCACTACTGGTGAGACTGGACATGCAGAAGTTGTAGAAATTTTATTTGATCCAAATATTGTCACATATGAAGAGTTGCTAGAAGTTTTTTGGAGAAATATCGATCCAACTGCACTAAATTATCAGTTTGCTGATGTTGGGTCGCAATATAGAACAGAGATTTTTACAGTTGGTAATGAGCAAAAAGATTTGGCAGAAAAATCTAAAATCGATTTAGAAAATTCAGAAAAATTTGATAAGCCTGTAGTTACTGCAATCTCCGATGCACCTGAATTTTATATAGCTGAAGAATATCATCAGGACTTTTATAAAAAACAAAGTATGCGTTATCAAATGTATGCAAAAGCTAGTGGAAGAAAAGGATTTCTGGAAGACACATGGGGAGATAACTAATACATAATTGTTTTAGTTAAATGGTGGGGTTTCTCATCAGCATGAAAATCAGTCCAGAGCCTAAAGTCTAATTGTGGGATAATAATTTTTTCTTCCTGCTTCTTAAAGCTATTAATAATTTCTGTTAGTTTTGCAGTTACGTATATTGAGGTAGATCTGATTTCAATTTCCTCTATTGAGTCTTTATCGATAAGAACTCCTGACTCTATTTTTTCTTTTAAACTTGGGGAGTAAGAAATGATTCCTAAGCTCTCTAATGCTACTGGGATAATATAGTCAGCAAATGCTGTCATGTTATGTATATCCTCAATATTAAAACTTCTTTTTGAAAGCTCTCTGTGAATTCCCCAAAATGCTAGTTGAGCCAACTTGAGAAAATGTACTTTTTCATTTTTGAAAATTGAGTAATCATCAAACCTTTTGAAGTCTCTCACTAATCTTTCAACTAATCCCTCTCCATTGGCGTAAAGTTTTTTTGGACCATCATCTATGAAATTTATCCAATCCCCGTCATATTTTGTAACTAATGTATTCCCAACGATATTTAATATTTTGACTTTTTCCTCTGCCATGGGCATTTCAATATTTCCAGTAAAAATTCCCTTGAATTCTTCTAGGTTCATATCTCTCATAAAATTACCTTCAACAAGTGGGATTCCTGAACGCAGAGCCAGATCAATCTGATAGACCATAGCATCTGTATCTGAAAAGTTATTAATTTTATATTTCACAGAAGTCAAAAAATCGGTAAATACAAAATTGAGAGTATTTACTAACATTGTTTTTCTTATATATTCTTTAGGATCAATATTTGGATTACCTGCATAATTGATTAAAAAATCTTCTTTACTTAAGTGAGCTCCTATTTCATTTAATTGTTCTGTATTTATTTTTATAGAAGAAAGATGCGGTATAACTTTTGAAATAGAAGATAAAACTTGAGAGTCCCAATTAATTGTCATGTAAAAATCCTAATAGATTTTAAGTAAATTATTTTTTATACTTTTAGATTATGAAACCAAAAATATGTGTTGTTGGGAGTGCGAATATTGATCAAGTTTCTTATGTAAAGAGAACACCCAATGATGGAGAGACGGTTTTTGGTGAATCCTATCAAATGGGTTTTGGTGGAAAAGGGGCAAACCAGGCTGTGATGGCTGGAATTCTAGGTGCAGATGTTTACATCATTGCTTGTCTAGGTAGTGATGTCTACAAGGATATGACAATTGAAAATTTCAAAAATAATAACGTGATTACTGATTATATTCAGACTGTAGAAGGTTCAAGTGGTGTTGCACCAATTTGGGTTGATGAGTCTGGACAAAATAGAATTATAGTAATACCAGGAGCAAATAATTTAATAGATAGTTCTTCGGCAATAGAATCTCTAGAAAAAATTGGAAAACCAGATGTGTTGGTTGGGCAGTTTGAAATACCGATGAACGTTAACGAACAAGTTTTTTCTCATGCATACAAAAATGGAGTGAAGACTGTACTGAACCCTGCTCCAGCAGATAAACCATCTGATACCCTGCTTGAAAATACATCTTGGTTTATACCTAATGAAATTGAGTTTGAGGAGATTTATGGTGATGTGTTTAATGAAAATAATTTAATTTTATTTGCAAATAACGTCGAGACTAATGTTGTAGTCACTTTGGGTGAGAAAGGTTGCGCTTACATAAAAAACAATAAAGTAGAGATAATGAATACTGATTCAGTTAAAGCAATTGATACAACTGGAGCTGGTGATGCTTTTGTAGGAGCATTCTCGTTTGCACTAGCAAGTAAATTCGATACGGAGGAGTGTATTAAGCTAGCACTCCAAAAAGCAACAGATTCAGTAACAAAAAAAGGTACTCAGAGTTCTTATAAGAATTAAGTAGGAATTTTTAAGCTTGCTTCCAAAATTATGTTTGTAGCGTTGTTTACAGATTCTAAATACTCTTCTTTGCTAAGAGCTTCTTGTCGATTTTGATCGCCATAAACTACAAGCAAAGCACCTGTTCTAACTTTTCTATAACTACCAACAACAAAAAGAGTTGATGCTTCCATCTCCGAGCATAAGACACCACCCTTTACCCAGGCATCCCATTTTTGATTAAGCTCGTGAGAAACTGGCATTGAATTTGGGTCGTGTTGACCATAAAAAGAATCTTTGGACTGAACTACACCGATGTGATAATTTACATCTTTTTCTTTTGCTGCTTCTTCTAATGCAAAAACCATATCTGAAGAAGGTACAGCAGGAAACTCCATTGGCATATATTGTGGAGAAGTTCCTTCTTGTCTGACAGCTCCATTTGCAATTACAAAATCTCCAACTCTTGTATGTTCTTGCATTGCACCTGAAGTACCAATTCTTACTAAAGTTTTTGCGCCAATATTAGCTAGCTCTTCAATTGCAATTGCTGCTGAGGGACAGCCGATACCTGTGGAAGTAACACTTACTGGACGTCCTTTATATGTACCAGTTACCGTTTTGTATTCCCTGTTAAATGCAATTTCTTTAGGGTTATCAAAATGCTCAGCAATAAAATCTACTCTTCCTGGATCTCCTGGAAGAATAACAAAATCCGCAATATCCCCCTCTTTTAGTTGAATGTGATACTGCTTTTCTCCATCTAGCATTGACTTTTTTTCTGACATAAAAAAATGTTATCAACAAGTATCAGATTGTCACTAATTTTTTAGAAAATCTATAGAAATTTCTTTGTAAACTGATACTTTAGAACTATGACGATTCCAGAAATTAATTTTCCAAGTAGCGATACAGATTTTATAAAAGATCCTTATCCGTATATGAAAGAATTGAGAGAAATGTCACCGGTAGTATTAGATAAAACAACTGATTTACAACTTGTAACAAGGTGCGATGGTGTTAAAGCTATCCAAAAAAGCAAGAACTTCTCATCTAGTCCTCCCGATGACTTAGAAGGATCAGAATCTTCAATTGTTAACCCAAAAGAGTACGAGTACTTTTGGAAGACTGAGGAGTTCTCATTACTTAATTTAGAAGGACAATTACATGGTGATTTGAGAAATCTTGTTGCAAAAGCTTTTTCGAATAGACAAGTTCAAGAGCTAAGACCTTTTATGGAAAAAAAATCCTTAGACTTATTGAAAAATTTAAAAGGTGAGAGGTTTGATCTCTTAAAAGATTACGCACAACCATATTCGATTTCTGTAATTGGAAAATTACTTGGTGTTCCAGATGATATGTCTGACAAGTTTTTGGATTGGTCTAACAAAATTGTAAAAATGTATGACTTAAAAGTAAGTGCAGAAGACTCTACTAATGCAGAAAATGCAGCAAAAGAATTTTATGAATATACATTGTCACTGATAAATCAGAAGGTAAATACTCCAGGAGACGATATGATTACAAGACTTGCTAATGTAACTGAAAATAATCAAAAGCTGACAAAGGACCAAATAATTTGCACTGTTATTTTATTACTTAACGCAGGTCATGAAGCAACTGTAAATACAATAGGCAATTCTATTGTGACACTTGCGAATAACAATATTGACACATTAGGTCTTGATAAAAAATATAATATTAAAAACATTATTGAAGAATTAATAAGATTCGATAGTCCTCTCCAGTTTTTTCAGAGATGGGTTTTAGATAATGATGATGTTGGAGGTGTAGAGGTAAAAAAACACTCAAAGATAGCCATATTGTTAGGTTCAGCAAATAGAGATAAAGAAAGTTTTGTAGAGCCTGACAAAGTAAATTTTGAAAGAACAAATCTTAGTCACACAAGTTTTGGCGGTGGAGTCCATTTTTGTCTTGGAGCACATTTAGCAAGATTAGAGCTAGAAGTTTCCTTTCATAATCTTTTTTCAAATTCAATCTTATTAGAAACTCAACCAGAGAGAACTGGTGCCTTTGGAATTCGTGGCTACAAAGAAATAGAGGTAAAAATCTAGACTTTTTTAGTGTTTAAATTAAATCTTCACCCTAATATCTACATATGGGGAAATCAAAAAAATACGGCATGAATACGAAAGCGCTTCATGCAGACAAAAGATTTGAACCTATATCAGGAGATGTAATGCCTCCTCTTCACTTATCCACTACATATATAAATGATATACCAGGTGAATCAGAATATTTTTATGGAAGAATAAATAATCCAACAAGAGAGTTGTTCGAGAGAACTTTGGCATATCTCGAAGGAATAGAAAATTATGAAGAACAGCATGCTTTCGCAATGGCTTCAGGTATGTCTGCAGTTAGCTTAATAGCAGAACTTGCTAAACCAGGTGATAACGTAGTCATAACAAAAGATGTCTATGGAGGTACAACTAATTACTTCTCAAAAATTATCAGAGAACGTAATGTAGAGGTTAATTTTTGTGATTTCGAAGATATAGAAAAACTGGATTCTTTACTTAACGAAAAAACAAAACTGGCATGGATCGAATCTCCATCAAACCCTTCAATGAATTTATATGATTTACAAAAAATTTCTGAAGTTGTGCACAATTACCCTACGCTTCTTGTCGCTGATGGTACCTTTTCAACACCATTTATAACTAGGCCTTTTGAGCACGGCGTAGATATCATAATGCATTCAACAACAAAGTATATTGGTGGACACAGCGATACATTGGGAGGCGCAGTGGTTTGTAAAGATCCTGAACTACACGAAACTTTGATGTTATATCAAAGACAGGGTGGAGCAATAATGTCACCATTTGACTCTTATTTAGTACAAAGAGGCCTTTACTCACTAGGTCCACGTATCAAATTGCATTCAGAAAATGCTCATCAATTAGCAGAGTATTTAGAGAAATCTGAACATATAAAAGAAGTCCGGTACCCTGGTTTAAAAAATTTTCAAAATCATGAAATTGCAGAAAAACAAATGGATTATTTTGGGGGTATGCTTAGTTTTTACCTTAATGAAAATATAGATCAAGAAAAATTTTGGCAATCTCTTGAACTTTATAAGTTAGCTGTGAGTTTAGGAGGGGTTGAGACTTTGATTGAGCTTCCATATTTAATGACTCATGATAATGCTCAGGAGACAGAAGCTAGCGCACCAATCGATTTAATAAGAGTGTCTACAGGTCTTGAGAATATTGAAGACCTAATTGAAGATATGGACACAGCTTTAAATGAAGCTAAAAAATAATTTAACAACTAGTTACTTTTCTTACGCTATATATTCCGTATTTTTTACTGCCTTATTATTTATTGTCTTTGGTGCAAATGGTTGGGGGCCTGCAGCAGAAAATGAACAAGCCATCGGAGAAATTTCTAGATGGTGTGAAAGGGTAAGTGGAGGTTTTTTTAGAGAACCTTCTAACACGCTTGGAAATCTTGGCTTTGTAGCAGTTGGACTTTACATGTT
>PYIJ01270074.1_pt1 | contig 14289 bp, 16 predicted proteins | sample 3578051 | NCBI WGS metagenome assembly PYIJ01 (sample SAMN08408021, study PRJNA431606) | Marine metagenome isolate SA_KN192-05_S13_5m, whole genome shotgun... | biome: marine; feature: oceanic pelagic zone; material: water; isolation source: surface water sample, 0.2-0.8 um fraction ... | reverse complement strand
CTCGGCTGATGATCACTATAATACAACTTTTTTGGAAGATTTTCAAGAAGTCTTTTTAGGTTATCTGTACCTGTGGCATAATAACCACCACCTAGTGCAACAAGCGAAGCCTTTGGCTTAATACCACTTTTAATCAGTGCTCTTGGTATTCTGTTACGCACAAATACAATCTTTGTGTCTTTATTGATCAATTTGAACTGTTTGCTCATTTGGTGTAGTTCAAAAAGATTTTGGAAAAATTCTTCGGACTTTTGATTATCGAGCAGGTATGTTCTATCATTATGCCTATCTACATCTTTTTTGAATATGGGTTCCTTTACATCAAACCCCCAACTGCATTCATTCAATAAATCTATGCCATTAGATTTGAAAGCATTCATCCACGACCAAAATTCTTTTACATCCGCTTCCATGTGTATGTCACCACTCACGGGCATCATCAAAGGAAAACAATCCAATTCTATAAGTGCTTTCACAACCTCGTTCTTTGAAAATGTTTTTGAGTCTATCCAAAGTTTATGATGCTTGTTGTGTGCTATCTTATAACCTAACACTGTTTGTGCTTGAACGCTGATACCATTAGTTGGTATTTGTAAATTTTTCAAAGAATCGACTTGGTGTAGTGTTGATTTGTCTTTGTAATTCTGGTTCCAGTATTCTTGCATAGATTCAGGAGCATTACTTAATACAATTTCATTTCCAATTAATTTTGCTGTAGGTTGCTTATGGCCTATTATATCTTTTTTAATTTTTTCATAGTCTTTCAACAATGTGTCATCAGTAAATTTGAAATCATATCTCGCCGCTATCAAGGTCAAATAATATGCCGTTACATCTGTGTGTAAGAATGTCCATTTTTTCGCTTCCCCGTCGTATTGACTGTAACCTGCAGGAAAATTTCTATGGTCCTTTAGACATCTTATTAGTTGAATAACTTTTTTATTGTAAGGAAATTTTAGTTCAATTTTGTCAATGCCGTCATCGTCTGTGTATTTTTCTATCACTTTGTCAAAACTTATTACTCGAAATTCGTCTTCGTATTTTGGATTATCAAGTAGTGGTTTGATGTCCATGCCGTGTGCCTGGAATTTTGTAAGATATCTTTTAAGGATAACCAATGCTAACCTCGCCTGTTTCTCTGTCCATGCATATTGTGACTCTGCCAGCGATTTGACCGTTTCCATGTCCTTATGGTGAGGTTTGATCTTCATTTTTGCTGGATTTGATGTGTCCGACCAAAAATAATCATTATATGCTAGTATTTTGAGTGCTTCGTTAATTGTTTTTGGTAAATCTGTGTGCATATCAGTCATTGTGTTTTAGATAATTATTAATAGTATAACATAATTGGTAAAACTGTCAACCATGAAAAAAGTAAAGAACAAAGCGGTTAATGTAAGGAAACAACTGAAAGTTAAGTTGGAGAACACTGCGACTCGTTATAAAAATACCAAAGCATTTAAACCAACCACGCAACAAGCATACCAGTGGTTCAGATATATTAATCGTGCTCTCTTCAATGGTAGATTACCAATGGTACAGATACAAGTGAAAAAATTACACAAAGATTGGGGCAGATGTGTTGCAAATTGGGACAACAGAAAAACACCCAAAGGAAAATTTGATCAAAGAATTATTCCTTATCATATTGATGTAGAATTTTACATTGAATTACACTGCAAGTTTCCTAAATGGAAAGACTTTATAGAAACACTGGCGCACGAAATGGTGCACTTATATCAAATGACATGGTTGAAGGATCCTTACAGTAATCATAATAAAAACTTCTTTGCTTGGAAAAACAAATTCAAATTGGCAGGCCTAGGCCTTGCAAGGTGTTAGAATCTTTTCAAATTCAGCGTAATTGATTACTTGACTATTTCCTAAGTCCGTACCTGTCTGTAAATGGTGCAGATATTCTGGAGGATTGTCATGTACAACAGTAAACTTGCAATAAGGTCGCATTTTCAATATGTCTCTGAATTGCTTCAGCCAACCCTCAAATATAGTATCGCTGTGTCTTTCACCATAGTTGTCGGTATCTTGATAGATGTTGTTCAATTCATTTTTTCCATATTCTCTGAAATCAAATCCCAACAAGAAAATATTTTTATGGCCGTGCATCGCCGCTGTCCAGAAAGCCGCGTTTCCTGATATCCAGTGAGGATTGTTTGGGATCAAATGTAACATGCCTTTGTGTTGTTTCCTGTTGACTTCTAAGGCAGGTGCATAATGTATGCAATTTAATCCAACTTCGTTTTCAACCATTTCTATTGTTATTTTTGTATCAACACTGAATATGAAGTCGGGCATGAAATCTCTGTAGATTGCATTACACCCATATGTTTGGCCTGTCGCTTTGAGGCGATTAAGGTCAAAACCTTTTCGAGACGGACCATTGCCAATGATGTATGCATTGCCTCTAGGTACAGCATTTACTTTATCTTCATAGAAAGCAGTCTCTTGAATACGTTCGCCTTTTCTGATAATTGTTTTTACTATAACAGTTTCTCCTTTATAAGGTTGCCATTCGATTGGTTGTATTTCAGGTTTAGATCCTATTTTTATTTGTTTCATTTCAAGTATTTTTCTTCTAATCTTTTTTTAATTCTTTTCCACGGTAGTCCTTGCGCTATTTCGTCTTCGAACCATTCTGTATAAGCAATCTTATTTGCCCAAGAATGTCTATTTGGCATTGCAGGTGTGTTCATGTCACTCAGGTTTGCATTACCCACGTCGTAGCACAGGCTAGACTCTGACACAAACACAGGTATTCCTTGTATCACTGCTTCCATGGCAGGGTTGCTAGAATGGTTGACTACGGCCCATGTTCTGCCAAGGGCGGCCTTGAAATCTGTGTCGTCATAGGTTCTATAATCTCTTTTAGGAAGTCTGACCTTAACATTGTCAAAATCTGATTCTTTGAATTGAATATGGTTTCTAGGATGTGGCCTCACTAAAATTGGCCTTGTGGTAATTTTTCTTATTTGTTCTATTTGTTTGGCAATCCATAGATTCATTTTTGGTAGTCCACTCCATTGTTCACTGCTGTCGTGTTGTCCGCAGATTACAATTATATCACCTGTTGGATTCCAAGGTCTTAGTTCGTGTTGGAACAACGGCCATCTTTTGTCGTCAAATATTTGATTGGCAAAATCTGCATCTCGATTGATCCCATTTATTGCCACCTTAAAACTTTTATTACGCCTTAGTCCACCAACTTCTAACACCACAACAGGCTTGCCTTGAGATCGATAACGTTCCCATACCTTTTTTGAATTGGCCATTCTACCTCGCCAAAGTACACTCCATATCACTGCAACATCGGCATTTGCTTCCTTGTTAATATGTACGGTTTCGCCTGCATCTTGTAGACTTTTTATGAATGCCTGGAATATTGGTTTTGAATTTAGCGGTCCGTACTCGGGCCATATTTCTATATTCATTAATTCCCTTGCTCTCCCTTGGCTACTTTGCTGATAATGTCTTTTGCCTGTTTAGGGTCAAAGTTTATTCCACCAAATGGATCATAACTTTCAACATTTTGCCAATAGGTTTCGTTGCGACCACCACGAAGATCGCTCTTACTACTTTTACCTTTAACTTTCCTCTTTCCCTTCATGTGGTCTATGTATCCGCCTAAAACACTGTTTATAAAAACATGATGTCCTTTTGCACCCGCACCTTTGCCTATGTCAACACCTTGATCCGGTGCTACTCTTTTTAATATTTGCCAAAAAAGATAACTGTCGTGCCATTCTAATTCATTGAATATTGTGTCGTGTTTGTAGAGTTCGGTCCATGCGTTCATAAATTGATTTATTTGTGGGTGTCGCTTATTGTAGCATACCCAACCGCATTCAGGATATTTTTCGCCTCTGCCTAAAAAATTTACAAGTTTGTCTTCCGGCAGAAGTCCTAAAACAAATTCTTTTGTGATGGACCTAAAAGTATAAGTGTCTGCATCTAACCATAGCACGTAGTCTGCATCTATTGTTTTTATGGCATGATCAACTGCAAAAGTCTTATGTGCAAATCTGACAGCGTCCCATAGGTATGATCCTTTGCCTCTATCGTTTTTTCCTGCGTTTGGATTCCTCCTGACTCCTCCTGGTATTTCCTGCGTCTCGCCATTTGCTACAGGATCGTCCTTGTGTTTTTTTTTGAATGCCACGAGGTCTGGATTTACTTCTTCGATGTTTACAAATTTTACTTTTTTATGAACTAGGTTTGGTATGTCGCCTTCGTGGTAAGCATACAATATTACATCGTCAGGCCAAAACTCAATATGACTCTTGAGCATTCTTTCAGCATACGCTGTCCATCTGTTAGGAGGAAATGTTGTGACTACTGCTAACTTCATTATAGTCCTAATTTTTGTTTGAATCTTTTGTAAACTGTGCCGTCCCTTATTTCTTTTATGCTCCACATTTTGTAACCTAAATCATTGACCCATTGTGTGCGATCTGGATATTCTGGAGATTCAATTTGTGATAGGTCTTTGTTTGCTACAGGCCAACAAAGTGCAAGATCTGAGGTAACAAAGGTAGGGATTCCACGAATACAAGAGTCGACGCTGGCAGTAGAATTGTGAGTAACAACAGCATGACAAGTAGTTATTGCATCTTGGAAGTGGAATCTATAGTGATTTTTCTCGTCGCCCGCGAAATGTTTCTGCAGGTATTGTAGTTCTATGTCATCTGGTAGGTCTCCGCGCTTGTCCACTATGGACGCTACATGGTTGGGGTGTGGCCTCACAATGAACTTCCTGTCAGTGATAGGTCTTAATTTTTTATACACATCGTTGAACCATTCGATTGGATCTAATTCGTTCATGCTCCAGTTGTCTTTTGGCTGTAACACAAACACGATTGGATCATTCTTATCAGATTTTCTCCAAGGCTCATATTTGATATTAAATTTCTTCACCATCATATCCCAACGGTCACTCGGACTGTTATCAGACAGAAAGTTGCCATCATTCATTGGAGTGTATAACGACACTCGGAAATGATGCTCTGGTGACGTTGACACATTGCCAAAACTACTTAGAAGTCCACCGTCAAATGTTATTAATGGTATTTTCTTTTCTCTGCAAATATTTGCCAGTTCTCTGCGCCTGCCCTTTGTGTGATGCATCTGTCTGTCACCACCGTAACCAAACATCGCCGCCATTGGTGCTGTTGGAGTCATTTCTCCCGGCACAGTTGGCCCAGAGCGATTTTCATTTACAATTACTGCTTCATCGCCGGCGGCCTCTATCCCTTCTTTGAGATGGTACAGCAATTCCCAACTGTTACCTCTTTTTCTGTCTTTAACTGTTCGCCTGAATATCTCAACCTTCATCGATGTCCTTCCTGTAAAATATAATTTCCATCATTGCCTTCAATCTTTCTCTATTTAGGTACACGTTGTATCGATCCTTGTGTAATTCAATTAAATCATGCACCTTGTCAAACGCTTCGGAGTATGTGTTGCCCAGTCCCAGTTCTATTTCTGTCACCCAGAACTTTACATCGAGGTCAGCAATTTCCTTGCCAACATCATACCAGAGCCCTTCGACATCTGTTTTGAGTATATCTACGTGTGACCAATCTAATTCCGCCATTATGGTTTTGATATTTTTGCAGTCCACTTCAACAAAATTATTTGGATCGTCAAAGGGGCCTACAAGAGAGAAACTGCCTAGCGTTTGATCTGCAGACGGTTTGCCTTCTTCGGTTTTGTAATAAAATTTTAGTGTACCGTTATTAGGTGAATATGCATAGGGTTTGAATTTCAAATTGTTTTGTATTATATTTCTGCTACGCTGTTCTGCGTTTTCGAACTCTTTAAATTGTCGATAACCTCCCTTTGCCAATATGGGACCAATGTTGTTTACGGTGTATGGTGTTGGATCAAACATTCTTACGTCAAGTTTATCATTATCAAAACAAATTAATTTTTCAAAGTTTGCGTCACCGCCGACACCAAAACTTAGAACATTTTTAGATTTTTTGACCAATGATTCTGGAACGTAGTAATTTCTGTACAGTTTAAAGTTGTGTTTGCGAATTATGTTTTTCTTTTCGAAGTCTCTAATTTGCCTAACAATTTCGGCGTTTTCAGGTCTTAGTCTATCTGCCATTTAACATTCTCCATGCTGTGCCGTTCGCCATTTCTTCCATAGTCCAATTATTATACGCTAGGCTTGAAAATAAAGCAACTCTGTCGCCGTATTTAGGCGTTTCTATTTTACTGAAATCTGTTTCTGATATGGGAGCGGCTCCGCTGTTAATTGGGTCACAGAAAACAGGAACGCCATGGCAGAGACTGGCTATCATTGTGTTCGAGTTATACGTGACTGTAGCAAAATAATCATCCCATTGTATCGATCCTTTGTGTTCGGTTGGCTTGTCAACTTTGACAGTTGCACCAACATGGTCAACAGTGATTGTTGGGTTATAAGGTTTTTCTCTGATGTCAATTTGTCTATCAGTGTTTTCTTTTAGTGTCTTCAATGTGTTGTCCAGCCAATCGTTAACGTTGAAAAAATTAGATATTGCATTTGTTGGCGGTAGTACCAGTATTTTCTTCCCTTTGTTCCAGGGTTTTATTTCTTGTTTAAAATATTTCTCATACCTATCTGCTGACCTCTTTTGCATTTCATTTTGACAATGCTTGTTTTTTGTTATTCGCAACCAGTGTGGACTATCATGGGCATTAGTAAAGTAGCCATGGTCTATAAAATAAAAGTTCTTTTTCTCTTTCTCACACTGTTTATAAATTTCTCCAGATCCAGCCAATATGCCGTACATTGCTAGTTCTTCTTCCGGCAATGACTTCAGATCTCTGAATTGATATATCTTTCCATTGCCTGCCCCTTTCACAAACGCCTCAACGTAACGTTGTGTACGCGGCTTGGTTGTGTGTATACCTGAAAGCATTATCTTCTTAATTCTTTCACGTCAAACATCGAACGTTTAGCCACCTTGTTAAATTCTGCAATTATATTCACACTTCTTCTATGCAGTGTAGCATTTTTTCTTGCACTCACACTATGCACTGTTCTTGTAGAATTATTACAGAACACAACCAATGTGTTACGTTTGTATGGAACTGTCTTTATGATTTCTCCCGCTAGATCTCCCACTGCTCTTCCGCCATTTTTATTGACTTCATGAATATCATGTTTGTTTTCGTGCAATTGAAATTCTCCTCCTGTGCTTTGATCGTCTGCATATGGCATGTATAGTAATGCCGCATATATTTCTCTTGGATTGTCTATGTGCGGTGTCCTGGAACTAAAGTCGACAGGTTTGTGCATGACAGTTTGACAGTCTGTTCCAATCCAGTCCTTGCCTTTATCCCATCCACGTGGACTAAGATTATTTTCAATATTATCAACATGAGGCATAAGGTCTCCAAACACACTTTTCATTTCTTTATAAAAGTCTGCTGATGTATGATACTTGGTGAATTCTCTCCATAAAGGTGAAACTCTTTCTGGCTTGAGCATCTCATCTGCCTTTAGTCTGTAACAGATACCTTCATCAAAAGGATGAGTTGACAACAGTTGTTCTTTTGGCCATTCTGCTTCTAGTTGGTCATATATCTTGTCATCCAGGGCATCTTCTATAACAAAATGCGGATAGGGATCAATTATCAACTTTGGCTTTTTTCTAAGGACTGATAACATCATTCTAGGTGCTCCATTATTTCGGGTATGTTGATCTTGAAATTTATCATGTCACTGAATCGCTTTACTCCCTCTATTTTTTTTCCATTTTCTCTTGGTATCTGTTCAACATCTGCTAGATAAAGTTTGTGCTCTAAGTTTAGATTGTGAGATAGCAAAGGGTATACTTTCTTGTGTATCATGTCTTTGTCTTGTATTTCAATAACTTTTGTGCCTGGCTGACACCATAGTAGATTAGTCATGCCTGCACCGTGCGCCGCCAAGATGTGGGTGGCTTCTGCAAATGTCTTCATTTGATCCTGGATGCTTAAATTTTCTAGTGTCACTGTCTCCCACCCTTTCAATCTTAAAAGTAATTCGTCTGAATTGAGCATCCTCCTAGTTTTTGCACCCGACCTTAAAACTACTATTTTACGATGTGGCTTAATACCTTTAAGATTATTAAGACCTTTGAAATGTCTAAGCCAAGGCGCTAGTGGGGGGACGATTATCCCATCCTTCGAATTGCTCATACTTGGAACCAACAAATGTTTGAACTGCCAGGTCTCATTCTTAGGCATCACTACTATCTTCACGTCTGGAAATAAGGCCTTACAGACTTTTTCAAAGTATGGACTTTGTGTTGGCACTATGTAACAGAACCTTGCAAAGTTGGTGGACCATCTCTTTTCCATCAGTCTAAATTTTGATATAACATCAATCCATACGTGCCACGGATTGTGCTTCGTGTCGTCGTCTAAAGGAAGCCAAACGTAAGTGTGTGTTTCATTGAAGCTCTGCGTTACTGGCGGCAAATCCAAATCCACAGTGTCTCCCCACTCGGTCCACAACTTGTGACTCTTGCTTGGTTTGTGCCTACGTTTATGAGTCAACTTCCATACGTAATCTGTAATAAGTTTGTTTTCCATTGTCAGCAGTAGAGGACATGTATGCACCTTACAGTTATGGAACTCTGCAACAAAAGTTGGTAAACTTGCAAAGTGGGGATCAACGGAATCGTGATAACGTACGGTGTAGTTGTATTCTGGGTCAACAGTTTCCCACCTATCTAAGAAGTATTTTATAGAGTTTATATTTTTGACTGACATTTTATTAATAATTATGTTATAATACACTATCATGATATTATTTTCAAACGGTTGTAGTTTTTTGACTCCTAGGGAAAGAAAAGGTGGAGTCACTACATTTACCACAAAAATCATTGCTGAAAAGTACGGTATGCAACTTGTAAATTTAGCAATGGGCGGAAGAGGAAATGTGAGGATCAAATTTTCATCAAAGGTTTGGTGCGAACAGAATAAAGGTAAAGACCTGTTTGCGGTAATAGGATGGTCCAGCGCAGTTAGAAACGACTATGTCACAGACGATGGATGGAAGAAAGGCCGTATCCCGGGCACAGATCTCACTTGGCGTACCTGGAAAACATTAGACAATGTGAGTTTCATACGTAATCATAAAGGTTGGGACATTGAAAATAATTTAACAATGAATTTTTTAGATGATGTGTTTGACTTGCAAAATTATTTTGAACGCAACAAGATACCATACGTGATGTACAATTCACTGCCAAACGATTTTGGAAACGGCACAACAGATTTTGAGGTCATAAGGAACGCAATAAACATGGATAGATTTTTTAGCCCAAAGGTTAGTCATCTAGAATTTGTAAATGATAAAAATTTAATTGTAAGTCCGGATGATCCACACCCGTCAACAGAAGGACATCAGGAATGGGCAAAACAACTGATGCAGTTTATAGATGCTAACAATTTACGCACCATTTAATAATACAAACAGCAAGGCTTGGGAAGTGTTGAATGGGGTCGAAAAGTCTTGGCCCGAACAAATTAAAAAATTAAACAATGCAGTTGAAAATGAGCCTCTGGACAACAGTATGTTCTGGGGATTCGTCAACAATAATCTTGAAATGGTTAAAAAATTAGAAGCACGTAATCACAATTATTGGTTCACAGACACACCATATTTTGGAAGATTTGATAATAATAATCTTAAACCTGACAATCATTACTGGCGTATTTGTAAAAATCAAATACATGCGAGATTTTTGAAAGATTGTAAAGCAGACAGGTTTGAAAAGTTCGGTATGGAAATCAAAGCACCAACACTGAAAGGCTCTCACATTTTAGTGTGTCCTAGTTCTTCCGGTATACACAACTACCTAGGCAATGCAAATTGGACGCAAAACACAATAGACAAATTAAAGCGAGTTACAGACAGACCAATCAGACTTCGACACAAGCCTAGGGGAAGGGGTACATCAGGACCGAGTGAAGCAAAGGTACCCCTATCCGAGGATCTAAAAGATGCCTGGGCGTGTGTGACTAGTTGTAGCATAAGTGCCATTGAAGCAGTGTGTATGGGCGTGCCTGTTTTCTGTGATAGAAAGAGTTTCGCAGAGCCAATGGGTAACTTGGAGATAGAAGATATAGAGGATCCTTTTTATGCTGGACCTGAACCATGGTTATACAGTCTTGCATATCAACAATTTACTCCTGAAGAGTTTGCAAACGGCACTGCTGTTGAGATTCTTATGGATAAAGGAATACTATGAAAATAGAGAAAGTGAATGGATTTTGGGTGCCTAAAAATGATTTGCATTTTGAAGAATGGAAAGCAGGAAAACCATTTACACAAAATAAATGTTTGCTTAAATTTATAGACTATTGTGTTGATAAAAATAAAAAATTTAATCACATATTAGATATTGGTGCATGGGTCGGTACTTGGAGCATGGCAATGAATAAGTTTTGCGGCAGGGTCGTTGCGTTTGAGCCTGACAGTTTACACTATGAATGCTTGGTTAAAAACGTCAGTGATGATATAGAAACACATCAATTGGCTGTAGGTTCAGAAGAAAAATTAATTTCTTTATCGGAGGATGATTTTACCCAAAGTAAAAGAATTATAGGTGAAGGTAATATTCCTATGATCACTATTGATAATCTTAAATTAGATGATGTTGACCTAATTAAGATTGATGTCGAGGGATATGAGATGGAAGTGTTAAAAGGTGCAAAAAAGACTTTAGAAAATGTGCAGTATCTAATGATAGAATTGAACAATAATACAAAAAAATATGGCAGTAGTAATATTGAAATAGAAAAACACATAGACTCATTAGGTTTTAAAGTCCTTATGGATCATTGGCCAGACAAAGTTTTCTATCGTACATAACCTAAATTAAATAATAACAATGAAAATTTTTATCACAGGTGTAGCAGGATTTTTAGGGTCACACCTGGCAGATTTGATGCTATCGCAGGGACACGAAGTTGCGGGAAACGATAACATGATCGGTGGGTATGCAGACAATGTGCCACAGGATGTACAGTTCCATCAGGTTGATTGTTGCGACTTAGAAAACCTTACTAAAGCAATGGAAGGTTGCGATATCGTTTACCATACTGCCGCAACGGCATACGAAGGTCTGTCTGTCTTTTCGCCTGTTCTGGTAACTAGAAATATTTTTGAAGCATCGGTAACCACAATTACAGCGGCAATAAGAAACAAAGTGAAACGCATAGTTTATTGTTCAAGCATGGCAAGATATGGACATCATGACGAAGTGCCATACAAAGAAACTTACGAATGTCGACCTCAAGATCCATATGGAATTGCAAAAAAGGCAGGAGAAGATGTCTTGCGTAATTTATGTGAGACTCACGGCGTTGAATATGTCATTGCTGTTCCGCATAATATTGTTGGTCCAAGGCAGAAATATGATGATCCGTTTCGTAATGTGATGTCTATAATGCTTAACAGAATGTTACAAGGTAAACAGCCTATCATATACGGAGACGGGGAACAAAAAAGATGTTTCAGTTACATTGACGACTGTTTGTATTGTTTGAATGCTCTTGCGTTTAATGATAACGTTGTTGGTGAAGTTATCAATATAGGACCAGACGAGGAGCCGGTCACAATTAATCAACTGGCAGAAGCGTGTGCAAATGAAACTGGAGTAAATCTTGATCCAATACATCACAAAGATAGACCAAAAGAAGTCAAACTTGCAACTTGTTCTTCAGACAAGGCACGTAAATTTTTAGATTACAAGACATCAACAAATATGAGACAAGCGGTCAAGAAAACCGCAGAATATATAAGGTCGAGAGGCACAAAAAAATTTCAATATCATTTACCTCTTGAAATTGTTAATGATATTACGCCGGAAACTTGGAAAAATAAATTGATATGATTTCTTTTTGTTGTCCTTCGAGGGGCAGGCCTGCACTGGCAAAACGCCTAATAGATACTGCTACTGCAACACAAAATGGTGATACTGAGTTTTTGTTTTACTTGAACGACGATGATCCCACGTTAGAAGAATATAAGGATCTAATAAACGAAAAACACTATACCATTGGACCTAACCAATCCACATGTTTCAGTTGGAATCTTATGTGTAGTAAAGCAACACATGATGTTGTGATGCTCATGGGTGATGATGTTCAAGTGCAGACAAAGGATTGGGATAAACTTATCACAGCAGAGATTGACAAATATCAAGATAAAATTTTGATGGTGGTTCCAGCGGATGGCAGACCAAAAAATGAAGAATTGGGTGTTGAATCAAGATTATGGCCAGATGAGGCTTTGCCTGCCGCACACTTTGCCGTGCATAAAAATTGGACAAATACTTTAGGTTTTTTAGCACCTGTGTATTTCTGGCACTGGCATGTTGATTCTTATACGCAAAAAGTTGCACGTAAACTTAACAGATGTCTTTATCTCCCTAGTGTTCAATTCAAAGTCAAAAAAATATTAGATGATGATGCGGGAAAACAGATACGGCATACCCTAAACATACGCGAAAGAGATAAATTTGTTTGGAAAAAAGTTAGAGATAGGACTTTACAATCTGATGTGACCGCCCTAGGAAACTTTATCAAATCTTTCTAAAATACTTTGCCAAACTTTCGTAGGTAAATCTAATTGTATTACTGGATATCGATTATATTTCTTCTTTGGATTTTCAAATTTTATTTGTTTAGATTCTGTAATTAGGAAAGTGTTTGACACATATGGCAAACTTTTTCCGCCAACGTTGACGTGTGCAGGGGTAAGATGAGCTCTTTCTTTAAAAAACCAAAGACACATCACTGCTTTGTTAAAGTTTATTTGATCAAAATTTTCTTTTATTTCGTATCCCATTTTATATTTTGAATCAAAATCTTGCCATACCTTATGATCTGGATTACGTTGGTTCTCGTAAAGAATGTCATACTCTTTTGTGTCAAAAATATTTTGGCTGTAGATGTGTTTGATCGGTTCTTTGAAATAATGATTTGGCTTTAATTTTTCCCAGTTCATTATGCACTAAAGAGATTAATTGCTTCTTTTTTCCAATCATCTGAATATTCGCAGTGTCTATATCCATCGAACCAAGGTCCGCCTTCGGTATAATGTAATATTTTAGGTGATCCATCTTCTGGTTCTCTGTACCAACCAACCAGCCAGTTGTAGTTGTGAGGCAACTCTCCTATGTCCGAGTCTTCAAGCCAACTAAACCTATGCAAGAATTTAGGAGTCTGATTGTTTAAAAATTCTGGTGTTAGTATTTTGTTTTTTTCATGCTCACAGTTCCAAAGTACCATGCTTGACCAATTTTTCCTTGGGTATACTGTTTGTACTTGTCCATCCATTTTTGTTGTTTCTTTTGGCGTGTAATCATGCTTAACGCATACAACCGCCTTGCTTGGATCACAATACTTTATTAAATTATGACTTGGCACTTTCCATAAAAAATCGCAGTCACAGAATACTGCCCAACCTTTGAAGTCATTGAGATAAGGCACAAAGAATCTTGTAAAAGTAAATTCTGTAGATGCAAGTTTGTCCTTCTCACGTGTGTAGATTCCTTGTGATCTCATGTCGTTCTGTTTAAGAGGGATGACTTCGGCAGATGGATCTCTCCTTTTAATTGAGTGCTCGCATACTTGGTATGCTATGTCTTCTCTTGAATCCCAACCTACGTAGACTTTCATTTTCTTCCTGATAATATTTTGTGTATGTCTTGCCAATTACTTACACGTATTATATCAGGATGATTGAAGTCTCGGTTATATTCGTGGTCTATTAATATAGGCTTTAAACCGTATTTGAGCCCGGCTACAGCGTTCTTTGGCTTGTCCTCGACCCAATATAGTCCGGTGTTGTGAAACTCTGCTAATGCTGAATCTTTGTCTGCTCCTGTATCTAAAATGTGATAATTTTTAAAAACATGGTCGCCGAATAATTCGCCTAGTCTTTTTTTCCTAACTTTTTGTGCAGGTATATCAGATGTCTGCGAAGTGATTGGAATAAATGTCCAACCTTCTGCCGCCAACAATTTTACCCATGTCTGCGAGTCTTCCATTGGACATTGTGTTGCCATCCAAGCACTTTTGTTGAACTCTCGAATTTCTTTTCTTATTTCAGTAACAGACAGTCCAAATCTTTCTGCCATTTCGTATGTATTCTGTTTACCTGGCAGTAATTTATAAGGATATATTCGTTCCTCGTTTTCAGCATAGTAAGAGCGTTGCAACATCCAGTCTGTGAAATGTTTCTCCCATTCCAGAAGCACACCGTCTACGTCTGTTAAGATT
>PYIJ01206775.1_pt1 | contig 14330 bp, 25 predicted proteins | sample 3578051 | NCBI WGS metagenome assembly PYIJ01 (sample SAMN08408021, study PRJNA431606) | Marine metagenome isolate SA_KN192-05_S13_5m, whole genome shotgun... | biome: marine; feature: oceanic pelagic zone; material: water; isolation source: surface water sample, 0.2-0.8 um fraction ... | reverse complement strand
CTTGCATTTTCTTGGCACTTGCCTACGTTTGAGTCATAAGGAAATTCTAACATTCCTAGACCGTATATTAATATTTCTATTACTTGCATTATTTTCTCAAATATTTCCAGCAGTGAGGGAAAGCCTCGCCTGCCAATTTATCTATCACGTTTGCAACGTCCTGTGTTTCCTTCTGAGTGTCTGGTTTGCATCTCAGGTTACACACCCTAGCGAATGCGTACACTGTGCCTGACCAATACCATTCTGTCATCATTGATTGTGGCAACACCATACGTGCCTGTTCTGGTGCGACACCTTTCTCAATCATTGCGTTGTACAGTATCAAACAACTCTGCATGGTTGTTTCCATCATATGTGTCATTGTTGGATCTAATTCTATTTCACCGTCTGAACCCTGTTTGGAATTGACAGGACGTCCTCTCCACGCATCTGGTTTGAATAGTTCAGGTGGGAAGTCTACATAACGTCTTGAGACTTCATTCCAAACAAGACCCACTTGGTGTTTCACAAGTTGCCTCGCAACGAATACGGGAGCCTTGATCCTGAACTGCATTGATGCGTGTGCGAAAGGTGACCAGTGTTCGTGTGTTGCCAGATACTTTATTAGTTTTTCGTCCTTTTCATCGAACACGTCTTTGGTTTTGGAGTAACTCACCCTTGCGGCATTCACCACAGATAAGTCTGTGCCCATTTTGTCAATAAGTTCTACGTTCATCATAGTCCCATCAGGTCTCTTATTTCCGGATTGATCATGTCCCTGCCCCACTGTGGTTGCATTGTAATCTTCACCTTACATTTTAAATTTGGTATGCTCTCAATTTTCTGCTGTACATCTCTTGGAATCATGTCCGCGGCTGGACAAAAAGCACTCGTCAGACTCATTAACACATGCACCCAACCGTCTTCGGTGACCTTGACGTCATATATTAAGCCAAGGTTGTAGATGTCAACGCTGATCTCTGGGTCATAGCATTGCTTCAGTTGTTCCACTATCATTGGCATGTACTCGCTCTGTGTTGGTGGATGTTCTTTGATGTCACTTAAATCTGTTTTAAGTTGTGGATCTACTGACGTTGATGGTTGCGGTTGTGGAGGCCAACCAGGAGCGTACTTCACCTGCTCTTCGTAATCGTCTGCTCTTATACTCTGCTTGTCATCTTTATCCATTTGCTATCCTTATGATTCTATCAATCAGTTGTCCAAGGCCGTTCTGTCTTTGAAGTGTAAGCAGTTCTTTAATGCCAAGTGCTTTGAAACTTTCAACGGTAAGCGTTGCAACCTCGCTTCTCTTTTCACCATTCACAAGATCTGTTACCACTTTAGCGGTGCCTTTTGTGATGAACGCATCACCGTCCACTCTGTATCTCATCTTGTCTTCGGTGTCAGCGCCACCTATTATCCATAGTTTACTTGCACAGCCATGTATTCTGTTGTCCTCAGTTTTAACAGCGTCTGGCAAAGGTTCCACTTCCTTGGCTTTGTCCACCAAGTATTGTAATCTATCATGACCTTCTAGCATCGCTAAATTTTCGCCCATCTCTTTAATTTTATCGTTAATCATTTTTGTTTGTGAATGGCAAATTTTTTCCTGACAACTCATCAGGTTTTGCTTTGTATCCTTTTTTCATTTGAAATCCATACCCTTGCCTGCCCAACTCGTGTATTTCTGGATTGAATTGTGAGTTTTTGCTGGCCACACGTTCTCTCCACGCTTTACCATTTAATTTTTTCTTTTTCATTTTTAATTTAATTTTATCGGTCTTTGAAGTATTTGTCAAGTTTACCTTCTTCACCTGCGTGTTTTTCGTGATCGGACATTGGCTCTTTCTTTTCTGATAACACTGCCCACTGCGCCGCCCACTTGCCATTGAATTCTACCCATTTTTCTGTACCTGCATTGGTGTCTGGCTCTATGGCGTCAACAGGACATTCTGGCTCACACACTCCACAGTCGATGCATTCGTCAGGGTTGATGACCAACATGTTCTCCCCTTCGTAGAAACAGTCAACAGGACATACTTCAACGCAGTCAGTGTGTTTACACATGATGCATTTGTCATTGACAACGTATGTCATTAAAGTTTAGATAGTGATTCCAGTTTGTCTTCCGCGGTTGCCAGTGCTTCTAGTTTCTTTTCAGCAGTCATTACATAGTCCACATGCTCCGCTACACCAATGGGTTGAGCCAAGAAAGTTCTAAGATCTGCTTTAGCAACTGCTATGTCACCTTCTAATTTTTTTACAAGTGCTTCCTTTATCATAAGTTCCTTTGTATATGCTATTTTAAAGTATGTATCTAAAAATGTCAACTACCAGAAATACTTGCCTTGGTATTCGAGCAACTTCTTTAGACACACAAAGTCATCCATGAAGTAACCAGGAAATATTGGATCGTCGGCGTGACTTACTGATTCATGTTTGGTAAACCATAAAACAGGGGATGACGTAAGGTTGAATTGTTGCATTATTTTGATCGCCTTTTCCTTGTACCTATCATATACGTAATCAAAAGAAAATTTGTCTGTAAGTGCTAAAAACAAGTTAGGTGGCATCTTAGGATAGATGCATATTTCGTTTTCGAAACTACAGGTATCTTCGATGTGGTCTTTTGACCACCTCCATGCAGGACGTATGTCATCCACCGGCCATGTCTTATTCATGCTGAAATAGATCTCGTCCACAAGTGCTAGGTCTATTTCTAAATTTGAATTGCTTAAAGGCAACCAAGTAAGGTCAAGGGCTACCCTGCAATTTTTTTCTTTTGCAATTTTAATTTTGTCTATCAGGGTGTCGTTGTCATAGTACAAAGTAGGTATTTCTATTAAAACGTGAGAGTTATTTTTGATATCAGAATCAAATATGTTTTTTATTTTGGCTCTATATCTTGGGTAGTATTTGTAAAAATAATATGATTTTTCAGGCATGTATAGTGTGTCGGCTCTTTGTGCAAAAGAATCTAGGCAAGGTATTATACCATTAGAAAAATTAAAGTGTTTCATTGTAGAAAAATTTTTCAACTTGATCCTCGTGGAGGCATTGATCCAGTCCTCGATATGGCTCCTTGCATTATCAAATTTCAAAGGCAATTTTCCATCCTTTACTTTGAAGTTCTCTACTATGTTGACAATCTCTTCTGTTCGTGGAGCCAGTGATCCAGTAAACATATATTTTGTGTCTCTGCTAACATTTTCTAAAGTTTTTTCTCGATAGTGCGGTCCTTGGACCATGGGCCATTTTACATACTCAAATTCTTTATCTGCGAGGGTGTAAGCCGCGGCAGTCAAGGGATCATTCTTTTGTTCGATATAGAAAGACATCTGTCCTATGTAACCAAAGTAAAGGTTGTTCGGAATGGACTTATATTGGCTCTTATGGCAGTCATCTATAAAATATTCTATGGTTTTAAATTTTTCGGTGAAATCAAATCCATTTATAAGGACATTCTTCAATGTGGCAAATGATTCAGTATCACTTATATTTTTTTTTGTAAAGTTAAAAGTGAAATGATTACTTTCCTTCAACTGATTACCAGATAAAATAAAACCATCTATCTTCTGATTGTTTAGAAAAATTTCAATCTTACCTTGTGATTTTGTTTCAAAAAGGAATTTTATTTCATTAATTGGGAAGTCAACTTTGATTGATGACATTTTATTACTTCAATTTTTCTTCTAACTCGTGGTAACCACCGATGTGTTCTTCGTCCAGCCAAATTTGCGGCATTGTTCTTGCATTTGGCACTAATTCTAATAGGTCTTGTATTTTGTGTCCGTCTGCTATGTTTTTTTCTTCGTATTCGATACCCTTTGTTTTTAATAAGTTTTTTGCCTTTTCACAGTACGAACAGGCAGGTTTACTCCACACTATTGCTTTCATTAGTCATCTCCTATCATTTGTTTTGCTCTGACCCAACCATAAAATATAAGGTCGAACCATATCCAGTTAATTATAAATCCTAATTTAGTAAATTGCAATCCAAGAAAAAAACCAGGCAGGAAGAACATCACTAACCAAAACATGATAAAATAACGTTTTATATATTTTCCAGGAATTGCCCAGAATATCCAATTAAGCATAATTTTCTAAATCACCCACCCTTTCTATTTCATTTGTGGCGCAATGAACACCGGTGTCCCAAAACGTGGTTGCTTTCATACTTATAGGCACACAGTTTATGCCTTTTCTTTCTAACTGTTTGAATAGTTGATCATGATTTCCTGTGAATAACACAGTGTCTTCACTGACACTCAGACTATTCAAATTGAAATAAGTTTCTTCTGTGCAGGTTTCTAAAAAATTATAGAACCATTGGGCCAACACTGGGTGGAATTTCTTGTGCCTATATTCATTTTTTTTATGTTTCAATTGCTGTTCGATTGGTGCGACGTGTATCTTCTCCCACTTGTCAAAAAAAGGTGGTAACTTGCTTGTGTCAAGACACGTCAGTAAAAGTCCTGGTCTGATAAGAAAAATTTGTGAATCGATATGACTCATAGTTTCAACCATATGAAATTTGGCTTTTGGATTGACAGACTTTATCCAGTCCACGTATGCGTCCCTTCCTGACTGATTGCCTTCTTTTCCGTATTGTTTAGAAAGTATAATATCATTTCCAATACGCAAAGCAATAGATGGATGAAACAAAGGCCTGTCCAGGCACGTCTCTGGATCAAAACTTGTGAAATCTCCAGTGTAAAAAGAATCCTTGTGAGGCAATGAATAGATTTGTTCGATATTGAAAGTATCAAGTGCATGATCGCAACTGGCGGGCACATCTTTATTCCAATCAAATGCAAAATTGCCTTTGAAAAGATTATCTCCATAAATTGAAAATATATCTCTTATGGCCAATGGTGGTGTTGTGATTGTTTGGCCATTAAAAACATCATAAGTTTGTCTACTACGAAAGGTTTTTACCCCAAAGCCTTGCAAGACCTTTTCCAGATTATCTAGTTCTTGTTGAGACCTGCGTACTATTTCGGTAAAATACTTTGAATATCTATTAGTAAGTTTGGTGTGTGGTATTATGTCTTCCGGATTTGGTATCGTACCAACAACACAAGATTTTAAAGGATTGAACTCCGCCCATACACTCATACATTTAATTATTGAGGGTTTGGAGCAGTCGTTTTATCTTTGGAATCCTTCTTGTGCCTATGCCATGCAGTATCATCTTTGTAATAGGTCTTGTGATTTTTGGCCAGAACCTGTACCTCTGTACATTTTTATAGAAGTCTTGTATTGCTGTAAAACAATCAACCACCTCCGGCATATATTTTTGTTCATTTATTTTGTCTTGGGACAGTTTGATTAAGATGGAGTGAAATCTGGCTGTAGCATAGTCTAAGGTGCCATAGTACATATCCACTTGATCTTGGCCCCCAACTCTGTCCTTTACTAACTCTATGATTTTTTGGTTATCAACTACAAAGTCCTTAAGCGTCATTGCTTCTTAACTTTGACTTGTAATGGAAAATTTTCCTGCCTTGCGGCCAAAGTTGCCTCTATGCCTTTTTGTTCTGCGACTTCGTGTGAATAGGAACCAACAACACCTTGTCCGTCCTTGTGTATTCTCATGGTTATATTTTGTGCCTGCTCTGGTGTCTTGTTGAATATCTGTTTGAGAACTTTCACAACAAATTCCATAGTCGTTAAATTATCGTTTAGGAAAATTACATCGTATAATCCCGGCTCGTCTAACTTAATCTTTTCTTTTGTAAGAGTGTTTACATCTGTTGTCATGTCTATCATTCCTTATTATAACATATTAATGTCTAATGTCAATTAGGGTAGGGTGGCATTACCACCCTATCCACTCTACATTACTTGATGTCGATTAGTTTGGCTTTTTTGTGCTCTGGAATGATTCTTTCCATGCTTATTTTCAGCAAACCATCTTTAAGTTCTGCACCTTTGACCTCTACATCATTTGCAATGGTAAAACTTTTAGAGAACATTCTTTTTGAAATGCCCCTGTGTATGATATTACCATCTTCGTCTTTGGTCTCTTCTTGCTTCTTGGATTTGACTGTAAGTAGGTTCTCTTTGTACTCTACTTCGATGTCTTTCTTGTTGAACCCTGCAAGTGCAAGTTCAACGTCATAGGTATTCTCACCAGTCTTTACTATGTTGTATGGTGGGAAGTTTGCAACAGATCCTCTGAAGAAACTGTCGTCCATCATATGCTCGAAATGATCAAACATATCATCAAACCCTACGGTTAGTGGTCTTAGGTTATTAAAAATAGATAGATTGTTTTTCATGTGCTTTCCTCCTATTGTTAAGCGAGTTAATGTTTTGAAGATCCTATCTATAGCAATCTTCATGTGTATTTATTATAACATATATGTACTATATGTCAAATTACGACCTTATTTGGTAAATTATCTGCCTCTTTTGACACCTAAAAAAACAGTGCTGTCTCTTTCACGTTGTAGTTTACGGAGTATTTTACGTTTTTCTTTTTGTTTTTCTCTTTTCTTTTCACTTGGCTTTTGGTAGGTGTTGTTGGCTCTGATCTGGTCTATGAACTTATCTTCCTTGATCCATCTTTTGATCTTCCTATATGCTCTCACGGCATCCTCGCCCTCACGCACTTCTACGTAGTAGCCTTGAAAACCAAGAGGCCTGTTTGACTTCTTAAATTTTGATTTAAACTTGTTTCTTTGTTGATCCATCTTTTTTAAATAATAACACAGGGTCTGCTTCACTGTCAACCACCTGATTAGTTATCTGTATCTTCGTCACTCCTTTCATTCTCATCTCATCTGCGTCGAACTGATATGGCAATACAACAGTATCTACAATATTTTTAAGACCCCTTGCGTTGGTGCCTAATGCTTTGGCCTTTTTTGCTATACTCATTTTAGCATCCTTGGTAAATTCAATCTCTATATTATCCAAACTAAAAAGATATTGTGTTTGTTTTAGGATTGCGTTTCTTGGTTCTGTCAGTATTCTTATCAACTCTTTTTCTGTCAACGGATCGATGTTTGTAATCATTGAAAATCTGCCAACAAACTCTGGGATGAGTCCGTATTTGATCAAATCTTCTGGTTTTACTTCGTTTAGATAGTTGCTCTCATCCTGTTCTTTCAATTTGGTTCCAAATCCTATACCACTTGATTTTTTTGATTTAATTTGTTTTTCCAATTCTGTGAAGGCTCCCCCAACTATAAACAAAATATTTTTTGTATCGATTGTTACAGTTTGTTGGTCCGGGTGCTTACGTCCTCCGTGTGGTGGCACCCTGCATTCTGTGCCTTCCACTATCTTAAGTAGTCCTTGTTGCACTCCCTCGCCTGACACATCTCTGGTCAATGAGGTACTCTCGCCCTTCCTACAGATTTTATCTATTTCGTCTATGAATATAATGCCTTTCTCTGTTTTCTCTACATCGCCATTTGCATTGGCGTACAGTTTTTGCACAACATTCTCAACGTCTTCACCAACGTATCCTGATTCCGTTAGTGTTGTTGCATCGGCTATTGCAAAAGGAACTTCCAAATATTTTGCAATAGTTCTGGCCATTAGAGTCTTGCCTGCCCCTGTGGCTCCGAGAATCATCACATTTGATTTGTCGAGATCAAAGTCTATAGGAGGTTGCACAATTCTTTTATAATGATTTGCTACAGCCACGGACAAAATTGTTTTTGCTGTGTCCTGTCCTATCACATATTGGTCCAAGTGTTCCTTAATCAATACTGGGTTGAGTATACTTTTGTCACCCGCATACAACTTTTCTTTACGTGATTTGACAATGTCCTCTTCTAATATTTCAACACAAAGTTTCACACATTCATTACAGATGGATGTTTTTTTGGCACCCACTATCATCTTTGTGACGTCCTTACGACTTTTGCTACAGAAAGAACATACTAGTGCTTCTTCTGACATTACTGATTGTCTTTGAGTTTTTTAATTTTAGGAAAAAGTTCCTGCATGTTGTTTATTTTGTTGCGATTCAACACACCGAACGCCGCTGAGTCATCTGTGTTTGAATTTATGAACCAAGTCTTGGCCATGGTGAGAATATATCCCGACCAAACCTTCATTTGGTTGGAACTGTAATCCATGTTTAGAATCACTGTTGTCGCTGTTCTGCAGGCGTTAAGTAACCAAGTGTAATCTCTGCCTTTCTTGTTTGGTTTCCAGGTTTCGAGATATTTCTCATATTCCGGATCCTCGTTGCCAAATGGATCAAGTGCAGAAAAATTGTTATCGTCCCATAGATAAATTGTCAAATCGTCTTTTGGGAAATACTTGTTTATCTGATCGGCAAAATTATCCTTGTCTTTTTTACTTAGATTTATTAGGCAGAAACTTCTATTTTGATTTTGAAAAAAACTTGGAGGTGTGACCATTGTTATGGTACCCATTTTTTTACGTAGATCTAATTTTTCACCAGTGACAGCAATCTCTTGTTTTTTTTCTCTGTTTGGTTGTTTTCTAAGGTCATTCATCTTGGTTCAATATATCTAGTATAACATTTTTATCTTCTTCGGACAAGTCAGATAGTGTTATTTCCTTGTTGTCTAATTTAGTTATCAGGTCATTGATCCTTGCTTCAACTCTTTGATGATATTCTTCTTGGCTGGTCAATCTTTTTCTATAGCGATCAAATTTTTCTTTAGGTACGTTCTGTTGAATGTCTATCGATTCCGCTATGTCAGGAATATTTTCAACACTGTTTGGTAATTCTGGTAAAATAATTTCATTTTTTTCAGGCTCTGGTATATCTAGCTCTTTGGATTTTTGCCAAAGTGTCTGATCATTCTGTTCTTCGTTTTGTATGTAATCCGTTTGTGTATCTTCAACCGGTACGGAGATTCTCTTTCCGTCTTTGATCACTGTCTTGGTCTTTTGATTTGATTCAGCCTCGTTCTCTTGATCCCACCCTTCTAACAACTTGTCCAACTCATCGTCGGTCATAGGCCTGTCTTCTATGTCAGGTTGTATCATAAATTTTTCTTTTAAACCTTCGGGACTCATTTCCTCAATGTCTTCGTTACGATTGTCCTTTAGAGCAGAACCTTTTGTAATGATTTCAGGATTCGGCAGGTTTGTGTCCATTATTTGAGCAACTATTTTTCTGTGCTCTTCTGGCACATTTTCAAATGTTGTGTCTCCACGCAGTATATCGTCGATGATGTCAGTGAAAAAAGCGAGACGTGATTCTGTGATTGGGCCTTGCTTTGCCGCTTCTTCTTTTGTAAGACTTACGTCTGCTAAAAATTGAGCCCTGTTGCTGTCATCTCTTTCTTTTTTAAGTTCATCTAGGGTTATGTCTTCGAATTTGCCATGCTCCTGATGGAACTTGTTAAGCATTCCAGTTCGCTCAAACTCGGTCATCTCCCCCGGGTTTGGCTTTTCTGGCTTTGGGGGCTCTACGACCTTGCCTTTCTTGTCCACGGCTCTCACACCTATCATTCCCACGGACGGTAATTTTTTCTCTGGTTCTGCCTGTTTGGATTCAGGCTCGATGACCTCAGTAAAGTCAGGTTTTATCCTTTCAGGCTCCATTGCTTCTTCTATCTGTTCAGATATCGACTGCTCGTAAAGTTGTTCCTCGCCGTCTTCCCTTGCCTTTCGAGAATATTCTTCCAACGCCTTCAACTCATCTTGTTCTCTTTTTTTGAACTTTTCTAATTGTTCCTCTTTTTGCTTCTTGTCTTGCTCATAGTTGGTATTGAATTCTTCAAACCCCTCTACTTCAGCAGGATCAAATCCGTCTTTTAAGTTATCTGCTACTATTTCTTTTTCTTCAGTTTTTTTTTGGAGATCTTCTTGCACTATCTCTACATCTCTGTCATCGGCTTTTGGAACTTTTGCATTAAAGGCATCTAATTTTTCTTTCCATTCCTTCAATTGTAGTGTCGCTTCTTCCAGTTTGGCCGCCGTGTTCTGGTTGCCCATCATTGCGTTCCATTTCAGGTCAACACCCTCATCATCAGGTTTTTCAAGATCGACTATCTCTTGTGGCTTAGGTGGCTCGGGTGGGAATCTTCTCATCAGACTTTGGTTGGCCGCAATCAAGAGTAATACAGCAAGTGGATCAAACACCACGATTAGAAGCAGTATAACCCACCTTACAGCCTTGCTTGTCTCAACATTGTCAGTTATACCCCAATCAACTGCCAGTGCGGCTATGTACTTCACAGGACCAATCTCTGCTTCTAGTGTAAGCATCTCTTTCTCAAGTGGTTGCTTCTCAACTATAAACAAGTCAATTCTGCCTTGTGAATCAAATATCTTTTGTTCTGCTTGTTCTATCTCTTTGGTAAATTGTCCTTTGTTGTCCTGCGATCCGGATCGCATGTTCGCTATGATCTCTTGTGCTTTAGCAATCTCAATCTTATGGTCAGACTTTAATTCTGCTATCCTTAATTGTGCTTCCTTGACTTTTTTTGCAATATCGGCTCGTTCTTCTTTCTGTGATGCTTTTAGATCTGCCGCCGCTTTCTCCTCGTTGAAGAATGATTTATTTGAAGTCAAAATGTCACTCACGTTCTTATCTAGAGTTTTTAATCTATCGTTTAGGTCTCGTACTGTGTTGGTCTCGACCGTAAGTAGTGTTTTCAACTTTTCGTTTGCATCTGCTATAATAGACTGTTGAACTTCTATATCACCAGACGCTGTTCCTGTGTCTCTGCTGATGGCTTTTTCTGCTCTGTTGATGACTAACTTTTGTCTTTCAATTGACATCTTCTCACTCTCGATTTTGTCTTCGAGGATAGTAATACGTTGTATCAGTGTGTCAGATGCAAGATTTTGTTCTAGGTGTGCTTTGGACAAGAATCCAAAGATACCCATACTTGTGATTAAACTCAGTATTATGACCGCGACCGTGAGGTAAGTCTTGAGCATGAAAGGTGTAAACTTCCAATTTCGATACAGCCATGAAGCAGTAATAAGTTTACCCACTTCAAGTACACCACCCATAATGACCACTGGCACAAATGCACCCGGGAAAATGGTAGCAAGACCAATTACGGAGTAGAATATAGCCACGCCGGAAATTGATAGTGCTGATAGTAGTGTTAAGATCGCAATAAACATTTTTTTAGTTGTATTTACTATAACACAACAGTCGTTTTCATGCTACTGATTCTTTGGTAAATATGTGTATGGCACTTACTTTATTATCAGGTTATCAAAACTCACTCAACAGGCCAACTAGGCCAAGAGACCCTAACGGTATCGCTCACGGAACCAACACAGGCACACCTGCAAACACAAAAGCAGACAGAGCCACTACAAAGGCCGCATATGCTACTTGGAATGCGGCATGGAAGGCCACGTATAGAGCATCAGGAGATCATACTACTGAATTCACTGAAGCAGGCTCAGGCATAACATACGCAGACGATTAAGATGTTTAAGATGTTTGCAACCATCTGTGCTGTCACTATGCTAGATTGCAACACCATGCATGAAGACCCACCGAGGACTTTCGCCACACAAACAGAATGCCAAGATGCATTAGTGATTAAGGAAAAAGAAACTATCGAAATGTTGTCTGATGAGGATGGTTACTTGACTGTTGCACACCTAGAACTAGGTTGCACGAACGTTTACGATTAAAAAATTATTGATTATATTTTGTTGAACTCAGTTTTTTTGGTAACTGTGATTGCACTGATTATTGTGCTATTATCTGCAACTGCTGACGCTGTCAGTTCTGTGTTAGCGATGGCTGTTGCACCCGATGTTGGATCATAGTGTTCACAAACCTCAGTAAATGAACTGTCGAGAGCCTGTGCCACAAGGTTTCTAATTGCTTTAGCTCTTGTATCGATCGCTGAACTGTCCACGTCATTGCCAAAAGTGCTTTCACCTTGTTGTGTTCCAGTTATTGGAATGAATTGTTCGTTTTCAAATGCCACGTTGAATTCAAGCATAGTAAGTTGTGTGTTCTCATCAAATGAAGTTGAGTCTTCTGGACTGACACTGATGTTAGATACTGAGAAGTTTGTATTTTTGCCTAGTAATTGAAGCATTCTTCTCCATCTCAGGTTACCTCTTGCGATCCTTTTTGCGTTATTCACACTTGAGATTTGATCTGCTCTACTCATGTCTTTGAAAGTTCTTGGCTCTACTCCACCAGAAGCATCTGATGACGCAGTGCTATCAAAGTTGTTTTGATCAATCACTATATTGTAAAGTGCTTGATTTTCAAAGTTATCAGGTGATACACCTTGTCTATTAAAATTGTAAGAGCTTGAAGCCATAGTGTTTAAATCCTTTGTCTTATGTACTTATTTATATGAATTATTTATAAAAGGACCAACTTGGTGAACCAATATATTTGCAGGCGTTGTTTGTAATATGCCTTTCTTTGCCGTTCAACTTAATATATGCTTGGTATGTACGGCAATAACCGCCGGATATTGGGTATGAATGTATAACACGCACTTTGCCATTGGCTAGACGCTCTTTGCTATACCAACTGACAATTTTGCCATTTTCTGCGTTTGTAAGGGCAAAGAACACTGCAGATTCATGTAGTTTTTTCTCAGTTTTGTTGAGTCTAAATCTCATGAACTGTGTTTTCCTAAACAGATATGCAGGCATACTGTATCTCAGATCATCACCTAGCCATTTAGGCTCAGGCATTCCGCCTATGGTGCCTTTGTGTTCTGTGGGCGTATTTCCTGCGTAGGCAGTTGCCGAGAACAGTAGGCTACTCAATACTATGATAACCTTGAACAATCTCATATCCAGTCCCATCCATTTTTTTGCAGGCAATTTGCCTTTGAGTTATCAATACATCACCAACCGGCATGTCCCAAGTGTACATCTCACAGTTGTCTGCTATGCCCATGCCTTCGAGGAAATCGCTGGCTCCGTCATTGCAAACCACTTTTTCTTCCACCTTGCTCTCCACAATGTCTCCATTGGTGTCAATCACTCTGATCTGTGTAGTTTCAACATCACAGTATTGGTTGCTCCAAGGGCCACCTGCTTGGGCCGAGTTGGCAAAAAGTATTATTCCCACCATCAGGCCAACTAGGGCTATAAGATAATATACGGTTCTCATAGTCCTAGTTCTTTAGTACTTTGTCTGCCGCTTTGTCAATCGACGTTGCGTCGATAGTCTTAGCCAGTTTCATTTGTTTAATCTCAGAAACAATGTTTGCGACATGCTCTTTACCTATCTCGACCATTACGTAAACCCTGTAAGATTTATTCTTAGTCGTGTAGATCACTTGTTTCTTCACTTCATAGTGTGTCACAAGTGTGTCATTGATCACGTTCACAATAATGTCCTGCGATTGTGCAGTCACCGTCATCGACTCGTTTGTACCGGCTTCGTTCTTGTTAATAGTAGATCTGTTATTCATCTCACCATTAATTCTATCAGCCAATTTAGCCTTAGCCAATAGTGTAGCCTTCTTCACAGCCAACTCAAGATCAGGAGAAACAGCCGACGCCGCCTCTTGATAATGTTTTTTAGTTGTGTGTGGATATTTCACATACCATTTCGGAGTTTTGTTTATAACACCGTTCTTGCTCATATCCGACTTCATCGTATATGTAGAACACTGCGCTAGAAACACACTTGCGAAAAGTATAAGAAATAATTTGCTTATGTTTTTCATGTTATCCTTATTTGTTAAGTTTTGCAAACTGCTCTGATATGAAGTTAGATACACCAGCAACATTAAAGTCATTGCTGAATTGTGCCCAACCATCTCCTATCATCGGATATACCGCAAGGAAGATTGCAAATAGTATTATTAGTCTAATCATACAACAATTATAGCATAATTTCCAAATACGTCAACCGTAGTTGATCTTGCTAGAATGGTTGATTTTATTGACTTTTATATAATGGTTTTGATGAATCCTATGCCATCAATGGCCAAATATACCAAATACATGGTGGTGAATCCAAAACTTTTGCGACTCCAGGCACCATACATCAGGAACACCGTGGCAATCAAAAAGAAGATGTAGGCAATGAACATTGGTGGATTTGGTGAATACCACATCAGTATCAGAGATGCTATCAAGTTGGAAATCATTCCTGTGACTTCACAACAAAACCTAACAGGATTTGACCTGTAGTCTTCCTTGATCCATTCTAGTGTTGATTTTCTTCCTATACGTGCCATAGGCACATACTTATTTGTTGCCCTTCATCTGGGTGATTTCTTTTGCACCTTCTTCGTCCCACACAGGAACAAGATTGCTTTTGTGCATCAGTCCGATACCTAACAACTTTCGTTCTCCGGAATAGGCCTGTGGTTGTTTTTTGACACCACCATTTACTGGTATCTTGTCCGAACATTTGGGTTGGTTCGGATCAGATTGATATTTTGGTAGGT
>PYIJ01215744.1_pt1 | contig 14345 bp, 12 predicted proteins | sample 3578051 | NCBI WGS metagenome assembly PYIJ01 (sample SAMN08408021, study PRJNA431606) | Marine metagenome isolate SA_KN192-05_S13_5m, whole genome shotgun... | biome: marine; feature: oceanic pelagic zone; material: water; isolation source: surface water sample, 0.2-0.8 um fraction ... | reverse complement strand
GTTCCTGTTTCAATTGATTTACCAAAATCTTTTGCGAATTCAGTATCTTTTGTCCAGACAGATGCTGTTAAACCATATGGGCTATCATTCATCAAATTTTTTGCTTCCTCTTCGTCATTCACAGGCATTATTCCAACAGCAGGACCAAAGGTCTCTTCCATCATAAATCTCATATGATGATTTACATCAACCATGACTTGGGGGCAGACATAACAATTATCTTCTTTAGATATAGTAAATTTACTCTCATCAATAAGACGTTTTGCTCCATCACTCTCTGCTTCTTTCATTTGTGTTCTAATAAAATCAGCAGCTGATTGTCTAACTACTGGGCCTAAGTTTGTGTCTGATTTTGAGGGATCATTCAAATTATAATTTTCAGTAATACTTTTGAAGCCATCTATAAATTCTTTATAAATTTTTTTATCAACATAGATTCTTTCAATTCCACAACAAGACTGGCCAGAATTAAATAGAGCCCCATCTGCAAGATTTTCAATAGCATGATTTATATCTGCATCTGCCCTGACATAGGCAGGATCTTTTCCTCCTAGTTCAAGACCTGCGTTAATAAATCGTGTGCCTATATATTTTTTTACCTCCTGCCCTCCTCTAACAGACCCTGTAAAAACAACATGAGAAATTCTAGAGTCTGAAATTATTTTTTCACATGCTTTATGATCTGTATGAATAAATTGAAAAACACCTTCAGGAATTCCAGTATTTTCAAAAGCACTAAAGATTAATTCTGCACATCTAGGTGTTTGGGATGAGTGTTTCAAAATTAGACTATTGCCTGAAATTAATGCAGGAATAATTGTATTTGTTGCGGTTATGATTGGGTAGTTCCAAGGTGCCATAACAAATATTATTCCAAGAGGTGATTTGTAAATATAATTGTCAAATTCATCATTTTGAGTAGCAGGAAGATTTTGTAAAGACTCTTTCGCAATGTCTACCATATGTCTTGAACGCTCCTCAAAACCTCTAAGTTCACCTGCACATTGAGATATAGGTCTACCTATCTGCCAACAAATTTCCTTGGATATTTCATCTTTAAGATCAATTAAGTTATCAATAAATTTATTTACAATGCTAATTCGATCGTCAATTGACGTTTTTTTCCAAATTTCAAAACCGGTTGATCCTTTTTCTATAACTGAATTTATTTGACTATCAGAGGCTAATTCTCTCTCTAGATAAACAGTATTATTTATGGGTGTAATAGTTTTTTGAATACTCATCAATCCTCCAATTGATATGTATTATAATGTATTTAAATAGTTCCTGAAGAGGTTTTATTTTCTCACGGCCAATTGAATGACCGTGAAAGATTATTTTTATTTTTTAGCGATTCATCTTAGCTATAACTTCGCCAGGAAATGCAAATGCTATCTGATATTTGTACATGATTTCTTGAAATTCTTTAAGACCGTCCCAACCCTGAGAATTTTCACCATGTTTTTGAAGGCCAGTAGGTGTTTGATAATGTTCACTTAGAAAATAAAAAACATTACCTGTAAGTCCTTTTGATGGATCAGTCATATCAACAACTTCAAACCCTTTGACGATGGAGTAAGCGTTCAATCTATTTTCTCCAGACAATGAGTGGTCATCATGCATAAATTGGTGATGGCTTTGTAAAAGAGCTTCTACTTTTGCTACATCCTCTTGAGGGACCTTAAAAGTAACTGCAAATGCATTAGCTTGCATATGTCCATCAGCTAACGACAGAGATGAGAATAAAGATAATAACAATATAATTAATAATTTTTTCATATATATCCTTTCATTGAAAAATCTGTATTAAAGAAGCAAATGAAAATATCTAGTATTTTTAATTTTGAAAGTGTTTTTATTGCATACCTAATAATTTTTGAAAAGTACAATTAAACTGGAATGAATTACAACTAGATTAGATAAAGAGTAATTAGGAAGTTATGTTTTACTCTCGTTGAAACGAGAGAAGAAGTTTTGTGCCAAACTTCTAAGAACATTAAGCTGTTTAAACTTTGAAACACCGTCAACTATTCCATCAACAGATTTACTAATAAAATTTTTAGTTGCTATATCTTTTTCTGATTTGTCATTAAGCCAATAAATTAATGTAGCTAAATAAATTGTGGATAGTAAGCCACGTTTTGAGTAGTAGCTAAAATCATTTGATTTATCACCAGAAAGATTCCAGATAAAGTCACTATTTTCATGAAGCATTTTAATTGACATGAAAATATTACCAGGTCTAAGTAAAAATTTGAGCATTTCAGGCAATGCTTTTTTTAAATGATTATTATTTTCAAATTTTAACTCCATAATAGTTTTAATTTTGTCTCTGGTCTTTAAACGTGAGTTATTAAAAGAATTGTAATTTTTCTCAACTTTGGTGTTGTTTTGAGCAATTATGAACTTCAAAACATCATACTCAAAGGATGGGAACAATTTAGCGAGAACAGATGTTGAAATTCTCTGCTTTTTAGCACACTGCAATAAAGTGTCTCTTGACCAACCAAATTTTGGCACATTCTGGACAAATAAATTGGCTAATTTTTCTTGCTTTGACTTCATTATTATATATAAATTACGCTCTTATGAGGTTACTAGATTGGCAATAGAAGTTCAAGTTAGAGATAACAATGTTGAGGCAGCTATACGTGTGCTCAAGAAAAAGCTTCTAAGAGAAGGTATTTTCAAAGAGCTAAAGCTTAGAAAAAATTACGAAAAGCCATCGGAGAGAAAACTTCGTGAAAAAGCCGAATCAATTAAGAGATTTAAAAAGCTTATGCGTAAGAAGAAGTTCGACTAATTCTCTAAACCCTTAATTATATCCTCACAAACCTTTTTAGCATCACCAAATAACATTAATGTATTGTCTCTGAAGAATAACTCATTTTGAACTCCAGCATAACCACTTGCCATTCCTCTTTTTACAAAAAATACTTGTCCAGCATTTTCGACATCTAAGATAGGCATACCGTAGATGGCACTTGTCTTATCTGTTTTAGCTGCAGGATTTGTAACATCATTAGCACCAATCACAAATGCAACATCAGTCTCTGAAAAGTCTCTATTAATCTCATCAAGTTCTAAAACTTCATCATAGGGGACATTTGCTTCAGCAAGTAACACGTTCATATGGCCAGGCATTCTTCCTGCTACTGGATGTATTGCATATCTGACCTCTGCCCCTGCTGCTTTGAGTAAGTCACCCATTTCCCTTAATGCATGCTGTGCTTGAGCTACTGCCATTCCATATCCAGGGACAATGATTATTGTTTTACTATTTTTCATCATAAAAGCAGCATCAGCAGCATTACCTTGTTTAGCCTGACGATCATCTTTGACCCCATCTGCACTAGCTGCTTGCTCTCCACCAAAACCTCCTAGTAAAACGTTTAGGAAAGATCTATTCATTCCTTTACACATTATAAAATTCAAAATTGAATCAGAAGAACCAACAAGAGCTCCGGTAATAATTAATAAATTATTAGAAAGTGTAAAACCAATACCTGCTGCAGCCCAACCTGAGTATGAGTTTAACATCGAAACTATAACAGGCATATCTGCACCACCGATAGGTACGATCAAAAGAACTCCAATAACAAAAGAAGCGGCTACGATTAGCCAAAATAACTCTTGATTTTGATCAATACAAAATTTTACGATTAAAGCAATAATTCCCAAACCTAAGAGTAAATTTAAAAAATGTTGACCCTTAAATACTAAAGGATTGCCTGATACAAAACCTTGGAGCTTTCCAAAAGCAATTATAGATCCTGTAAATGTTACAGCTCCAATAGCTGTTCCAATAGACATTTCTATGAGACTTCCCATAGGAATAGCACCAACAACTCCTATATTAAATGCACTAGGATTGTAGTAAGCTGATGCAGCAACAAAAACAGCGGCTAAACCTACTAAACTATGAAAAGCGGCCACTAGTTGTGGTAATGCAGTCATTTGAATTCTAACTGCAATAGAGGTTCCAATTAAACCTCCGATTAAGAATGCAATTCCAATCTCTTTATAGCTTAATACTCCTGGGTTAGCTAAAGTAGTGACAATTGCTATTGTCATTCCTAAAATACCTAAAAAATTTCCTCTTCTAGCCGTTGAGGGGTGAGACAGACCTCTAAGCGATAGTATGAACAATACAGAGGAAATTAAATACGCAGCAGTTGTTAAATTTGACATCTATTTCCCCTATTATTTCTTCTTAAACATTGAGAGCATACGATTTGTTACAACGAACCCCCCAAAAATATTAACCGCAGCAAGACCCACCGCAACTAATCCAAAATATTTTGATATCGTGCTATCAATAGGACCTGCAGCGAGTAAAGCACCAACTATAATTACCGATGAAATAGCGTTAGTAACACCCATTAAAGGACTATGAAGAGCTGGAGTAACAGACCAGACAACGTAATATCCTACGAAACAAGCTAATACCAAAACAGTAATACCAAAAATAATGAAGTCGCTATGACCACCTGATGTATCTACGACACTCGATGCTAACTGACTTGCTTCATTTGCAATCTGTTGTGCTTTATAAGATAAATTTTCTAATTGATTTGAAATTTCTGACATATTATCTCCTTTATTTAATTAGTATCTTTCCAGCTGAGCAAATCATCGTAGCTTTGATAATTTCATCGCTTTTGTTAATCATAGATTTTTTCTTATCTTCAAAATTCATTAATTTTAAAAAGTTGGAAATATTTTTGGAAAAAAGGCTTGAGGCATTGTTTGCAACTCTTCCAGGGACGTTGGCATGACCAACAATTTTAAGGCCATTCTTTGATACTACTTTTCCGACCTGACTAAATTCACAGTTTCCACCGGATTCAACAGCTAAATCAACGATAACTGAACCATTCTGCATGTTTTCCAACATTTCTTTTTTTAAAATTAAAGGTGCTTTTCTTCCAGGTATTTGAGCGGTGCAAATAACTATGTCCATAGTTTTTAAAGTTTCAGCAAGTAATGCTTCTTGTTTTTTTTGGTACTCTGCACTCATTTCTTTTGCATAGCCGCCTTTTGTTTCAGCATTCTTGGATTCTTCATCTTCAACCATCACAAACTTACCGCCAAGACTCTCAACCTGTTCCTTGGATGCAATTCTGACATCAGTTGCATAAACAATTGCTCCTAAACGTTTTGCAGTAGCTATTGCTTGCAACCCCGCAACTCCAGCACCTATAACTAAGACATTTGCAGGGGTAACTTTTCCAGCAGCTGTCATGAATAAAGGAAGGACTCTGTTAAACTCTTGTGCAGCATCAATGACTGCATGATATCCAGCTAGGTTTGCCTGAGAAGATAATATATCCATATCTTGGGCACGTGTAATTCTCGGAACTAACTCCAGAGCAAATGCGGATACTTTTCTAGAATTTAAAATTTTTATACTATCTTGATTATTTTGTGTACTAATTTGAGAAACTACCATTGACTTGTTCTTAATAAGTTTAGACTCGTCTGGTGTGGGGCAATTAATTTTAATAATAATATCCGATGTTTTTAAAATATCTTTTGAATTTGAAATAGAAGCGCCAGCTTCCTTGTAAGATTTATCAGTAAAACCAGATGTGCTGCCCGCTCCCCTTTCTATAATTACTTGGTGTCCAGACTTCAGATATGATTTAACCTCTTCGGGGCTAATAGCGACACGGTTTTCAAATTTCTTTTTTTCTTTGATCGTTCCAATAATCATTTTTAGATTTCCTTAATAAGGGATAATTGTTTATCAATTATATTTTTAAATGTCACTAAGTTTACGACTGTTCGTGTAATGGAATTAAAATGCTTTAAAAAGTAAATATTATCAGCGTTTTTCATTTTATATTAGAAAATTGTTGTCCATAAGCAAGCCAAGACCTACTCCAACACATAGAGCTAAAATAATTTTTAAATTCCTATTCAAATTAAACTCTCATCCCAAGTTTCATGAAAACTATTTATCTTTTTTTTTGAAAAGTCTTTGTTTTGTATTTTCCCACAATCTAGCCATACCTAAAGGTTCATAGATCATAAATACTATCATCAAAACACCAAAGACAACTTGCTCCATTGCAGAAATAATGGTTGCATCAATCGCACCATGAAAAACATTATTACCAAGATAATTTAGTAGAACTGGAAATAACAAAATAAAACCAGCACCAATAAATGCGCCGTTTATTGTTCCAAGACCTCCAAGAATACACATAAATAAAATTTTAAATGATAATTTAATATCAAAAGCGACAGGCTCCAATGATTTCAAATATGTAAATGCAAATAGAGCTCCAGCTACACCACAAAAAAATGAACTTATAGCAAATGCCTGTAATTTAGTTTTCAGCAGCGAAACACCCATTGACTCTGCTGCTACGTCCATGTCTCGAACAGCCATCCAATTTCTTCCTGTGCTTCCCCTAGCCATGTTAATTGCAAGTATTGTCATGACCGTGACTACCACTAGAATTACAAGATACATATCAACTGGAGTTGTATAAGGCCTTCCAAATATAACTATATCTTGTGCGGTAATGATACCTGATGAGTCATAGTTTTTAAACCAACCAAATTTATCAATCACCCAAATAATAAAAAACTGTGAAGCTAATGTTGCCACCATAAGGTAAATACATCTTATTCTTAAACTTGGTAATCCAAAAACAATACCAATTGCAGCTGCAATTAATCCTGAAATAATAAGGGCTCCAAAAAACGGAAGTCCATCTACTCGAAGAATTAAATTAAAACATGCAAAGGCTCCCGCAGCCATAAAACCAGCAGCACCTAAAGCTAATTGGCCTGTATACCCCATAATTACTTGCTGACCAATTGTAGCTAGTGCAAGACAAAGCCAAGGAATTAAAATTGAGGTAAACCAGTAATCAGAACTTACTGTCATAGGGATTATTAAAAACCCCAAAACCATTAGAACTATGAAATTAATATAATCACTTTTTGAATATGTTGAAATTGCTGTGGACATTAAACTCTCCTAATAATTTTCTCGCCAAATAAGCCTTCTGGCCTTTTTAAGAGAAAGAAAACTGCTAATACATATGGGGCCCAACCTTCAATTGCACCGCCAAAGAAAGGACCTATATAAACTTCTAGCACTTTCTCTGTCGAACCAATTATCAACCCTCCTACTATTGCACCAGGTATTGAAGAAAAACCACCTATAATAAGCACTGGAAGTGCCTTCAAGGCTAAATCAACTAATGCAAATTGAACTCCAGCTCGAGCTCCCCATAAACACCCTGCAACTAAAGCAACAACGCCAGCTGCAGACCAAACTAGCAACATGATATGTTTTAAAGGAATTCCAATTGAACTTGCTGCGCCAGGATCATCAGCTACAGCTCTTAAACCTAGACCAATTTTAGTTTGAGTAAATAAAATTGCTAAAGATATTACCATGAATGCTGCCACGGCGCCTGCGGTTAAATCCAGTGCACTGATAAATATGCCAATTGCATCTGCAATAAACATTATTGGAAAATCTGGAATACCTAAATCTAATCTTCTAACTTCAACTCCCCAAGCAGCCTGAGCTAATCCCTCTAGGACATATCCTAAACCTATAGTAGCCATCAAAAGTGTATCTTCACTTTGATTCATTAATGGTCGTAAAACAAGACGCTCAGTACTTAAACCTACTATAACCATAAGTCCAATTGTGACTAAAAAGGCAAGAAAAAAAGGAAGTCCTAATTCCATAAAACCAACAAAGGACAATACGGCAAAGAAAACCATTGCTCCTTGTGCGAAGTTAAATGTTGCTGATGCTTTGTATATAAGGACGAAACCCAGAGCGACTAATGAATACATTGTTCCAGCTAATAAGCCGCCAACTAATACTTCAAAGAAAAATAATATTTCACTCCCCATGAGAAACTCCTAAATAAGCATCAATTACTTTTTGATTTGTTCTGACCTCATCAGGGGGCCCATCTCCGATTATCTTTCCATAATCTAAAACTACGACTCTATCTGAAATATCCATTACAACTCCCATATCATGTTCAATTAAAACCATTGTTGTTCCATACTCCTCATTTACCTCAAGGATAAATCTGCACATTTCTCTTTTTTCCTCAACATTCATACCTGCCATCGGTTCGTCCAAAAGAAGTAAAGAAGCTTCAGTAGCAAGGGCTCTTCCGAGCTCTACTCTTTTTTGCAATCCGTATGGAAGTTTTCCAACTGGTGTATCTTTAATTTTTTCTATTTCTAAAAATTCAACAATCTCTTCGCACTTTTTTAAGTTTACTTTTTCTTCTCTTCTTGCCTTAGGAAGCTGTAAAGCAACATCCAAAAAATTTGCTTTAGAATGAAGTTTTCGTCCAACTAAAATATTATCTATAGCTGACATTCTTTTGAAAAGGGCCAAGTTTTGAAATGTTCTTGAAATCCCCATTTGTGCGATGATATTTGGAGTAATTTTACTTAAAGTATCCCCTTTAAAGGCAATAGATCCCTTTTGGGGCTTATAAATACCATTAATACAATTAAGCATGGAACTTTTACCTGCTCCATTAGGACCTATAATAGCTCTCACCTCATGTTCAAGAACGTTAAATGAGGTATCAGTAATAGCGTTGACTCCTCCAAAGCTTAATGAGATGTTATTAACTTCTAAAATTGGATCTCCTATTTTAAAATTTCTTTCATCACTTGTATTCATGTTTGCAGACCTTTATTTTTTTTTGTTTCCTTAAGAACATCTCTAAAGTTTTTTCTACCTTCAGACGAAATTCCCAAATAGAATTCTTTTACTTTATCGTCATTTAAAAGAGACTTTGCCGAACCGTCTAACATTACTTGACCTGTTTCGATTATGTATCCATAATCAGCATTTCTTAATGCTATATTAGTATTTTGTTCAGCTAACAATATGCTTACGCCCTCTTTGTCATTTAATTCTTTGACAATGTTAAATATTTCCTCGACAAGTTGTGGTGCTAATCCCATTGAGGGTTCATCCAACAGTAACATTTTTGGTTTAGCCATCATGGCTCTTGCTACAGCAATCATTTGTTGCTCTCCACCAGATGTAAAACCTGCCTGACTTTTTCTTCTTTCCTTTAGTCTGGGAAAATAAGCATACATTCTGTCTAATTCTGATCTGATTTCAGATTTTGATAACTTTCTAGTATAAGCTCCACTAATTATATTTTCCTCAACTGTAAGGTGCCCAAAACACCTTCTTCCCTCGAGCACTTGAACTAAACCTAGGTTTACCATGTCACTTGGATTTAATTTTTCGACCTGTTGACCATTATATGTTATTGAGCCCTTAGTTACTTTACCTCTTTCTGAAGCTAACATAGTTGAAACAGATTTTAGGGTTGTGCTTTTACCAGCACCATTACCACCTAATAATGCAACGATACTTCCACTTGGAACATTTAGAGAAACATCACTAACAGCTAATATCACGTCATCATAGACAACTTCAATGTTTTTAATTTCAAGAATATTTTCAGAATTTTTTTGGTTACTCATTTCAAATTTCCTTAAATTGAGAGGGGTAAAATACCCCTCTCTGTATATATTTTAATATATTAACATTCCTTTGGAGTAATGTTGTTCTCGGCAGCAAACTTCGCTGCAGATGCCTCAACCAAACTTCGAATGTACCCAGGATCTAAAGGAGCTTCCCAACCAGTAATCTGATTGAACTTTTCTCCATCCCACTGCATAACAGCAAATTTACCTGCGCCTTCATGGTTTTCACAAGAAATTGAGAATGGTGCAACCATATTTTCAATTCCTATTTCTGCAAGTCTTTCAGTGGTCATATTAAGAGCTTCATAACCATCTCTAAATTCTGCACCTGTAACTGCTTTACCAACTTTACCGTGCATTTCCTGAGCGTTCTTTAAAGCTTCAATCCACATAACAGCTGCTCCAAGACCGCGATTCCAGTAAACTGAACCAACTCTGCTTTCGTCAGCAAGGTTTCCTTTACCAGCACCGTATACTTGTTCTTTGATGGCAGCAACTAAAGGAAAGTCGTCACCTGGAAGGGCGTTCGCAACGGCATAAGTTCCAATTGCTGAGTCACCTGCAGGATACATATCCTCTTCAGCTGCACCAAAAGTAACATACATCATTCTGTCTCTTGGAAATCCAACTCTTGCAGCGTTTGTCATCGCAGTTGAGTTCATACCTGAACCAGCTCCCCAGAAAGTAACCCAATCAGGTTTTTCTTTTCTAATTTGAAGCCACTGTGACTGCTGTTCTAATCCTGGAGGTGGAATTGAAATTTCAACTAATTCCATTCCCCATTCTTCAGTAATAGCTCTCATAGCTGGTAATGGCTCTCTACCATAAGCAGAGTCAATGTGAAGGTGAACAATTTTCTTACCCTTCATGTTAGGGATACCGCCTTCAATTTCAGCCATAAATTTTAATTTAACTGCAATTTGTGACCAATAGTGACTTGCTGCGTTAAAAACCCATGGCCATACAGTTCCATCAGCACCGTCGGTTCTACCATAACCATATTGTGCTAAAACAACGTTATCTTCAGCCATTCTGTTGATAACAGCATAAGCACCTGGTGTACCTAAAGTATCAAAAACAACGATTCTTTGACCATCTTTTTCTAAAAGTCTCTGATAACACTCAACAGTTTTAACAGCATTATATTCAGTCTCACATTCTTGATATGTGAGCATAACACCATTAACTCCACCATTCATATTGACGTAGTTAATATAGTCAATTTGAGCCCCGTAATAACCAGTACCCATAGCAGAGTAAGGTCCAACCCTACTACTAGCAATTGGGAAATACTGCTCGTGTGCTCCGGCAGATACGTTTTGTGGTATAGAGAACATTGATAAACTTCCTATTATCGTAGCGATAACAAGAAACTTTCGTTTCAAATTATTGAACATAAATGTCCCTCCTATTATAATTTTCGTTCTTATTCCAGATTATAATCTGAGAATAAAACTCATTTCTGTAAACTTTATAAAAATAATTCATGATTTAGATCAAAAATAAAAGTTTTTTGGAATTGGTTTCATTTTAAAGTAATGTAAATATAGAAAAAAAATTTTAAAGATAAAGAAAAAATTGTGTGGATAACTTTTAGTTTTAAAGAATAAAAAAAATCAATTTTGTTACTAGTATTATAAATGAATATTTTTTTTTAATAATTTTTATATTTTGTTATGTTATATCAAAACAGTAAAAAAATTAATACAGTGTTTATTTTAAACTAAGATAGTTCAAAATGTGAAATTAACCCTGTGGATAAAATAAAAAAAATTTTGTTTTTTTTTATTTTTTTCAAAAAAATGTGTTTGATACAATAAATTTTTTTAATAAAAATTATGTTATATCGTAACATTAGCATTTCTTACATTTTGAAATTATCTCAACACTAAAGTTATTAAGATCAAAATTTTTTAAATCTAAAATGTTATATGCTAAACTCATTTTGTTTTTATTTATATTAATTTCTTCGTACTCGTTACAATTTTTACACAAAACGATTGTAGAAACTTCATTTTCATTACGAGGTTCACTACTCACAATATATTTTTTTGAAACATTTAGTCTTAAAACAAGATTTTGGTCCAATAAATTTCTGAGAGAACGATAGACTGTTGCAGGCTGTACCCTTTTAATTCTCAAAAACTTGTCTAAAACATCGTATGCAGACAAAGGTCTTTTTCTATTATTTTTTAATATTTTTAAAACTATACGGTCGTTGGTCAGCATTTTAGATAAACTAAGATTTTTTAATTAAAAAATATAATATTTTATAAATAAGCCTAGATTTATTTTCTTATTGATACAAACTGGAGTCTTTTACAGATTAAAAAGGTCAAGATTTTTTAGAAAAAGCTATGGCGTTTTTTTGATTATTTTCAAGGTTTTTAACAGAAAAGTCCTTAATTAACTCATGAAAAAGCTTATACCAATTTATCTCTGCTTTTAGGTGGATAAAAATAGACCCGAGTCCGACTGCGGCTCTATCCATAAATACAAACTCTCTAGGTGGTTTAACTCCACCATATTTTCTCAATTCTTTATGAACTTCTCCAGCAATTTTAGCACCGTATATTCCGCTGTCTGAGTCTTGTATTCTTCTAACTTCATTTTTTAAAATAGGGTCATATAAAAAAAGAGCCCATTTATTTAAAACATTCATAAGTTTGTCATCAATATCTTTGAATCCCCAGGCCTTATAAGCTAGTTTTATTTTTTCGTTATTTTTTTCTTTAAGGGCAAAATATAAATCAATCACACCTTTTACGAATTTAGCAGGAAAAATTCTCACACAACCGTAATCAAACAAGTTTATATTATTATCTTTATTTACAGAGTAATTACCAAGGTGAGGATCACCATGGATAATTCCATATTTGTAAAATGGAAAGTACCAGGCCATAAATAATTTTTTTGCTAAATCATTTCTCACTTTTTGAGAGGAATTTTTGTATTCTATGAGCTTTTTGCCATCAAGATACTCCATAACTAATAATCTTTGGGTTGAAAGCTTTTTATGCACCTTAGGTATTTTTATAAATATATTTTTTTTGTGCATGTGCTCAAAAATCTTAAGGTGGCGATGTTCAAGTTTATAATCTAATTCTTCCTTTAGCCTTGCCTCAATTTCTTTATAAATTTCTCTGATTTGAATTGATTTATTGTAACTAGAGTAAATTTTAAAAATTATTTTTAGTTGATTGAGATCCGCAATTACTGCTGAGGACATATCTGGATATTGTAATTTGCAGGCAACAATTTCATTATCATTTAATTTAGCTTTATGAACTTGGCCTAAGGAAGCTGCAAAACTTGCATCTTTGTCAAAATCTATAAAATTTTTCTCCCAATTTTCTCCTAACTCAGCTTTCATTCTTCTTTTAACAAATACCCATGACATGGGAGGCGCATTGGATTGTAATTCTGCAAGTTTTCTTGCATATTCTTCAGGGAGTAAATCTGGAATAGTCGCACTTAATTGTGCAACTTTCATTAAAGGACCTTTTAGATTACCTAATATCTCAGTTATCTGAGCTGCATATTTTTGATCACTTAAATCAAAATTTAAATACTTTTTTCCAGCAAACTTAGTCGCTAACGAAGTCATAGATGTAGTTACTTTGGAGTATCTTTTAACCCTGGAAACTAAATTGTTGTCTTCTTTCATTTTATCTTAAATAGTCTTTTCAAATTCATCTATTAAACTAGAAATCATTGAAAGACCTTTTTGCCAACTATCTTTTTGTTTAAGGTCAACGTTAAAGGGTTTAAGCACTTCACTGTAGTGCTTTGAACCACCGCTTTTTAAAAGATCAATATAACTTTCTTTAAAGTTTGGAAGTCCCTCATCATAAAGTTGGATTAATATATTAACTAAACAATCTCCAAATGCATAGGCATAGACATAAAAAGGGGTATGGATAAAATGAGGAATATAAGTCCAAAAATATTTATATCCATCAGTTAATTCGATATTAGGACCCAGACTCTCAGATTGTGTTTTCATCCAAAAATCACAAAGTTGATCTGATGATATTTCACCTTTTTTTCTTTCGTTATGCACTAATTTTTCAAATTCAAAAAATGATATCTGTCTAACAACTGTATTAATCATATCTTCTATTTTTGAAGCTAATAGATATTTTCTTGCCTCTTGGTCACTATCATCTAGAAGTGTTCGAAACGTCATCATTTCTCCAAAGACACTTGCAGTTTCAGCGAGTGTAAGAGGTGTGCTCGATAAAAGTAATCCTTGCTTTGCGGATAAATATTGATGACATCCATGACCAAGCTCATGAGCTAAAGTCATTACATCTCTAGTTTTTCCATGAAAATTTGTCAAAATGTAAGGGTGTATCGAAGGAATAGTAGACGCTGCAAATGCACCTGGTGATTTTCCTGATTTTAATTCTGCATCAATCCAACTATTATTAAAAAATAATAATGCAATATCTTTAAAACTTTCATCAAAGCTAGCATAGGAACGCAGTACAATATCTTTGGCCTCTGACCAGTTTATCTTTTTATTTGGTGAGTCAGGATATGGGGCGTTTCTATCCCAATAATTTAATTTCTCTTGATTAAAAAGTTTTGCCTTAATTTTATAATATCGATGTGAAATATTCTTATAATTTGAGGTAACACTCTGTGTTAATGCGTAAACAACCTCATTTTCGACATTATTTGCTAAATTTCTGGAGTCGATGGGAGAGTTATATTTTCTCCACTTATCATTGGTAATTTTATCTTTTGCCAGAGTATTTGTTATAAAAGAAAAAGTTTTTACGTTTGATTTGAAAACATTCTCAATACTTTCAGCAGCCTTTTTTCTGGTC
>PYIJ01170976.1_pt1 | contig 14374 bp, 14 predicted proteins | sample 3578051 | NCBI WGS metagenome assembly PYIJ01 (sample SAMN08408021, study PRJNA431606) | Marine metagenome isolate SA_KN192-05_S13_5m, whole genome shotgun... | biome: marine; feature: oceanic pelagic zone; material: water; isolation source: surface water sample, 0.2-0.8 um fraction ... | reverse complement strand
AGTAATGCTTTATACCAAATTGAGATGCCCTAAAAGCTTCCCAACCTACAATACTGCTGAAATAATCCTTAAAGGAGCCTACTTCAGTCCGAGGTTGGCCTAACCAAAAGGCTGGTTCAATTATGGCCACTATTCCTGATTTTGACATTACCTCGTAATCATTGGTTGTTCGTGAGGTCATATGAATGTGGGGATCAATAAATTTCATATTTCTTATTTTTTAACTTTTGATGATTTTTTTGAGGCTTGATTTTTATAAAAAAAGTCTGAGCCTATTTTATCCCAACTTATGTTTTCTAGTCGCATTGAATGCACATTGAGCCATTGCTGGGTATTATACAATTTACTCTCTTGAATTAACTTGAGCATTGACTCCTGATGAGGTTTGATAGACTCACCCATTTGTTTTTTCATTTCTAAAAATTGGTCTTTGGTCAAGTAGCCTCGTATCATACGCCACAATTCTGGTGTTACAAGTCGTGATGCAGCCCAACGCTCTCGGGCGTAATCAAATAAGATATGAGCCAATTTTTCGTTTCTTCTCAAATCAATATCCTTAATTTGATAAATAGGACGTTCCATAAAAATGGCTTTAAGAACCATTTGATTCCATTGATCTTCACTAAAATACTTAGTGGGGTATAAGTTTTTAAGTGCAATGGCATCGAAAATATCTATAATATTGGTTCTTATACCATCCACGACGAGGGGAGTATATTGACTTGCATTTTCTAGGTAAAAGATGGATTTATAAATGGTAATTTGTTCTTGGGTATCGGCCACTGAGATAAGCTTGGTAAGGTTTCGTAAATTTAATAGGGGATAATTCATTAAAAGTGAAAGTCGGCAGAGTTGATCTAATCTCCAATTTTCGATGGTAAATTCACAATTTACTCGATGAAAATTTTTGATTTGTTCTAAAGTTGGCTGAAGATGGTCGCGAGGAATTTTTTTATTTACAAGTGCAAATGAAATAAAAAATTCTTGATCGGACTTTATCATATTGAGCTTTTGATCCAACCAGTTTTTGATTTTTTCATCTTGAATTTGTTTTAAGCAATACCCCTTAATTAATTCAGATAGATTCACAAATTTATTTTTATATGTGGCACGAGGTCAAGTTAGAATTAACTGATCTCAAAATGTAAAATTAATATAATTACCGGGTATATTTTTAGTCGAAATAAAATTTTCAGTCGTGATATTTAAATATATTTATTTTCATAGGTGCATAACTTTTGAGCTGTAGAAATTTTATCAGTTCACCCATGGAATTGCAAACTGAACAAGTTCTTTTTTCGATAGTTTAATAGTATTGACTTCCATGTTTATCGGATTGAGGGGTTGGTCTAGCGTATCAGTTGGCATATTTGCAATATGGTCAAGGACATTAAAACCTTTAAATAGCTGCCCAAAAATCATGTAGTTATCATCAAGGCGAGGGACGCCATTTTGATTATGAACGATGTATAACTGACAACCGGCAGACAGTTTTGCGGGATTATCATCTCTTCCTGTACCAAGTGCTCCATAAACATGGCGAATGTTTGGGTGAAATTCAGGAGCTATGAGGTAGGGAGAATTTTTAAAGCCCTCAGGCGTATCTGGACAACCACCTTGGATGACATAGTCTTTTATTACTCTATTAAAAGTGAGCGTATCCCAATAATGTTGACTAGACAGGGAGAGGAAACTCTTTTTATGATTTGGCGTTTCCTCATACAGCCAGAATAACATTTCTCCATAGGGCGTTTTAATTTGACCTATATCATAATATTTTGACGACGAAAATTCACAATTCGCAGCAAGTCCTATCAGAAATAGGAAAAAATTAGTTTTGATGAAGATAAATATTCTTGATCCCAAAGGATTATAAACTCAAATATCACAAATTTCAATACCCTTTTTTAGTGAGGCTAGAGCATCTTTCTGTTCGGGAACAAATTCTTGTGCTACATGACCGTTAAATCCAGTATCTGCAATGGCTTTCATGATGGCTGGATAATACAGCTCTTGCGTTTCATCTATTTCATGCCTTCCAGGCACTCCCGCCGTATGATAATGACTAATATAGTCTTTACGTTTTTGGATTGTTGAAATGACGTCCCCTTCCATAATTTGCATGTGATAGATATCATAAAGTAGTTTAAAGTTGGGACTGCCTAATTTATCTACCAATGCGGCGCCCCACTCAGTATGGTCACAGAGATAATCTTGGTGATCTACCTTCGAATTGAGTAATTCCATAGTTAGTACAATGTTGTATTTTTCTGCCAATTTAACAACCGGATCTAATCCTTTTGCACAGATTTCTAAACCAGCGGCATCTGAAAGACCATTACGATTACCTGAGAAGCAGATGACATTTTTTAAGCCTGCATGGGCTGCCTTTGGAAAAGATGCTTTGTACTCTTTTAAAAGATTTTTGTGATTTTGATCATCACTAAACCCATTGACAATTCCCATTTGACTGCCATAAGCCATTGCACAGGTCAAATCATATTTTTGTACTGTTGCCCACTGCTCAGCCGTTAATAAGTCAATTGAACTGATACCAATACTTTTTGAAAATTCACAAAGTACCTCTAATTCAAACTGACCAAAACACCATTCACATACCGAATGATTTATCTTTCCTGACAGAGATCCCATGTCGTTATTACTCGAAGAAACAGTAGGTACACCCATGAAGCCCAAGGAAGCTAGACCAGATAAATTTTTTATTGCTTGTTTTCTTGTGATTTTCATTGCAAATATTTTTTTTTGATGTTCCCATAAGGCGATTTAACATATTGCGTCTAAATTAAACAAATATATGATGAAACGTCTCTTGGTACTTAAAATTTAGATTGAATTCCCGTTACTAACTAAAAGCATTATTGTTTTTCTTCCCATATATTTTCCTGAGAAATTTTTTGAGGAAAGCACTTCTGCAATTGATTTGTTTTAAACTCCATTTAATAGCATAAATAAAAATAATACGACGTTTTTTTATTACAAACATCAATTTTAGAAAAAAGTAATAGAAGTAAGCAAATAATGTAAAGATCAAATAAATTTTTCAATTTATGGATAGAATGAATAAGCTCTAAACTTTCAGTTTGATTCAAAATTTAATTAAAAGTGGTTATGCCGAATGCAGTTTTGAGGCAAATGAAATGAATTGAATTGAATAATTTGAAAGAAATCAGCCTAATTGATTTTGATTAATGAAGTAATCATAATTTTCGATTTATTATTAAAGTTGTGATAGTAAAATTTTAAATGTGAAAAATTTAAAATAAGGTAAATTTGTCAAAGGATTTACGGCCAGCAGAGTTTACATTTTACGTTGTGAAGATGAGCTTTAATCTTTTTGCTTCAGTATCTGCATATCTACGAATGTAAGCTAAATTAGGAGTATCAAATAGTTTTGAGCACTGGGCATTTTAAAAAAATATAAAAACTTTGTTGAAAAGATCATTTTTTTAAATTATGATAATACTACTTAGGAAATTTTTCATTTTCTCCATATCCTAATCTTATTATTTATGAATTTGGCAGTAATTCGCCCTACTAAAAAACCTGCAAAAATTCCAAGTGTATTTGCCAAGAAATCTAACCATTCACCGTACCTATTAACATAAGGCTGGATGACTTCAATAGTACCACTGATTAAGATCAGTATAAATAAATAGAGGAGTGTATATTTGGGTTGAACATAGCCTAAGGGTAGTACTAAGGAGAGATAAGCAATAAAATGATAAAGTTTATCTACGCCCTCATTCATCATGGGTAGCCTGGGTGATGGATACAAGCTTAAAAATAGGATTGTTGAAAATAGAAAGATTGTCATGGGTTTCCAAAGACGGAGGATGTTTTGGTCAATGGCCTTAAGGAGACTTAACGTAGTCATAAAAATAAACAGTTCTTAATCATTTTTTTGTAGAAAATTGTATTTATACATAAAGTTTTTTTGAGATATAAAATAGTTGGCGATTTACTGAATGATTAAAAATTTTGTTAGACTTAAGGTTAGATAAGTTTAGCTGAGGCATTGAATTTGATGGATGATTTACACGGAGTTTTTTAGTTAGAAAAATCTATGATTTTGTATGTCGTATAAGTAGCCTAATTCAATGTATAAAAGCATACCACAATTTTTGTAAGACAACTTTACTAAACAAAATGGGCGATTTCTATTTATTGTTGGCTCTGAAGAGAGTCTTCAGCGTTACCGAAGACTCTCTTAAAAATTGCGGTGTGGACCGGGCTCGAACCGGCGACCTCCTGCGTGACAGGCAGGCATTCTGACCAACTGAACTACCAAACCAGATAAGTTACAAACTTATAGCCTTATTAGATCTTTTACAATAAGCAAAGCCATAATATTTTGATTTTTTCCGATCTTTGTATCGAACCGGTAAAAACCATAAGTTTGGATTAAATTTAAAGCTTGAAATAATCATATTTATATGTTACTTGACTTTGAAAAACCCATTGCAGAATTAGAATCGAAACTAAATGACATGAAACAACTTTCTATTGAAAGTGATGTCGATGTCTCTTCAGCCATTAAAAAACTCGAGCAAAATATTCTTTCACTAAAGAATGAAACTTTCAAAAATTTGACTAGATGGCAGCGAGTACAACTTTCAAGGCATCCAGATAGACCCTATACGCTGGATTACATATATGAAATAACTTCTGAGTTTGTAGAATTACATGGAGATCGAAATGTAGGTGATGACAAAGCGATTGTTGGAGGATTTGCAGAGATTGATGGGAAAACTGTTATGATTATTGGTCAACAAAAAGGTAGAAATACCAAACAGCGACAAGAGAGAAATTTTGGGATGACAAATCCTGAAGGGTATAGAAAAGCACTCCGTCTCATGAAATTAGCTGAAAAGTTTAATAAACCGATTTTCACACTAATTGATACACCTGGGGCTTTTCCGGGTATAGAGGCTGAAGAAAGAGGTCAAGGTGAAGCCATTGCTAAAAATTTAAAAGAAATGTTTACACTTAAGGTCCCTGTGGTTTGTGTTGTTATCGGAGAGGGGGCTTCTGGAGGTGCGTTGGGAATAGCCATTGGAGATAAAGTACTAATGATGGAAAATGCATGGTATTCAGTAATTTCTCCAGAAAATTGTTCAACTATATTGTGGAGAAGCTGGGATTATAAAGAACAGGCGGCAGATGTATTGAGACCTACTGCAAAAGATATGTTGAAGCTCAAGCTCATCGATGGAATAATCAAAGAACCACTTGGGGGGGCACATACCAATTTGCAGGAAAGTGCTAATTTTTTGAAGAAAGCCTTATTGAGCAATCTTGAAAGCTTAGAAAAAAAATCTCCCCAAGATCGTATTGAAAACAGGTTAGAGAAGTTTGCAGCAATGGGCGTTTTCAAGTAATGCCCTGAGTAATATTTAGACCTCTTGAAGAAAAAGTATAGGTTCAGTTTTGTTTAGGGGGATTTTTTGTGTACAATTCATTTGTCTATTATTTGAGCACTTGCTGAATAATCTTTTCATTTTTTGGATCGTTAGAAATATTGTAGGGGTGATTATTGTCATACTGTATTGTAACTAAATTACGCCAAAAGATTTTTTTATAATCCTCAAGGATCAATCATATTATGTGTTTTAGATCTGTACCAATTGACATAAACTTTTAAACTTTTGGAGATTCATCTGCTTTCAGAACAACAATCCCTTTGAAAATAAGTTTTTATCTCACTAACCTATTATTAGTTTTCTGCTGATTTGATAAGAAAAATTCATAAAAAAAGAATAAAACAGACCACTTGAGGTATCTTGTGGTATTATGTAGTTTTACCTAATTAATAATAAATGATAAAGCTTGTTTTGTTGACGGTTTATCAAACATTTTTAAGATTAAATCCCTGCCCTTGAAAAAAAATAAATAATTGATGGGTCTGCATTGCATACTAATCGTAAAACCACAGATCAGTGGAAATTGGAAAAAGCAACTTCAGCATACCGGAGTATTGGTTATATCTTTTAAAGATCAATTTAAAAGTGAAAAAGTAAATCATTTTCACGAGTCTTCAGGATTAACAAGTTATAATGTCTATAATCCTAAAGAGGTTAGATACGGTATTCGAGATAAGTTATGGTCGTGCTTTAGAGCAATTGAGTAAGGGACAACCACAGTTTTTATTTAATAGTAATGTTAGAAATTAAACGGAGTTTTTTTAAATTTTGTTTTTGGATTTTGGGGTGGAAAGTAGTGGGATATCCTCCTATGATAAGAAAGTATATGATTACTGTAGCTCCGCACACCAGTGGATGGGATTTTTTAGTAGGCATTGCTGCAAAAAATATTGTCAGACTGGAAGGTCATTTTTTGGGGAAAAAATCTTTGTTTGATCTTCCAATTATTGGACAAGTGATGCGTTACTGTGGGGGACATCCAGTCGATCGTTCAATTAGGTCAAATGTTGTTGATAATGTTGCTGAGTTATTTCGCAAAAATAAAAGATTTGTGATGGTTATTGCACCTGAAGGAACCAGGGCTTATCAAAAAGTGTGGAAAACAGGATTCTATTTCATTGCATTAAAAGCAGAGGTGCCGATAGTCATGGCTGGTTTTGACTTTAAGAGAAAAATTGTTGAACTTAAAGAACCATTTATGCCCACTGGGGATGTTAAAAAAGACATTGAAATGATGAAAAAATATTACAAAACTATAACCGGGAAACATCCCAACTTAGGGGTTCATTGATCACAATTTTTTACTTTCGTCATTATGAACTATCGATTATTTTTTAGCTATTTTTTTCTTTGTAGTTGCTCTTTTTGTTCTTCTTTTGGGCACTACTTCAGTCTCAACAACTTCGATGACATCGGCTAAAATTCTACCACAATGCTCACAAATTATAATCTTTTTCTTTTCCCTAACTTCCGCTTGCTTCTGGGCAGGGACGATGTTAAAACACCCTCCGCAAGCATCTCTATTGACTGGCACTACAGCAAGTCCATTACGCATGTTTTTTCTTGTACGCTCATAAGAGACTAAAAGTCTTGGATCTACTTTTTTAGCTAATGATTCTCTTGACTTTAGATATTTTTTTTCATCCTCTTCTGATTCAGTGCTAATGATTGAAAGTTCATTTTTCTTAGCAATAAGATCTTTTTCTCTTTCTTCTAGGCGATGCTTTGTTTCTTCTATCTCTGAATTTTTCAGTTCAATTTTTCCATATGCCTCCTTGATTTTTTTTTCAAGAATTTGAATCTCAAGTTGCTGTAATTCCATTTCTTTGCTGATAGCATCGTATTCTCTGTTGTTTCGAACATTCATCTGCTGTTCTTCATATTTTTTTATAAATCTTTCAGCATCTTTGATGGCTATTTTGTTATTTTCAATCAAATCTTCGATATCATTCAAGTCTTGATTTTGATTTTCAACTCTTGTCTGATAACCTGTAATTTCATCTTCAAGATCCATTACTTCCTCAGGTAGTGCACCTCTTATCTTGAATAATTCATCTAGAGCGATGTCAATTTTTTGTAATTTAGTTAATGCCTCTAATTTTTTAGCTACCGAATGTTCCATGCAGAATTAAAAATAATTAATTGGGTTTGTGTTTACCTCAGATAAATGAATTGCAATATTAGTGAATTTTTCATTTAAAAAATCACATACCAATTGCTTTGTGAATACTTCGCTTTCATAATGCCCAATATCTACAATTGTAATCCTACCATCAGCTTCAAAAAAATCATGATATTTAAAGTCAGCACTGATGAAAATATCCGCTCCCAATGCACAAGCATCATTGAGTAAAAAACTTCCTGATCCTCCGCAAACAGCAATTTTTTTTATCTTTTTACCGATCATTTGTGTATGTCTAATATTTTTTAGGTCCATTGATGATTTTACATGAATTAGAAATTCTTTAACGGGCATGGGATTTTCCAAAAGACCAATCAATCCAGAACCTATATTATTTTGATTATTCTCGAGAGACGACAAAAAATAGGCCACTTCCTCATAAGGATGAGCAGATCTAAGAGCTGATAATACGGCATCTTTTTTGTGACTTGGTAAAATTACTTCAATTCTGCTTTCCTTTACAGATTCAAGCTGATCTAAGTCACCTAGAGTTGGATTTGCGCCCTCTGTGGGCTTAAATGAACCTTCTCCCGTGACATTAAAACTGCATTCTTTGTAATTACCAATATCACCTGCTCCGGCTTCATATAGTGCAGTTTGTATTTTTGATTTATCTTGAACAGGTACAAATGTGACAAGTTTATTCAGGGTATGCTGCATAGGACGAAGGACTTGCCGATGTGTTAATTTGAGTTTATTTGCAATCATTCCATTTACACCATGCAAGAGATTATCCAAGTTTGTGTGAATTGCATATATGGCCAAATCATTTTTTATTGCTTTAATTAGACATCTATTAACCCAATGATTTCCACTTAGTTTTTTTATTCCTTTGAATACGATGGGATGATGAGATATAATCATATTGCATTGGTTTGCTAATGCTTCTTCAATGACTGATTCTGTGAGGTCTAGAGATATAATACAACCCTTTATAAGCATTTCCTCATCACCAACAATTAGGCCTGAGTTGTCATAAGATTCTTGCAAAGGCAGTGGAGCCCACTCTTGTAAGCATTTCGTAATATCTTTGACTTTCATTTGAGATTTATTATGACTTGGTGGCAATTTGTTTTATTTCCATTTGCGTTAATATACGATCTAATTACAAGATTTCGTAATTATATGTATAACATTAAACATAAAACTTCAATAAAATTTGAAGCAAATGTTGTTAGTGTTGGAAATCTCGAGGTAGGAGGAACTGGAAAGTCACCTATGATTGATTTTTTGATTCAATATTTTTTAAGTAAAAATAAGGAAATTGCTACATTGAGCAGAGGTTATGGTAGAAAAACACGTGGATTTAGGTTAGGGCAGTTTTCTGATACAGCTGCGACTTTGGGTGATGAGCCAATGATCTATCAAAAAAAATATGGAAAAAAAATTTCAGTAGCTGTGGCAGAAGCTCGTTCCATTGGTATTTCTCATCTTTTGAATCATAATGGAAAAATTGATGTTATTTTACTTGATGATGCTTATCAACACCGATCAGTAGAAGTCAGCTTGACTATTCTACTTTCAACCTACAAACGTCCTTTTTATGATGATTTTTTAATGCCATCGGGACGTTTAAGAGAGGGCCGAAGGGGTGCATCTCGAGCTGATATTATCTGCTTCACTAAAGTTCCAATAGATATTAGCAATCAAGAGCAAGACCAAATGATTGCCAAAACACGAAAGTATCATTCAAATGCACCTATTTTTTTTACCTCTATAAGTTATGCACCTCTTATATCTTTTGGAATAGAAGATGCTAAACAAAAAGTTATAGGTTTGTCAGGAATCGCAGACAATCAGGGATTCAAATCACATTTAGAATCAAATTTCGACATAATTAAGTTTTATGAATTTGCAGATCATCATGATTATAAGACAAATGAAATCAATAAAATTATCGAGACTTTGGCTTACCATGATGCCATGCTCGTTACCACTGAAAAAGATTTTATTAAACTGATAAATTTTAAAAATCTAATAGAGAAAAGTTGTTTTTATTTGCCCATTGAAATTAATTTCATCAGTGAGCAATCGGCATTTTTAAAATTAGTCGAAGATACCTTTAAAAAACACTCAAAACATTAATGTTAAGAATTGTAGTTCTAAAGTTTATTTTAGTTGTTGGCTTTTTAATATGGTTGCCTATTTTAAGTTTTTCACAAATTTTAGATGACTCTACTGTTTTGGTTTACGGTCCCTCAACTTTGAATGTAATTTTGGAGAAAAACTTAAAATCCAATGATAATAGATTTGTTTTCATTGATACTCTGATTGGGAATTTAGATCGATTTACTGCTTATGATCGATCAAATTATAAACTTCAAAACTTGGGTAATATAGGTACTGCGTTATTTCCAGTATTTTATGATTTTCCCAACGCCATAGGTGCACATGCGGGTTATCACGCTTTTGATCCTTTAACAAATCGGTACTCAGAGTTTAAGTATTATGACACTAAGTCTCCTTATATGAAATTAGATGTCGTATTTGGTGGAAAAAATAGATCCTTAGCCAATTTTAGTTTTACGCAAAATATTCAGCCTGATTGGAATTTTGGATTTGAGTACTATAGAAGCACAGCTGACAAACAAATCGGAACAGAAACGATTAATGATAGAAATGTGATTAATACAGTTTTGAGTTTACATTCTAGTTATAGACATCCCGATAGACCGTATCAAGTCTTATTTAATTTGATGTCTTTCAATAATGACGTGGATGAGACGGGAGGTTTGTATTTTGATGAGTTAGATTTTTCGATAGATAAAGAAGACAAATTTCAATATGAAAACAATTCTATTTTCCTAGAAAATGCAAAAGTAAAGGATTCAAGATTGACTTTTCATGTGTACCAGCAGTATGATTTATTTAAAAATTTTCAATTATATCATCAATTTGACAAAGGGAAGCAAGTTAATTTATTCAGCGATTTCAATGAGAACAATGTAGGAGGAGGAGATTATCAGGATTACTATGATCAGTTTTTTATTGATGCGGACAGTACTTATCAAAAGTCAACTTTTCGCACTTTATCTAATGAAATAGGTTTGATTGGAAAATTATCTTCTATTTTTTATCGTTTTTATGTCAAAAACAGAGTGGTCAATCATACAGCATTATATTTCAATCCGATGTCAAGAAGAGTAGAAAATTACTTGGGAGGTAGGGTTGATTTTAGGTGGAAAGACATTTTCGAAATACAAGGATCCGCAGAGCTCATGCAAACGGGTGAATATAATTTTAAAAGTTCATTGAAGAGTGAATTAATTAATCTAGAATACAGAAGTATGCTTTATCAACCGTCCTCATTAAAGCAAAGATTTTTTGGTAATCATTATGATTGGGATAATGATTTCAATAATATATTTTCCAATCAGATTAATGGATCTCTTTCTTTACGTTGGTGGCACTTTCAATTCATTCCTAAAATATCTTTAACTACTTACAGCAAATATGTTTATTTTGATGAAAATAAAATGCCAAATGTGGCTCCTGATGCTAATTTAATTAGTCAGGTAGGAGGTAAAATTAAACTTTTTCTTGCTACTAATAAAAACTTGAATTATGGGTTTCATTTTGAAAATGAGGTTATTTTTACAGAAGTCTCAGGTGGTCAAAGTGATGTGTTTAGAATACCTACTAATTTCCTCAATATGAAGGCTTATTGGAAAGGAAGTTGGTTCAATCACACGATTCCGGTACAAATTGGAATTGATGTTCACCACAAATCAGCTTATTATGCTAATGCCTATGATCCAGTAACCCAACAGTTTTATTTGCAAAATGAAGAGAAAATTTTTGAGGGCTATAGTTATCCAGCAAATCTTTTTTGGAATATGCGAATCGAGAAGGTTTTTTTATTTGTTAAATTGACCCATATGAGTCAACCCAATAATGGTGGATATTTCGTCACGCCAAAATACCCTGGACAGCAGCGTGCATTAGATTTTGGTTTTAAATGGTTGTTTTTTGACTAGTCCTTATCCAAAAGAAACCACTTACATGACTAAATAGGCTTTTTAAGAAAAAAAAGAATATTAAAAGATTTGTAGTGTCATGATATAATACCATTACTTACTCAATTTATTGCCAATTTTAATACTGTTATAGATAATTCTTTTTTCTTATACCTCCTGCTCTTCTCCTTTCATCTACTCCTGAATAATGCTGCCTTATTATATCAAGAGAGGTACAATTGTTGCTTATCAGGTCACTCAAATACCCCCTTAGGATTTAAAAAACCATTTTCATAAGTTTACTTTAAATATCTACTATTAGAATCTTAGCTTATCTCTAGACTTATTTTCTCACTTTCCTACTTCTTTTACCTGATCTTGATGCTTTTTTCTTCCTTGGCATCTCTTTCGATGCGATAAAGTGCGTTTCCTCATTTAGCTCTAGGTCAGTGTATACAGCAGTTTCACTGAGACTTAATGAGAGATCACGAGGTGAAGCTTGAATCATTGGGAACATAAATAGTGCGGTAAACGTGATTATAATTTTTTTAATGCTACTTTAAATTTGTTTTGAAAAATTACCCTAAGATAGCTTCTTAATATTGAAAGAAAATCTTCCTTTTAGGTATTCTCATAAAATAAATGAAGCTTTGATGTCAGCTGGTCAATTACCTTATTCAGCCTCTCAATATTATAACTTGTGTTTTAACAAGATATGTAAGGAATGTCCATTATCTTGTTCGACGATATTTTTTATTAAAGAATATTGAATGATTTGTATGTAAATACTAGGGCTTGGTGACTCAAGAAGGTTTTTTGCATTTTTTTAAAAAAGTATTAAATTGGTTAGTACCTAAGGAGTAAAAATCTTCTACCTCTCAACATTGCATTATGAGAATTTCTTTAATGCTACTTTTGATATTTGCTATACATAAAATGGGTGGTAATGTGATTTATCCAGATGTTATCGGTATTACTATATTGAGCATGAATAAGGACTCTAAACCGACCGTTAAAGCTAAAGTTAATAAAGAGCTAAAAAAAGGAATAATACCCGAGCCCGTCATTGAAGAAGTCATCGAATCTGAAACTAAGACAGATCTCCCTCAACTGGGGTCTGCACCAAAGGCCATTGGAGCGATATCCGGAATAAGTCAGCCATTGGATAAATATTATTTAATTGTGGCTAGTTTTTTTGATAATGACTTGGCTTTCGATTATGCTGAAAAATTAATTTTATCGGGGTCAAATGTAATCATCATTCCACCTTTTAGCACGGGCAAATTTACGAGGGTAGCTCTCGAATATGAAACCCTTGAAAAAGCGAATATTGGACTGGCTAAATATAAAGATGAATTCGATGAGCAGTTATGGGTATTAAAATATTGATCCTAAAGTGGTCAAGTCTTCTGTTAAAAGAAGAAGACAATTAGTGATATAATACTCACAAACTTCAACTATGGATCTTCATTTGTGGTGCTCCTTGGAGCTTTTCTCAGCTTTAGCTTGTGATTTGATCTTTGAGATCCATAAAATTAAATATATGTTCAGTCAACTATATCTTTACATTGGCTATCTTTTCTTTAATTGAACTTCTTGATTTGTCGTAGCTTAGATCCATTCTACAAAGTGAATTTGAACTAGTGTAATACCTACAGATAAAAAAAATTACTTAGGGTTTAAATAATTTAGTAGCTTTAAAAATGAAGAAAAAGCATTTAGCTGTGCTCTATTTAGCAATTATTATTTTTTTTAGCCCGATTAGGTATTTATGTAGAACAATATGGTAAGGAGACAGAAAAAAAATAGAGGAATATAAAAAACAAAAAGATAAAGAGTAATTAACACAATGTTTTCCTTATTTCTAATCTTGCAATAGCCAAATCCAAACAACATGAAAAATTTACATTTGCTATTCTTAACTATACTATGTTCGCTTGTGTTGTTTACCAATTGTGGTGAAGACAGTGAAGATGGTTTTATATTAGATAACCTTAATGGTTATTACATCCCAATTAATGTCAATCCATCGATCCTTGAATTTAAGAATGGTAATTTCAATTGGTCGGTATTGACAGATTCTTGTCGATATGACAACATGAAAGATTTGACCTTAGATACTATTACAAATCACACATCAAATGAATATACAGGTATCTACCAAGTTTCAGGTTGGAACGAAGAGAAAAAGGAAATGAGTGATCTTTTGAAACTTCATCCTTCACTAAGATCTATAATGGCAATTCATTTTGCACCTAAAATTCTTAAATCAGAGGATTATTACCTAAGACTTACAATTACAGCTACTGAAAATGGTATTGACTTTGTAATAGAACCAGGTAAGTGGGATCCTATAACTCCCTGTTTTATGAATTTAAATCCTAATATTCTAGATAAGGGACTATGTATGAAAGTGGAACGTTCTTGGAGTTTTGAGTACAAGAGTAACGTCCAATTAGTAATTGATAATTTATTTGGAGACTGCTGATTACTACTTTTTAGGAGCATCTTGTTGTCCTTAAAATCATCTTTTTCTATATATTCTTGTCATCTTAATTGTGAGGAGTACTTTTAATTAATTCAGACTAGAGTAAAACCATTGAGTTACAATAATTCTTTAGAGGTGAAATTAAATAACTTTATGGTGGTAGCTTTTGGATTAATCGCATTTAAACGATTTAGATGTGGTGAAGCAAATTATCCCAAATTCGTAAAAAAAACTACGCCTAATCAAAACTCATTTAATTTATCTATGTCTATCCTTATTCAAACATTTTAATTGGTTAATTATTGTT
>PYIJ01411063.1_pt1 | contig 14406 bp, 10 predicted proteins | sample 3578051 | NCBI WGS metagenome assembly PYIJ01 (sample SAMN08408021, study PRJNA431606) | Marine metagenome isolate SA_KN192-05_S13_5m, whole genome shotgun... | biome: marine; feature: oceanic pelagic zone; material: water; isolation source: surface water sample, 0.2-0.8 um fraction ... | reverse complement strand
CGACGACCATCTGGAATCCCTTCTAAAGAGGGTGGCTCAGAACAAATCTGGCTTAGGAGAGAATTAGTTGCTATTTTCGAAATGGTGAGTGCATGTAACATGCCAAGAGGGTATTTTGTTTTATGAATATATGCCGAGCCAAGGGCCCTGAAACTGCCACCCACGCCAAATAAATCTAACCCCTCCATATTCTTGAGCCAGTCTACATTTCGCATCATTAAAAGTATCTCAGAAGCAGGCCTAACGGTTAAATGCCCAATGTTAAGACTGGCAGAATTAGTCAGTTCGCCATCCTTCACATATACCAATTCAAGGCTGCCCCCACCAAGATCAGCAATAAGTCCATCACTTAAGTCAAAGTTAGATAGGAGCCCGATAGAAACTAGATAGGCTTCCTCCCGTTGCCCAAGCACCTTAATTCTATGATTTAGTATTTCTTGAGCAGGCTTTAGAAACTTATCAGCATTATTTGCACGCCTTGCGGCGGCAGTCGCAACAATTTTTACTGAAAGATTAGGAAGAGATTGCAGGATTAATGAAAATCTTTGTAAAGTTTCCAACGCTGCCGAAATTCTTTTTGGTTGAAGTTTATTATTTTTCTCAAGACCCTCTCCCAAGCGACAAGTCACTCTCTCGTTGAACAATGGAAATGGAAACCTTCCCATCGTTTTAAAAATTACTAACCTAATAGAGTTTGAACCAATATCTATTACCGCAATATGGTCAGATAAATTAGACGGTATTTCAGAAGCTTTATACATTTCATAATTATCTATTATTAATTGGGAACGGCTAGACTGCCTAATCCAGATAAACTTGGGTTCTGCATAAAATAGGCGTGAGATGAAAAGTCATTTTCGCTTTTTATTTTCTTTTTATATTGTCCATTTGGCTGAAGTTCCCAACAATTACTTGTATCTTGTAATAAGGCCGCCATCACTTGTTTTAAAACCTGTGCTCTAACTGTCTCATTTTCGAGAGGAATAAATGTTTCAACACGTTGATAAAGATTTCGGGGCATTAAATCAGCGGATGCCATCACCACGATATTTTTGTCGGATAGAAAATCTCCGTTATTAGCAAAAACATATATTCTTGAATGTTCGAGAAATCTGCCAATAATGGAAGTAACAGTGATATTGTCAGATAGTCCCTTAACTTTTGGTCGCAAACAGCATATTCCGCGAATAATGAGTCTTATTTTAACTCCTGCCTTAGAAGCTTCATATAACTTTTCGATTATATTTTTATCCACAAGCGAATTTGCTTTCATCCAAATGCCAGATGGTTTACCTGCTTTCGCCGCATTAATTTCAGCATCAATCTGCTTAATTATCCATTTTGCAGACCAAAATGGAGAAATCGTAACTTTCTCTAATTTTTCTGGTTTAACATGGCTAGTTAGATAATTAAAAATACGCCACGCATCACGGCAAATTGCTGGGTCACTCGTGAAATAAGACAAATCAGTATAGATTTTAGCTGTCACAGGGTGATAATTGCCTGTTCCAAAATGAGCATAGGATGCAAGCTGTCCAGATTCAAGCCGTGTTATCAGCGATAATTTGGCGTGAATTTTCATATTTGCAAGGCCATAGGCAACCTGTACTCCAGCCCGCTCAAGTAATCTTGCAAGCTGAATGTTGTTCTCTTCGTCAAAACGTGCTTTTATTTCTATAAGAGCTGAGACAGTTTTACCATTTTCGGCAGCAGTGACCAGTGCTTTCACGATAGGGGAGTCTGCAGATGTTCGATATAGTGTTTGACGCACAGTTAATACTTGAGGGTCTGCGGCGGCTTGTTGCAAAAATCGTAATACGACATCAAAACTCTCATATGGATGGTGAATTATAATATCTTTATCGCGAATGGCAGCAAAGCAATCGCCGTCAAAATCAACGATGCGTTGCGGGAAACGCGCTTGATATGATGGAAAAAACATAGATGAATCGAGGAAAGATAGAAATTTTGAAAAATCTGTAATACCAATGTGTCCAGATGCAATCGTTATCTGGTTGTCACGCAGGTTCATTTCTTGACTTAAAAAAGCAATAACATCTTTTGACAAGCCCTCTGAAATAGTCAGATTTACACCATTTCCGCGTCTCCTAGCGCGAAGGGCGGTCTCAAACTGACGAATTAAATCATCTGCTTCGTCATCAATCTCAATCTCAGAGTCTCGAAGCAATCTAAACATACCGGAGCTTTTAATTGAATGTTGTGGATAGATGATGTTGATAAAGATTTTTATTACAGTCTCAATACATACAATCCTTATTCCTTTGTCTGGTAGTTTTACAAAACGCTGAACATTTTCTGGGATAAGGATAACTGACTTTACTATTTCGCTAGTCGTAGAGCGTAATTCAAAAAAAACACCTTTTCCATTATTCTGAATGAAGGGAAATGGGTGTGACGGATCAAGAGTGGTCGGTGCAAGCAAAGGAAGTATATTTTTTTCATACCAATTTTTTAGCCAAGTAATATCTTGTTGTGTTAAATCGTCCTCTTTAATTAGAAACACTCCAGCTTTCTCAGATTCTTTTAAAATTGTATTTAGTTGTTTACGTTGACTGATTTCTAACTGTTTAGCTCGTTCAGTAATTTGCAAAATGAGACCCTCAATAGATGTATTGTATCCAGGGAGTGTCGTAAATCCTCGTGTGCTAAGTTGATACAACCCAGCAAGTCTTATTATGTAAAATTCGTCAAGATTAGTTGCCGCGATTGATATGAAGCGCAATCGTTCTCCTAATGGCAAGCGCCTGTCAAATGAGTTTGCTAACACGCGTTCATTGAAGGCCAACCAGCTGAGCTCTCGGCTAAAAAAAGCATCATCTTTTTCTGCTGAACTAATAAGAGGTTTAGTCGGTGGAATATTGCTCATTTTTGCTCAGTTTTTTTAGTATTAGAAAGTAAGCTGAATAATATCACAATCAAGAATTAACTTACGGTAGCAATATACAATATTCTTGCATTTGACTCAAACAAGAAGCAATTTTAGTTTTCTTTCTTTTTCCATTTGGATAATCAAAATTATGATATCAGAATGATATTGAAAATCATTCTTAGCTATGGCATGGGTAGTTTCTATTGATATTTATTCTTCAATTGGTTGTCTCTGACAGATAGTCACAATTTTTTTTACCGATTAAGTGAGGTGGATTTTTGCTTGCCGTTATCTATCTGTATTGGTTAACGCTGTTGTATTGAAAGTATTGTTGAGAGAGCTCTAAAACTGTGAAGATAAATTCGCATTAAATTAAACATCATTTGATAAACAGATAATAGAAAAAATTCAACGGCGATTAGATGAATATCCGTAATACTATGAGAAACAATAATAACAAATATGTAGCTTCTCTGTTTTGGCAGGTATCTGCTGTTTTCTGCAGTCTCTTTGTTTTAATGCCGATATTCAATATTATATTTGTTTCATTAGGTGATAATCACGGATTGTTAACGCATCTTCGTGAAACGGTGCTACCTAGGTATTTTTTAAACACAGCTATTCTAATGGCAGGTGTTGGATTTGTTGCAACAATTTTCGGTGTGACCTCTGGATGGATAATATCCAGATATGAGTTTTGGGGTAGAGGGACACTTAGTTGGATGCTAGTTCTGCCGGCTGCTATACCTGCATATTTGATTGCCTATACTTACACCGATTTTTTAGAGTATGCAGGGCCTCTTCAAACTTATTTGCGAGCACTCTTTGGATGGAATACGTCCCGTGATTATTGGTTTCCAGACATAAGAACACACTCTGGCGCTATATTAATGATGGCATCTGTACTTTATCCTTATATATATGTTTTTGTAAGGACAAGTTTTCAGCAGATTTCTCGGACGTTGTTCGAAGCAGCAGAACTGACAGATAAGCCATTATTTATAGGTGTAGCAGTTCCTTTAGCAAGGCCGGCTATTATTGCTAGTCTGTCTCTTGTGTTGATGGAAGTGGTATCTGATTTTGGAACAGTTGATTATTTTGGAATAGAAACGCTCACGCTTGGAATTTTCAATGTATGGCTTGGTATGAATAACATCGTTGCAGCTGCCCAAATTTCAATTTTTGCATTTTCTTTAATTTTAGTTCTTTTAGCTGTTGAACGTTTCGCGAGATCGAACCGACTTTTTTCAAACAAATCACCCGGTCTTAAAGGAATGCCAAGGATTAGCCTCTCGCCAAGACTGCAATTAATTTGTTTCGTAATTTGTAGCATTCCTATCATAATTGGATTTATTTTGCCTGTAAGCATATTGTTTTCCTTTATAGTTGAGGCAAACAATTTTAACTCCATTCAATTTTTGCAACAGACTTTCAAAAATACCCTTGTGATTGCGCTTTTAAGTGCTTTTTTCATCATAATTGTCTCCGCATTTCTTGCTATTGTAAGTTTCTACAGATTAAAAAGTTTAGGAAGATTTTTCACTGGCGTTTCTGCCACTGGCTATGCTTTTCCAGGAACAATATTGGCAATTGGTGTACTCTATTTCTCAGCGCAGTTAGAAACAATTTCTCAATCATTTCTATTAATTTTTCATCTAAAAGTGGAACAGACGATAGTAAGTGGCACATTACTCGTGTTGATTATAGCTTATCTGGTTCGCTTTAATGCTGTTGGTTTTGGCGCGGTAACCTCTGGACTTGAGCAAATACCACGCGAGTTAATTTCTGCTAGCCAGCTTTTAGGAAAGAGTTTTTCTAGTTCAGTGCAAGCTGTTCTTCTTCCTAATCTCTGGCCTTCTATTCTTGCTGGAGGACTTTTGCTCTTTGTTGATATTATGAAAGAATTGCCCCTTACTTTATTATTGCGACCACTTGATTTTGAGACATTTTCTACGATCACTTACCAATTTGCTAAGGACGAGATGCTAGAACAGGCCGCGTTTCCAGCAATTTGTATTGTCATTGTTGGTCTAATACCAGTCATTATTGCAAATATAGCAATATCCAAGGTAGCCAAATAGAAATATCGTTTCCATCCTTTATACGGAGATTATTTTTTCTCTGGCGTTGTCCGCTTGATAAGCCATACTTGCGCAATCAAACGGATAATTATGCCAAGCAATATCATGCAGAGCTCTAAGTTTATCTGGCTCAGACAATAAAGATTTTAGGGCAATTGCGAAATTGAAGCTATCTGGATATTCAACAATTAGAGCTCTGCCTTCTGCACGTTCTGGAATACCTCCCATTCTTGTGGTGATGAGCGCACATCCGTTTGCGAGCGCCTCTAAAACAGCCCTCGATGCTGGCTCTTGCCAGACAGAGGGAACCATTGCAATAGCAGCTTTCTTTAACTCTCTATTTATATCAGCTAATGGCAAAAAACCAAGCATTTTGGCTTGACCTTGTAAGGGCGCAACTGTCTCCTTTACGGCCTTTTCATATTCAGAAACTTTGCCGTTGGCGAAATTTTTTGCTCCTATAATTTTTAAATTCCAGTCAGGAAAATTGGGTAATATTTCTCTAAGAGCTATTGCAGCTTCTAAAATTCCTTTCTCTGGTACAATGCGTGAAGCGATTATTATTGTTTTTTCTTTAGAAGGTTTTTCTTTCAAATTTCTGTTGGCCCCTAAGGGGGTTAAAAATATAGGCGTCGCATCTATTTCTTTTGCGCTGAAGCCGTCTAAAAAGCAATTTTTTATGTATGTTGAATTTGCAAATATACCGGCCAAATTTTTAGCTAGCCAAAGACGCTCTCCAAGGGTCCTGCTGCCAATCATTTGACGAGGATCATTATGTAAAAAAAGAGCTACCCTGATTCTGCTATGCAAGTTAGCAATGGTACGAGCTACCTGACATCTACCGTGAACTTCTATCAGAGAGGGTTGTTTTTCCCTATTTTTAAGATGTGTGCTGTAGCTATATGCCAGACCAAGATTTTGACCATATATTAGAGGCCATTTTGGCTTTAAAGCTCTGTAAGAGAGTTCCGGAAAAGATTCAGAAGAGAGGGATTTGCCGTAAATGTGCATCTTATAATCTAATGTTGTATGATAGGCCAGGTCACTAACAACTGTTGCAACAGCGCCAGCATTTAAGGGTGTGAACGTCTCTTTGTAGGGAAGTAGCAAGTCGATATACGGTTTTTCATACGGTTTTTGAGACATAAACTGCTCCAGAGATGCTAATAAAAATAGGGTTATAACATGGGATAAAGCTTGACCAGTTGAATAGCAAGCTAGATAAAACTAGGTAGTTCCTAATTATTTCAGATTAGTAGGCTAAATGCCATTGAACAAATAATGTGTACGCAAGACGTTAAGTATCAATTTTTTTGTTTTGAGCCTCAGAGGTCCTTGATGAACTTATCAGCATTCAACTCACAACCATTTCGTCATTATCTAGCCTGCGTTTCAATTGCACTTCATGGTATGTGGATACAAAGGTTGGTAGTAGTTTGGCTTGCATGGGATGTGTCTGGTTCACCAGCATTTGTGGGCTTTGTTGCTTTTCTAAGCTTTGCACCAACTATGATTACAGGCCCATTTTTTGGTGTGTTAGCAGATCGAATTGAGATAAGACTTGCTGTTTTTTCGAATTATATAGCAATGCTTGCAATAACTTTAATATTTGTAATATCTGTATATTTCTTCGGTGTAGGCAGAATTTCTGTTGCTTTATTCGCAACAGCCATTGGTATTGTTGCATCAGCTAATCATCCATTCAGAATGGCATTTGCAGCAAGACTCGGCAATAAGGAGCAACTTTCTTCGATTATAGCAGTAACTGTTTTGAATTTTAATATATCAAGACTTGTTGGCCCTGCAATTGGTGGCGTTTTACTCACAAAAATCGGCCCTGTGCAAACATTGTGGGTAACCATTATAGGTTTTTTGCCGATGATTTTTCTGGTTAGAAAAATCACCATTCGACCAAGAGACTTTACAGCCAGAACAAAGCAACAATTCATAAATGCTTTAAAAGATGGTTTTAACTACACAAAAAAAGACCCATTTATATTATATATTTTTGGACTCACCATTTTCGTAACGATGGTGGGTCGTGGTCTGTTAGAAACGTTACCTATAATTGCACAAGGGGTTTTTGATAAAGGTCCAAATGAATTAGGAATGTTAACTGCTACCGCTGGTGGTGGAGCTATATTTGCTTCCTTCGCAAAGGCTGCAGGAAAACCGCAAGAGGTTGGGGCAATCGGCTGGTTGGGAGCCGTATGTGCTATTTTAGTGCCGTTATCTGTCATTTTAATAGGGTTGTCACACAACATTATTCTCACAGTTGGTCTTGTAGCGTTGCTGGGATTTTCAACTACATTTTTTGCAACTACTATGCAATCTGCTGCCCAGCTTCAGCTCACTGACGAATTTAGAGGTAGGGTGATGAGCCTGTGGACAATGATTGCCATGGGTGGTGGCGCAATTGGAGCTTTATTATTAGGAGTAATATCAGAGATACTGGGTATTTCAGCTACGTTTATAACTCTTGGCGGGTTAACCACTGTAATAACTACACTTATTTTGCTTTGTGTGCGACCATTGAAGTCAAATTAGTTTATGCATATTCGAACAGTCATCAAATAATGTTTACTTTGGTTCTTATAGCCTGATTTTACTTGAACTATGTTTATCAATTAAAAATGATTATTGGAATATTTTTATTTAAATACTATTTAGAGAGTTAGAATGAATCGATAACGAGCTCAATAATTTTTTTTATAAGAATATATGGTACTTTTAATGAAGCAAAAATCCCTTTTAACACAGCTAAATAATTGGGTAGATAACGGTCATTCCGCGTGTTTAGTGATTGTTGTCTCTACGTGGGGTTCTGCCCCGCGCCAGCCGGGATCTTTGATGCTTGTAAGAGATGACTTGCATATAGAGGGCTCCGTTTCTGGTGGCTGCGTAGAGGGAGAAGTTATTGGCTTGTCTCAGAAGGCAATGGAGACCGGCCTACCCTCCTTGATAAAATTTGGTGTCGCTGATGAAGCAGCTTGGGAAGTTGGGTTATCTTGTGGGGGGAGTATTTCTGTGCTGATTGCTCCTGTAATAGATACAGGTTTTCCTGTATCTATATTGAGACAAGCGGTGGCAGCTGAAAATACAAGAAAGGCCTTAGATTTAGAATTTATGCTTGCAAACATGCCAGAAATAAAAGTTAAAGCAACATTACCTAAATTATCTATGAACTTTGTTCATACTAGCAATCTTGAAGAAGAAAAGAGCTTGTTTCATTTGCGTCTTAGGCCAAAGAATCAACTTATTATAATTGGTGCAGGGCATATCAGTCAGGTTCTAAGTCAGCTTGCATTAAACATGGATTTAGATACGACCATAGTTGACCCGAGGGAAGTTTTTTTAACAGAAGAGAGGTTTCCAAATGTTACCAAAATGCATGGATGGCCTCAGGATATTTTGCCAAATCTTTCAATTGATTCGCAAACAGCAATAGTAACATTAACCCATGATCCTAAGATCGATGACCCCGCTCTTCTTCACTCTCTCAAAACAGATGCTTATTACCTCGGCTGTCTTGGTAGCTCTAAAACACATCAATTAAGATTGAGTAGATTAAAAGATTTTGGTATGGCCGACTCAGATCTTGATAGACTTCATGGCCCCGCAGGAATTCCTCTTGGAGGTCGGGCACCCTCTGAAATTGCGTTATCAATTTTATCAGAGCTAGTATCTACATACCATAAAAAAGATAATAAAAAGGTATCATGAACCTTTCTAATTTTTTAAATGGGTAAGTTTTTATCCCAAATTAATTAAAATATGTTTATACTTCCCCGGAATAAATTTAGTCACAGACACTTTGATAAAGATTAGGCAAAATTAAAATGCAACTAAGGCGTTGGCAAAAAGAAATAATTGATGATTTTCAGTCTATTCTTGATTCACACCGTCGTTTTATTATTAAAGCGCCGACCGGAGCTGGCAAAACAGTCCTAGCGAGTGAAATCATAAAACAATTTTATTCAGGTGAAAAAGTGATCGTTTTATGTCATAGACTGGTTTTGCTTGAGCAGTTAGAAAGAGCTTTAGCTAAAGAACACAGGGTTCGTAAATTGGGTCTTAACCATACTGAAGCTGCTTTCGCAGATTATGATGTTTTATTATCTACAAGTACACGAGCAAGAGACATCTTAGATGATGCTATAGAACATGCCAAATTAGTCATAATCGATGAGGCGCATAGGGTATCACCAAATGGAACGGGTTATAAACGAATTCTTGATTGTTTCCTTGAACATGGAAGAGACGATGCACATATGATCGGTCTTACAGCTTCCCCAGAGAGACGAACTGCAGATCAGAAAGACCAACTTAGCCTCGCCTTTGATGCGATTATTGATGGTGCTGATATGGATAAACTATTTGATGAAGGTATCTTGGTAAGGCCTCATTACAGACCTCATTTTATCCATGATTTAGATCTTGGCGATATTGATATTAGTAGTGGCGATTTCCCAGTGGCAAAACTTGCTCCTGCTATCATCAAATCGTCTATGATTAGTCATGCTTGCTCAATTTATCTAGATGAACGACAAAATGTTAAACCAACTCCAATTTCAGCTTGGTTTTGCCCAGATGTCACTGTCGCAGAAACTACCGTTGAAGCTATAGAGGAACTAGGAATTAGCGTCTCTTTAATCACCGCTACTACGCCTATTAAAGAGCGTATGCAGATGTTATCAGATCATGCAGAGGGCAAAGTCGAAGCTGTAGTTTCCGTGGGGGTTCTAGCAGAAGGTTGGGATAATCCGCACTGTAATATTATTGTTCATATGAGACCAACTTTATCCAAAGTCTTATGGGGCCAGTCCGTTGGCCGTGGATTGCGCGCAGCAAGCCAGAAAAATACCTGCATTGTCATAGATGTTTCATCAAACTGGTCAACATTTGGGCCAGTGGAAAAACTACAATGGACATTATGGTCGCATCGCGGCTCATATCTGAAATTTAAGAATAGATTTGAATGGATAGCTCAACAGCCAGTTGATGAGCAAACAAGTTATTATTTATGTGATAATAAATTACCTTCTAATTTACGATGTTCTCATATTTATAAAAAAGATAAATTTTCGGACACTGGTTGCCCTGTATGCGGTTCATTCTCCGCGATAGATATTCATAAAGAGCAAAAAATGGATAGCTCTGTTAATGATATTGGTTTACACCGCTTGTTCTTTGAGCGTATTCCGCAAGTTTATGGTGAGATGAATCACAATATTTGGCGCACTCTTGGTAGCACCGCTTGGACAGGAGCAGAAAAACAAGAGCTCATATTCTTAGCATTTTGTAAGGCTTTTGAACTTGTAGACGGTCAACCCTCGAACTCTGATTCTGAATTTTGGAAAATTACGTTGGATGGGGAAGCAGCCTTACGCACATTTCTAGTTGGAAACAAGATTCAGATTGTTAAGCAAGAGGAATTTAATCATGCTATTCTTGTAGATGGCTTAATGCATGGAAGAAGAATTAGGGCTTTGCAGTCAAATCACGGTATATTACTATGCGGCCAGCAATTTGACGCTCTAGAGGAAGAAGCATTAGAACGCAAATATCAGAGGTCTTTGCAGATAATTGAGAGAATAACAGTAATGGGTTGTTCGAGTCAGGATAATCTCCCTTATTTTAAGGCAAAAAATGTGGGGGTAATATGAGCGTTAATAATATAATAGCACCCTCTATCTTGGCTGCAAATTTTGGAGACCTTGCTGCTGAAGTTAGGCGGGTTGAAATAGCAGGAGCCGACTGGATTCATCTTGATGTAATGGATGGTAAGTTTGTCCCAAATCTGAGTTTCGGCGCGCCTGTTATATCTGACCTTCGTAAAAGTTCTTCGAGTTACTTTGATGCTCATCTTATGGTTGAAAACCCGGATGCGCTAATTACAGATATGAAGCACGCTGGATGTAACGGAATCACAGTTCATTTTGAAGCATGTACCCATTTGGATAGAACCTTATCCGCTATTAACGAGCATGATTGTTGTGCTGGAGTTGCTCTTAATCCTCACACTGCGGTTGAAAACTTGACTCATATAATTGATAAAATAGGATTAATTCTTATTATGACTGTAAATCCTGGCTTTGGGGGCCAAAAATTCATTTCGTCTGTGGTAAATAAAATACAGCAAGCGCGCACTCTAATAGGAGATAGACCTATTCAATTGCAGGTAGATGGCGGCATTACCGTACAGACCGCCTCGCTCGCTATTGCTGCTGGTGCTAATAATTTAGTTGCCGGCTCTTCCATTTTTGGAGCAGACGCAACTGAATATGCTTCTATTATTAAGGCAATCAGAGAAGGGTAATAATGCCCTTAAAAAAAACATAAGATAACGTCTCTATTTACTTATGTGTGAACCAATATGTTTTTGACCACGTTTTCGTGCTAACTTGATTTGTTTTTGTCTTTCTTTAAAACGCTCTTTTTGCTCATTTGTTGTTTTGGTGATGCAATGCGGGCAGCTGATACCAGCATGATAGCCATCTGAATTCAAATCAGTGTTTGACAGTGGGTGTCTGCAGGCATGGCATAATGAGTAATTTCCTTTCTGTAGCTCTTGGTCAACACTAACCCGATTATCGAATACAAAACATTCCCCCTGCCATAGCGACTCCTTAGCAGGCACTTCCTCAAGATATTTTAAGATACCGCCTTGTAGGTGATATACTTTGTCAAACCCTAGTTTTTTCATATAAGCTGTTGATTTCTCACATCTGATTCCGCCTGTGCAGTACATTGCGATTTTAGTTGATTTTTCATGTTTCGGCTTTGATGCAAAATCATTAGCCCATTTTGGGAACTCACGAAATGAAGTTGTGTTTGGATCTACTGCGTTAGCGAATTTTCCAATGGCAACTTCGTATTGGTTGCGAGTATCAACAACCAATACATCTGGGGACGAAATTAATTTATTCCAATCTTGGGGTTTTACATAAACACCCTTTATTATTGAGGGGTTAATGTCAGGCTCTCCCATCGTTACAATTTCTCGTTTGACTCTTACTTTCATTCTGTGAAACGGGCAGGACTCATCTTCAGAATATTTTATTTCTGTTTGTGTGAATTCTGGATGCTCATACAACCATTTAACAAAGTTTTTTATGCCTTGCCGACTTCCAGCAATTGTTCCGTTTATTCCTTCTGGGGCAATAAGAATGGTGCCGAACAGACTATTTTTAGTGCAGATGTTTGAAAAATAATGCTTCCAATCTTCAATTTTGTCCAATTTAACAAAATGATATAGAGCTGCAATCAAAAAGGGTCTGTTTTGTGGAACCAATTCAGCTATTTTGTGTATTTGTTTTGTCATTTCAAAAAAATCTTATTGTTTCTCGGTATAATCGAAATATAAAGCTATTTTAAAGTAGAATAGGGATATAGCATTTAACTTGTTTTTTCTGCAAGTATGGGGATGGCTTTGAATTACTTATTTTGTAATAGTTTGGCGATCGATATTTAGATTTCTTTTAATAATTGCAATAAGACGATATGATAGTAGAATCAGACGTAGTTTGAATAGATGTTATTACATCACTATTTAATCTGTTTTTAGAATTTACACTAGGATGTATTAGTGGTGGATACGATTGAAAATTTCCCGATAATAGAGGTTCGGAACCTAAAGAAAAGCTATGGTGAACTTTCAGTTCTCAAAGACATAAGTTTTTCAGCCTCAGCAGGGTCGGTAGTTAGTTTTATTGGCTCGTCGGGTTCTGGAAAATCAACTTTGTTAAGATGTTGTAATTTGTTAGAAATCCCTCAAGATGGCGATATTGTTTTCAAAGGTGAAGCTGTAACTTGGACTGACAAAACTGCCCTTAGACAGCTATCTGATAAAAACCAGATTATTAAATTCAGAACCAACTTATCCATGGTTTTTCAGTCATTTAATTTGTGGGCGCACTTGTCTATCCTGGACAACGTGATGGAAGCGCCTGTAACTGTACTTGGAAAAGACAGGCAGAAGATGCGAGAAGTTGCTTTCACACTTTTGGACAAGGTAGGAATTGCAGATAAAGCAGATGCGTGGCCAGCACAGCTGTCAGGCGGTCAGCAGCAAAGAGCCGCTATTGCAAGGGCGCTCGCAATGGAACCTGATGCATTATTGTTTGATGAGCCTACGTCAGCCCTTGACCCAGAACTTGAGCAAGAAGTTGTGAAAGTAATAAAAGATCTTGCATCTGAAGGTCGTACCATGCTTTTAGTGACTCACGATATGCAACTAGCGCGTGATTTATCTGATCAGGTTCTATTTTTGCATGAGGGAATCGTGGAAGAGGAGGGCCCTCCAGATATTTTATTTGAAAAGCCCAAGTCTAAACGGCTTAAGCAGTTTTTAAGTGCGGCTGCGAGTTAACTTGAAATGCACTTAAATGTAAATAGAGGAGATACATCATGAAGAAAATTTTAATAGCAGCTGTTCTCACTGGTTTTGCTCTCAGCTCAGCTTATGCAGAAACAGTACGTATGGGCACTGAGGGTGCTTATATGCCATATAATGGTATTGATGATAATGGTCAGTTTATCGGATTTGAAATAGATCTCGGAAACGAGCTTTGCAAAAGGGCAAACCTTGACTGTAATTGGGTTAAGAACGACTGGGATTCGATTATTCCAAATTTAAAAGCTGGAAATTATGATACTATTATAGCTGGTATGTCTATTACTGAAGAACGAATGCAGGAAATCGATTTCACAACAAACTATACCCAGCCGGACCCGTCTAAATATGTTGCTCTATCTGGTTCATCAGTTGATTTTAATTCAGGGGTAATTGCGGCTCAAACAGGCACAATTCAGGCAAGCTTTGTTGTCGAGTCGGGTGCTACATTAGTTGAGTTTGCAACACCGGATGAGACAATTGCAGCGGTTAGAAATGGCGAGGCAGACGCTGTTATTGCGGATAAAGCTTTCTTGGAGCCGATTGTAAATGAATCTGGTGGAGATTTGAGTTTTGTTGGTGATAGCGTGCTCATTGGTGGCGGTGTTGGAATGGGTATCCGCAAATCTGACTCAAACCTCAAAGATAAGTTTAATGCTGCTATTAATTCAATGAAAGCAGACGGCACACTTAATGATCTTATCAAAAAATGGGAAATTGGTGAGCTATTTTAGGTTATTTTAAATAAATCTCTACAGGCGCGAGTTCTTGAAAATTGTATCTCGCGTCTGACTTTAAAAACGTTGATTATAATTATTGACACAAACGTTTTCATACCCAGATATAAGGGTTAACCATGTTTGACACTTGCGCTGAACCCTCTACTCTTGAGGGTACTATTTGGCTTATTTGTTATTTGACTACGGCAAAACATTTTGCGTTTTATATGTCATTTGTTGTTTACGCCAATACCTCAGCTGAGGTTAAAGCTTTAGCAGATTGGGTAGTCACCTCTAGTATTGCTCTTGAAGTTGTAGACT
>PYIJ01399506.1_pt1 | contig 14508 bp, 15 predicted proteins | sample 3578051 | NCBI WGS metagenome assembly PYIJ01 (sample SAMN08408021, study PRJNA431606) | Marine metagenome isolate SA_KN192-05_S13_5m, whole genome shotgun... | biome: marine; feature: oceanic pelagic zone; material: water; isolation source: surface water sample, 0.2-0.8 um fraction ... | reverse complement strand
TACTTGGGGTGTTTTCCGACTGGGATGCCGCGGCCGTCGTCACGGACCTCAATGCCGCCGTCGGAAAGAATCGAGACGTCGATACGGCTGCAGTGGCCGGCCATCGCCTCGTCGACGGAGTTGTCGACGACTTCCCAGACGAGGTGGTGAAGACCCGTCGGGCCAGTTGATCCGATGTACATACCCGGGCGTTTTCGGACAGCCTCAAGGCCTTCGAGGACGGTGATGTCCTGCGCGCCGTACGACGACGGTTCGGTGGTGGTCAAAGGAGACTCCTGGCTGGCCGCGGACGATGTGTCAACAGACGGTGTCGCGTGGGTGTTCAGCTCGCCGTCACCGCTCACTCCGACCCTCCGAAATCCCTGTCGTGGCGAGCGAGATCCAGGGTTTTCGCGTTGCTCGAGGCGATCACATCGCACTGGTCGAGAGGGCTGAACACGGTCCCCTCATGGTACCAGTTGCGGGCGTGTGATTCGTGGCAGTCAGACCCCTCACGAACACCGCGAAACACGCACGTGAACCCGGTGGATTCGGTTGCTTCCGGTCGTTTCAGCGAGACGGGTCACCACCTCGCGTTCGAGCCACCGGAATTCTGCCGCCCAGGTTGGATCATCGGCCGTAACGGTCAACAAATCGCCGTCAATCGAACCGGGTCTGGTGTGCTCTGCGAGGTCGGGACCGACGATCGAGGACCAGGCGCGAAAGATGATGTCAAGCACATCGACCGGGGGCGCGTTGAGATTGCCGAGCAGCTTCTCGAGGCTCGCGTCGATCCGCTGTGGTCCCCGGTTCATTTTCATGGTGATTCCAGAGCCAGCGCGCTGTCGTGCACCCGAATCACCTGATCAGGGCGGGCGGCCGCAGGCAAACCGGCTGCAGTCGTGAGGATCCGCTGCCCTTCTGGAAGCGCCTTAAGCAGCGCGCCCGCTCGGTTGGGGTCAAGCTCAGAGAAGACGTCATCGAGTAACAAGACCGGCTCCGTTACACCAACGGTGCGAATCACACCGTCAGCGGCAAGCCCAAGTGCAAGTGCGAGGGAGCGCTGTTCGCCTTGTGATGCGTGCGTTCGCGCCGGTGCTCCTGCGATTGTCATATGAATCTCGTCACGATGCGGGCCGACCGTCGTGACGCCGCGGCGAAGGTCGAGATCTCGGCTGGTGAGCAGTGCATCCGCCAGCGGACCGCTCCACGACGCCTCGTAGCGGCACTCGACCATTGCGGCTTGCTGCGCAACGGCGTCATACGCTGTAGCGAGGATCGGTGCCATGTCATCAAGCAGCGCCCGACGAGCTGTTTGCAACCGCTCCCCCACGTCAGCGAGCTTCGAATCCCAGACCTCGAGCGTGAGTGCGGCGTCGGCGTCAAGCCGGCCGTGGACGCTTCGCAGCAGTGCGTTGCGCTGCCTGAGCACCCGCTCCACTTCAGCTCGAAGTCCTGCATCACGAGGGTGGCGGGCTGAAACGGCGTCGTCGATCCACCCGCGACGTAGAGATGGGCCGCCCTTGATCAGTTCGAGATCATCGGGTGAGAACACCGTGACCTGGACGACGCCGAGAAGATCACTCGCCCGGCTCGCCCGCTGCCGATTGACCTGGATTCTGTTACGACCCACTCTCGGGATCTCGACCTCAACGAGTTGCTCTCGGCCGTCGTCAGCCTCGATCGTCGACCGAATGACCGCAGTTTCAGCACCAAGTCGGATCAGTGCATCATCTGGGGCGCCCCGGAACGAGCCGGCTCCAGACATCCACGCGATGGACTCGATGAGATTTGTTTTGCCGTGGCCGTTCTTTCCAACAATCGCAGTCAAGCCGTCGCCAAACGACACCTCGACACTGCGATACGAACGCCAGTCAGTGAGCGACAGGCTTCGGATCTTCACGCGTCAGTCAGCTGACGCGTACCGGCATCAGCAGGTACAGGAAGTTGGGGTCATCAGAGGACTTGAGCAAAGCAGGCTTTAGTTCGTCGACCGTTTCAAGGATGATCTCGTCACCGGGAGCAACCTCAATACCGTCAATGAGGTACTCCGGGTTGAAAGCAACAGTGAGTTCGTCACCGTGATACGACGCCTCGACTGCCTCGTGGGCCTGCCCGACGTCCTGTGTGACAGCCACGAGCTCAAGGCCATCAGACGACATCGCCAGGCGAACCGGAGTCGATTCCTGGGCAAGGAGACGGACCCGACGCACGGCATCAAGCAGGGTCTCCCGGTCGACTGTGAGCGCGTTGGGATGGTTGCTCGGAATCAACCCGCGGTAGTTCGGGAAATCACCTTCGATGAGCCGAGTTGTGACCTTGACGGGACCGACTTCGAACCCGGCGTCGCGCTCACCGAGACGAAGCGTAATTTCGTCAGCATCGCCGACAACACGTGCCAGCTCTTTAAGTGCACGACTCGGAACGAGCACCTTCTGGCCTTCACCGAGAATGGTCGCGCCGTCAAGGTCACGCACCGACAGACGATAGGAGTCGGTCGACACAAGGCGTAGGCCGTCTTCCTCAGCAGCCATGAGCACCCCAGTGAGAATCGGGCGCGCATCGTCACTCGAGGCAGCCTTCTCGACCTGATCGATCGCCGCTCGGAACGCGGCTGCGTCAAGTGTGACGGCGTCACCGTCGGCAGAGGACAGTTCCGGGAACTCATCGGCAGGAATCACCCGGATCGAAAACTCTGACGGCGCCGCGACGATACGGGCATCCTCGTCCTCGATGGTGATGTCGACTGCGCCTGGGCGAAGCGAACGAACTACGTCGGAGATGAGCTTCGATGGGAGGACGGCCACGCCGTCCTCGACACCGGCTACCTCAACCTCGACAGTGATCGTCAGATCCAAGTCGCTTCCAGTCACGGTGAGGCGATCGCCGACCAACTCCATACGGACCCCGGCGAGCACCGGAAGGGCGCCACCGCGGGTGGTGACCGCTCGACCGGCGGCGCTGAGTGATTCGACGAGCGTGTCGCGTTCGCAGCGGAACTTCATGCTCATGGTGTTACGACTTCTCCGAGTTGATTGAGATCCAGATAGTAGAGGTACATAGGGCCTGTGGATTGTGGATGACACAGATTCTTCGTTGTTGTGAAGAGGATCTTGCTTCCCCAACGTGTCCCCCGCTAACCACATGCATGTCGGTGCCCGGGACCGACTCGGTGGACAAACCGATCGTCATCCCCTTGACGTCCACCACTGATGGACATGCTGTCCCCAGCACGATCCTCAGGAGGGGGCGTTGAGCCGCTGTTGCAGCTCAGTGACCCGGTCGAAGATTTGCTGGCGCTCCCCCATCCGTCCTTCGATCTTGCGGCAGGCGTGCATGACGGTGGTGTGGTCACGAGCGCCGAACTCCTTGCCGATGTCGGGGAACGAGAGATCGGTCATGTTCCGAGTGACGTACATCGCAACCTGGCGAGCGTCAACGAGCGGCCGGCGACGGCTGCCTCCGATGATCTGCTCCACCTCTAAGCCGAACATCTCTGCGGTCATTTCGATGATGCGTTGGGCGGTGACCGGCTTCTTCTGGTTATTGGTGATGAGGTCGCCGAGCACGAGCGAGGCGAGGTCAACGGTGAGCGGTTGTTGAGTCAGATTAGCGTAGGCCGTGACCTTGATGAGCGCACCTTCGAGTTCACGGATCGACTCGGTGATGTTCTCGGCGATGAACAGCAGGACGTCGTGGGGAATCTCAATCGTCTTCGACTCGGCTTTCTTTGAGAGGATCGCCAGGCGGGTCTCGAGATCCGGCCGTTGGATATCGGTGATCAGGCCCCATTTGAAACGGCTCCGAAGCCGATCCTCAAGGGTCGGCATCGCGTCGGGCGTGCGATCTGACGAGAGCACGATCTGCTTGTTGTTTTGGTGGAGTTCGTTGAAGGTATGGAAAAACTCTTCTTGGAGACCGTCCTTGCCCTCCATGAACTGGATGTCGTCAATTAAGAGCACATCGATGTCGCGGTAGCGGCGTTTGAACTCTGGGAGGGCATTGGTGCGGATTGCCTCGACGAACTCGTTCAAAAAGGTCTCGGTCGAGACGTACCGGACGCGGTAGGTCGGATAGTGGCTAGCCACATAGTGGGCGATACCCCGGAGAAGGTGCGTTTTCCCGAGGCCAGAGTCACCATGGACGAAGAGAGGGTTGTAGCTCGCTGCTGGCGTTTCTGCGACCGATAGCGCGGCAGCGTGGGCGAAGCGGTTCGACGGGCCGATAACGAAGTGCTCGAAGGTGAACTTCTCGTCGCGTCCTGCCGGTGACGGCGCGGGTGTGGCGAGTCCGAGATCGGCGGCCGGCAGCTTGATCTCAGGCGGGTTCTCGGTCGACCAATTGGTATCGATCTCGACTCGAACAGAGAGGTCGTGAGCAGACGTTTCGTCGATCGCGTCCTGCACGAGACCGAGATAGCGGCCTTCAATGCGTTCTTTCTGCAGCCCGTTCGGAACGACCAGGACGAGCTCTCCTTCGTCGAAGGCCACGGCCTTCGCCCCACTGAAGGTGGTTCGCCAAACGGCGTCGCTTACCTGTGCCCTAATGCTGGCTGCACAGTTGTTCCACAGACCGTCAGCGTCCCCAAGATCACCCACGCTCTTCACTTCCTCTCCACAGTGTCGTCCACAGGTGTGGATGACGCATCACGTCCACGGCGCGAACAACAAGCGTTCGTGGAGAGGTTTAAGCCCCCCGAAGACCCGGAGCCCGTGCGCAGAAGGGCGAACATATCAACAAGGCAACGTGGCGCAAGTTGAGATTGTAGAGCACCGCAAAACCCCAGTTCAAAGCCTCTTTTTTGCTAACAAATGACATCTTTGAAAGATGAAATGACATGAATGTCATTTCACCACCATGTCGTTCGTCGGCGGCTCACCACCACTCGTGCAGCATCCCCGGCTGCAGCTGGGCGTTGTCGCACGGTTCCGCGTGACATAGATTTGACGAGTTGACATCTCAGGTTTGTCATCAAGAACAAGCCACCTCTGTCGGTCCACACTTCGATTGACAGCACACAAAGGACTCCGCAGATGAAGCGCCCGTATCAGCCCAATGTTCGCAAACGTGCCAAGAAGCACGGGTTCCGGTCACGGATGAGCACCCGAGGCGGCCGTGCCGTCCTCCGTTCTCGTCGCCAGAAGGGCCGCGCCCGGTTGTCGGCGTGATTGACCGACTCGCCGGCCACCGTGCGTTCGTCCGGCTCCAGGCTGAGGGCACGCGACGAGGTCGGGGGCCGATTCGACTGGTAGTCCGACCCGACACCGCACAGCAACCACGCTTCGCGTTTGCAATCCCACGCTCAGTAGGAAGCGCGGTCGTCAGGAATCGAACGAAACGTCGCTTACGTGCGGTTTTGGTTAACTTGGACCAGACACCACCGGGCCTTCCCGGAGGTGACCATCTGATCCGGGTCACCGCACCGATTGACGACTGGTCACATGCGATACTGCACACCATGATGGCAACGCTTCTCCTCCCCGATTCGAGCGCTCCTGACGGAGATCGTCGATGAGTCCGGTCGCGCATCTGTTGCGCGCTGGTGTGCGGATGTATCAGCGCCTTGCTGGCGGCCGTCCGTCGCCTTGCCGGTACACGCCGTCGTGTTCCCTCTACGCCGTTGAAGCGCTCGAGCTCCACGGCGCTGTTCGAGGTGGCTGGTACGCCACCCGCCGCCTGGCCCGGTGTCACCCGTGGAGCAGCCACGGCTATGACCCGGTCCCACCCGCCCAGGAGCCCTCATGTTTGACCTGATCGCCCAGGTCCTCGCCTTCTTTTACTCGCTGGTCCCATCCTACGGTGTGGCGATCGTCCTGCTCACGCTGGCCGTAATGACCGTCGTTACACCATTGACGCTTAAGAGCACGCGCTCGATGCTGCAGATGCAGCGACTGCAACCCGAGCTCAAAGCAATTCAGACGCGTTACAAGGATGATCGCCAAAAGATGAACGAGGAGTTGATGGCGTTCTACCAGGAGAACGGCATCAACCCCTTAGGTGGGTGTCTGCCGCTCTTAGTGCAGTTGCCGGTCTTCCTCGTTCTGTTCCGGGTCGTCCAAGGCATCACCCGGCACGCCACCGACGCTGGATTTGCCGGGGGGTGGGCCGCCGGAAGTGCATCGTCGGGTCGCACCGACGTGGTGCAACTCACTGATGATCATCTCGTCTTTGATCCCGAGAACCTGCCGATCGAGAGCGACATGTACCAGGATCTCATCCAGACCAATGAGATGAACTTCCTGGGGATGGATCTCTCCAAGACCGCCCTCGACGTCGTCGGGGAGAATTTCCTGGGGGCACTCCCCTACTTCGCCTTGATCGTCGTCGTTCTCGTCTCGAGCCTTGTCCAGCAAAAGCAGATCCGAGGCCGCAACTCAGGCGCCCAGATCAACCCTCAGCAGGAAATGATCATGCGTATCTTGCCCTGGATGCTCCCAGTGTTCTCGTTCACGATGCCCGCCGCTCTTGTCGTCTACTTTGTGATCTCAAACCTCTATCGCATTGGTCAGCAGGGCTACATCACCCGTTCGCTCTACAGCGGCGAAGACAGCCTCGGCGCGCAGGCCCGACGTTCCCGAGAGGAATCGCAAGCCAAAGAAAACGCAGGTGGTGGGCGCAAGCAAGCCGGTGGACGAACCACCCCCAAGAAGGGTGAGCCGACACCCAAGCGAGCCGACGCCAAGTCGGCGACAAAACAGAAGAGTTCTCGGGGGAGTGGTGCCGGCCGAACCGGCAAGGCACCCACTCGCCAGCGATCCGGTGGCCGAACCACCGATCCCGGCACACCCCAGCACAAGAAGCGCAAGCGCTGAGCCCCCTGGCCCGCTGCGCGATAACGAATAGAAAGGGCGATCCCTCATGGAATGGGTGGAAACCACCGGTAAGACCGTTCACGATGCCAAGGAAACGGCGCTCGACGCCCTTGGTGTGGACACTGATGACGCTGAATTCGAGATCATCAACGACGCTCGAACCGGCCTCTTTGGCCGAGTGAAGGAGGAGGCTCGGGTTCGTGCCCGCGTTCGTCCGACGACGCCACGTGCCAAGGATGACCGCCGCCGCCGCCGCCGCGGGGGAAAGGGCCGGGGTGGCCAAGGTGAGGGCGGTCAACGGACGCCGAATGGAAAAAACCGGGGTGGACAGGAGGCCGAAAACGGGGGAGAGTTGAGGGGTTCGTCCCGAGGTGTCAAGCCCGAGGAGGGCAACGACCACGAGAAAGACACAGACAAGGGAAAGCAGAAGAACGTGAGCGACGAACCCACCATGCCACTCGAGGAGCAAGTCGATATCGCTGAGGCGTTCGTTGCTGACCTGGCCGAGAACTTCGGCACCACCGTGACCTTCGACCGCGAGCAGGTCGCGGACGATGAAATCCGTGTGACGGTCAATGGCGAGAACATCGGGCGCATGATCGGCCAACGTGGCACGACCGCTGGCGCCATCGACGAACTCGTCCGTACGGTGCTTCAGCGCCATGCCGGTAGCGGGCGTGGTGGCCGAATCCGGGTCGATATGGGCGGTGTACGTGCTCGAAGGTCAGAAGCCCTTGCGGCCTTTGTTCGTGAACAGGCGGCCGCTGTGCGTGAATCAGGCGTGGCCCGTGCGCTTGAGCCCATGGGTGGAGCCGACCGAAAGGTCGTGCACGACACAATCTCAGACGAGACTGGCGTCGACACAGCCTCCGAGGGCGAGGATCCCAACCGTCGGGTGATCATCGTCCCTGCTGGGGATGTTGACTGACGATCAACTGGTCTCGCTTGACGAGGCCTGGACGCCTGCCCGTGCGGCCGGCGTCATCGGTACGGCGTCCATCGAGGCGCTTGTCGAACACACGGTCTGTTTTGCTCAGGCCGTGTGTTCGTCGTTTTCGGCAGTGTTCGATGAGTTTCAGGGTTGCGTCGTTGACGTGGGGACCGGCGCAGGGCTTCCCGGAGTGATTCTGGCGGCGCTCCTCCCCCATGCAGAATTTCGCCTCGTGGACGCCTCTGAGCGGCGCCTTGACCATGCCCGTCGTGCGTCACGCGCGCTCGGCGTTGCTGATCGGGTGGAGATCGTGCACGGACGAGGCGACGAGTTGGCGCATGACGTCGCCTGGCGCGGCACACACGATGTGGCGGTGGCCCGGCTCCTGGCAGATCCAGCCGAGACCATCGAACAGTTGGCGCCACTTGTTCGGCCGGGTGGAGTGATCGTTATTGCGACCGCAGAGTCGGCGACAGATCGATGGGATGCGCTGCCGGTGACGGAGCTACCCACCTCTCCGGTTTCATGGTTGAACTACCCTGGCGGCCACTTCGCATCGGTAAACGTCCTGGCCCCTGTGTCGCCGTCGTTCCCGCGCCGTGAGCGAAAGCGCCGCCAATCGCCCCTGTTTTGATTCGCTGTTTCACGTGGAACAAGGCTGAGCATGGCCGGCCAGATTCCTGGTTTCACGTCAAACAATCGACCATCAATCCAGGAACGCCACCGGAGAGAGCAGGGCGAGGCCAGCCGAGGGTGTTCCACATGAAACACCACCATGTTGGCGCGAATTGGTGGGGGAGGGTCCTTGCGACGCATGGCAGGCTCCGCGAGGATGACAATCGCCGATCGGAAGGAGATCCCGATGTTACGAAGGTCTGCCAAGACGCAAGATCCTGCTCCGCCATCCGGTCCCCGCGTTTTCGCGGTTGCCAATCAAAAGGGTGGTGTCGGGAAAACGACCACAACCGTCAACCTGGGCGCGTGCTTTGCCGAGTTGGGGCGGCGAGTTCTGATTATCGACCTGGATCCACAGGCCAACGCCAGCACCGGGCTCGGCTTGAACCCACGCCAACTGGACCATTCATTGTACGACGTCCTCTTGCAAGACGTTCCGCTGGAAGATGCAATTGAACCGGTCTCGGTGAAGAACTTGTTCGTCGCGCCGGCGAGCCTCGACCTTGCTGGCGCTGAGATCGAACTCGTGCCGGCCATGAATCGTGAGCGGAAGCTCAAGGATGCAATCGAGTCGGTGAGTGAGGACTATGACATCATCCTCATCGACTGTCCTCCATCGCTTGGCCTGTTGACTATCAACGGGCTGACTGCTGCGACCGAAGTACTCGTCCCGATCCAGACCGAGTACTACGCACTCGAGGGCCTCGGACAATTGATCCGCAATGTTGATCTTGTCACCCGAAACCTAAATCCGACCTTGGAGTTGAGCACCATCGTCCTCGTCATGTTCGACGCCCGAACGAAGCTGTCGGGACAGGTCGCCGACGAGGTCCGGGAGCACTTCGGTGACAAGGTGATGAGCAACGTGATCCCCCGAACGGTTCGGTTGAGTGAGGCGCCGAGCTTCGGCCAGCCGATCACCACGTTCGATCCAGAATCCCGGGGCGCGATCGCCTACCGGACACTTGCAAAGGAGATTCTCGGTGAGTCCGACAAGACGTAGCGGCTTAGGCAAGGGTCTAAGTTCACTCATCCCGGCTGACGTCCAGACCGACGGCAGCACGTTCCGTGAGATCGACGTCGACACGGTGGTCCCGAACCGGTATCAGCCTCGAGATCACTTCGATGAAGAGACCTTGTCGTCATTGGCTGCCTCGATTGCCGAGGTCGGTGTCATCCAACCGATCGTGGTTCGGGCCACTGACGAGGGGTACGAACTCATCGCAGGGGAGCGGCGATGGCGAGCGGCTCGTCGGGCCAGTCTGCCGTCGATTCCCGCCATCATTCGAGATTCTGATGACCTTGGATCGCTTGAAACCGCGGTTGTCGAGAACCTTCATCGCCAGGACCTCAACGCTCTCGAGGAGGCGGCGGCGTACCAGCAACTCATCGAGGACTTTGGCTTTACTCAGGAGCAAGTCGCGACCCGGGTCGGTCGTTCTCGCTCTGCGGTTGCCAATACGGTCCGGTTGCTGCATCTGCCGGGTTCTGTGCAGCGACTCGTCATTGAAGGTCAACTCAGTGCCGGCCATGCACGGGCCCTCCTGGCAACTGCCGATCAGGCCGAGCAGGAGCGAGTTGCGGAACTCATCGTCCGTGAGCGGCTGACTGTTCGCGAGACCGAGGAGTTGCTGCGCGGTGGGGATGCCGACGAGACCGATGATGACGTCGGCAACGAGACTGGCGCAAGAAAGACAAAATCGTCCAGCAAGACGGCCGGTGAGACCAGGGACGCCGGTGTTCTTGAACTCGAAGAACTCTTGGCGTCACGTCTGGAGACACGTGTCAAGGTCCAGTTGGGGAAAGGTCCGGGCCGATTGGTGATCGATTTCGCCGACCTCACCGACCTTGAGCGGATCTACCGCGTGATCACGCCTCCCGGAACCACCGCCTGAGCCGATTGTGTGACTTGTGTCACACTTAATTGCTGTGGAAAACCTTGGGGACCCAGCACGGACATCCTCTGGATGACGCTGGGGATACCGGTGGATAGTGCTTAGTCGGCTCGAAGGACTGGCTGATCGCACCAGCGGGTGAGCGCGTCACGGAACGACAACGCTAGTGCCGGTGCCCGCTCGACCACACGAGCGGGATCGCCAACGCGGCACCACACGGCCGGCATGCGCGTCTCGCGCAGAATCGGAATACGCATACCGACTGCCGGGTGTGGCGCATCGAGAGGCCCCGCGACTGCGTGGCTTGTGTGTTCGGCCAGACCTCGGCCACCGGCCGAGACGAAGCCCTCGGTCTGGAAGTACGCGACCGAGAGATCCTCGGTTGCGAGTGTGACCCCGAAATACACCGCCCCGTCCCACTCGTTGGCCGTTTTGGCCTGCGCCGAGAGATCGGGCTGATGAAGCGTCAGCACCTCGGCGCCGTCGGCGCGAAGACGACGGGCCAACGTGTCGATGAGCGCGGCGACGCCACCCGTTTCACCGACGACGATGCGACGTCCCCTGAGGCCTTGCTGACTGCGAAGACGCTCAGTTTCGCGAACCTCGGCGATGGTTTTCTCTCCCGAGCGTCGTCCGGCAAGACGCCCGAGCGCCACCACGGTGTCGGGACCGACGACACCGTCAGGGGTCAGGCCCTGGTTGGTCTGGAAGTTCCGCACTGCCGACTCGGTATCAGGCCCGAAGATGCCGTCGACATAACCGGCGTCAAAGCCGAGGCTGCCGAGCCGTTGCTGCAGATCGGTGATGTCGTCACCACGGGTCATGGGGGAGCGCAAGTAGAGCATGCGATCGCCAAGCCGGAAGTCCGCCTCGATAAGTGCTGCCCAGGTGTGGGCACCGCATTCGCCGTCCTCTATGAGACGGCGTGTGGCCTGAAAACCCCGAACGGCAGCCACCGTGTCAGCGTCGTAGATTCCGGGATCGCCGGTCGCTGGAAAACCGGCAGCGGCGAGGCGGTGGTGGAGGTCGCGGATCGCGCCTCCCTCATCGCCCGCACGCAGCGGTAGCCCCTGATCGGTCATCGTCCCGAGGCTATCGGCCTTCGGGGCACCCGACCGGAAGTCCGAAATTGGAACAGCCGACCCGATGGGCCGGCTGTTCCGTGAAGATCGGATCGGCGAGGCTGTTCCGGATGGAAACCCGGAATCGGGATCAGATGAACTCGGCGATGTCGTCGAGGAGGGCCTGCTTGGGCTTGGCGCCGATAATGCGCTTCACCGGTTCGCCATCCTTAAACAGAATCAGTGTCGGGATCGACATGACCTCAAAGCGACGGGCGATATCGCCGGCCTCGTCGACGTTGAGCTTCGCGACCTGCAGGGCCTCACCCTGCTCGTCGGCGATTTCTTCGAGGATCGGGGCGATCATCTTGCACGGCCCACACCATTCAGCCCAGAAGTCGACGAGGACGGGAGCGCCATCGCTCGCGACGGTTTCGTCGAAGGTGCTGTCGGAGAGGGTGGTGACGGCTCCTGCCATGGCGGAGCTCCTTTCATTCGCAGCGCCGAGGCACTGGTGGTTCCGGTGCCGATGTTGACGTCGACGTCCACCGGAGAGAACCCGTTGCGGTTGCTCGCTATTCCCGGGATCGGTGTCGGGCAGGGTCAGGCGTCGTGCAACGCCTCGAGGTAACGCTCGGCTTCGAGTGCACCCTGGCAGCCCGAACCGGCGGCGGTAATCGCCTGGCGGTAGTAGTCGTCGGTGACATCGCCGACGGCGAAGACGCCGGCGACGTTGGTGGCGGTGCGTCCGGGAACGGTCTCCAGGTAGCCGTTCTCCTTCATTGCCAGTTGCCCCTTGTACAGGTCGGTTCCGGGACGGTGACCGATGGCGATGAACATGCCCGTCACGGGAAGTTCGGAGGTCTCGTCCGTCTTGACGTTCTCGACCTTCACCCCGGCAAGCGACTGGTCGCCGAGATATTCCGTGACAACCGTGTCCCACAGGAACTCGATCTTCGGGTTGTTGAACGCTCGGTCTTGCATGATCTTCGATGCCCGCAGCTCATCGCGGCGGTGGATGATCGTGACCTTCTCCGCAAAGCGGCTAAGAAAGTTCGCTTCCTCGAGCGCGGAATCGCCGCCGCCGACCACAGCAATGTGGTGGTCACGGAAGAAGAAGCCGTCGCAGGTGGCACAGGTCGAGAGACCGTGACCGATGAGTTCGGTCTCGCGATCGAGGCCCAGCATGATCGACTGAGCACCGGTGGCGATGATTAGGGAATGGGCCCGGTAGGTCGGGTCAGCCGTATCGGGATCGCCGACCCACACACCGTAGGGCGCAGAGGAGAGGTCGACCCGGCTGACCTTCATGGTCTGGATCGCCGCTCCGAAGCGCTCGGCCTGCATGCGGAAGTTCAGCATGAGCTCGGGACCCATTATCCCCTCGGGGAATCCCGGGAAGTTCTCGACGTCGGTGGTGAGCATCAACTGCCCGCCGGGCTGATCGCTGGTCGAGCTGGGCTCACCCTCGAGCACGAGCGGGGCAAGGTTCGCGCGAGCCGTGTAGATCGCCGCGGTGAGACCGGCGGGGCCGGAGCCGATGATGATGACGTCGCGTACGTCGGACATGAGTTGCCTTTCGAGAGCGTTCGCTCCGATGCATTGCGGGCTGCCGGGGGACCGTAGTGGCAACCACAGGACGGTTCGGGAATCTTCTGGGTGGACCAGCTCAGCTGAAAAGGCCGTAGCAGACGACCACGACGATGATGACCAGATCCAGGATTGCAGCGCCGAGCAGTGGCCGCGAGCTCGAACGACGCGACAGCCAGGCACCAAGGCCGAGGATCGACAGCAGGCTGCCGGCGAAAAGGTGGGCAGCCCAGGTGGCATCACCGACACCGGCGCCGATCGGCAGGTACGCATCGGCCATGCGAACCATGGCGACCAAGAAGGTGGTGGCGGCCGCCACACCAAGCACGGCGATGACGAGCCCGAAGACGACGGCTCGCAGGACGGTGACGGCACGGTCCGTGGTCTGTGACTTGACCTTGTCGATCACGTCGATGACGCGGTCGGTCTGCTTCGCTGCCCAGTCCGGCTCGGTCTCCTGCTCGGTCGTCATGGACGTCGAGCCTATCGCCTCCCGGCTAGGGCGATTCTGGTGAGACCACCGAGCTCGCTGCACAGTCGTCGACCGGGTGCACGAGGACGACGCGGCCACTCTTCTCCGTACCGGTGATCGCGTCGAGGGCTACCAGCACGGTGACGCGTTCGGCGCCGATTTGCGCCATGGTCGACTCGACGCTGACGGTCGTGTCGCCCTGGACTTCGGTGATCAGTCGAATCGCTTCAGGACAGACTCCGTCGAAGGGGTCGCTGCGGTGGGGGACACCAATCACGTCGGCGTAGGCCGTGTCGACGACACCGACGATGTCGCCGGCCGTCTCGACCGGCGCCAACTCGTCCGGCAGCACGTCGATATTCGGCCCCTTGATTGTCGCCGCATCACTGCCACTGTGCTCGGGTTCGATGTCGTCGCCGAACTCCTCGCCAGCCCAGTTGTCGGTCTCGGCGGCGGCTGATTCGGCCATTTCCGCCGCCTCCTCGGTCGCCATGTCGTTGGCGAACGTCTCCAGCGCATCTTCGTCCACAGCGTCGCTGTCGATGGATTCCGTGGCGGCATCGCCCTGATCGTCGTCGTGCAGATCAGCGCGTTGGATCGCCGTGAACGCAACGGCGAGCAGCAAGACGGCTGCCGCCACCGCGACAAACCGGTTGCGTCGCTCGATCCTTCGGGCCCGGGCTGCCGAGAGATCGGTGATCCCTGTCGACGTTGAACTTGCGTCGAGTGCGATGGTGCGCTGATGGTCGAGATCGAGCATCGGAATGTCGACCGGGTCGGCGATGGCCTCGATTGCCGACCGCATTGCGTCGGCACGCGCCAGGAGTTTGGGATCCGATTCGACGCGCGCGGCCTCGTCGGGAGTGACCTCAGCATCGAGGTACCGGCTCACGAGTTCGTCGAAGGCGTCGGTGTTGTCGTTCATGTCATGTCCTCTGACGTTCGTCAGGGGGGCTGTGGTTCCCGGCCATGATGTTGGCAAGCCGACCGCGTCCGCGAGCGATGCGACTCCGCACCGTTCCGGGTGCGAGGTCGAGCACCTCGGCGATCTCGGCGTAGTCGAGGCCGGCGAGATCTCTGAGTATGACCGGCG
>PYIJ01366943.1_pt1 | contig 14510 bp, 10 predicted proteins | sample 3578051 | NCBI WGS metagenome assembly PYIJ01 (sample SAMN08408021, study PRJNA431606) | Marine metagenome isolate SA_KN192-05_S13_5m, whole genome shotgun... | biome: marine; feature: oceanic pelagic zone; material: water; isolation source: surface water sample, 0.2-0.8 um fraction ... | reverse complement strand
TCTGATTCAACACCCCAATGAATATCTTCTTCTGGCCCCCATATATCAGGACGACCTCCACTGTATCCAAATGTTTTACCACCCATGGATTCAATAGCAACATTTCCAGCCAATATGAGGAGATCAGCCCAGCTAATCTTTTTTCCATATTTTTGTTTTATAGGCCATAAAAGTCTTCTTGCTTTATCAAGGTTTCCATTATCCGGCCAGCTATTTAGAGGTGCGAATCTTTGAGCACCTGTGCCTCCACCACCTCTTCCATCAGTATTCCTGTATGTGCCGGCTGCGTGCCATGTCATTCTAATAAAAAAAGGACCATAATGACCATAATCTGCAGGCCACCAATCTTGTGAATCAGTCATTAAATTATTTAGATCTTCTTTTAGTGAATCATAATCAATCTTAGAGAACTCAGATCTATAATTATAGTCCTCATCCATAGGATTAGATTTCTTATCATGTTGATGAAGAATATTTAAATTTAATTGATTTGGCCACCAATCTTTGTTTGATGTACCACTAGAACTATGAGTGGTCATTGCTCCATGCATTACAGGACATTTTCCTTCGGCTTTATCAGTCATTTGTGACTCTCCTTTAAAGTGTGCTATTAAAAAAGTATTTAGTAAATATACTACTAAAAAATGTAAAAAAAAAGTATAAAAATTGTTCTTAAATGGTGGAGCTACGCGGGATCGAACCGCGGACCCCCTGCTTGCAAAGCAGGTGCTCTCCCAGCTGAGCTATAGCCCCACATTAGGTTGAAGTATTGTACTGTATAGAAAGATTTTTTGTATACTTAATCTATATTCTTTTTGTTGTTAACTGGTGCAAGTTTTGAGGATTGATAAACACCTGGTGCTGGACTTTTATCACTCTTTCCAGAATAAGCTTTTGAACGCATTTTATATTTGTTAAATACTTCAAATAGAAGATAAAACCAAAAACCATTAACCATAGGCTCAACAAGAGCATCAATAGCTGCAAGATTTAACGGCGCTCCTGTTAGCAATCTATTGCATGCCATTGCAATAAATATATGGCCAATTGTATACAAAATTGCTAAATATATTCCCAATTTAGCGTTGTTTATGAATGTAATAGAATTGTTATTAATTTTCTTTTCAATATTCGTCTTAATATAGACAAGAAGAAAATAAAACCAAAAACCATTAATAATAGGTTCTACGAAGGCATCTGCTGCAGCCATATCCAAGGTTGCACCAGTAATAATCCTGTTACAGGTCATTGCAATAAGGATATGACCAACTGTGTAAATAACAGCTAATATTATGCTGTCATATTTAACAACTTGGGTATCGTCGTACTTTAGAAAATTTCGCATATGACTATTTTACTTGTTTTAAAAAAAGGGGCAATAAATTGCCCCTTAGATTTTAGGGGTATTGTACTTACACCCCTCTCTCCCAAATATAACTAAAAGTCGTAAGAAAAACCAACTTTCATTGTTCGTGGTTTTTGTGATCTAGCCCCTTCTGAAGGTGCTCTTGAAATAAGATCTTCACTATCAAGTGTATTTTCAAGAACTAGATACACGCTCATCGAATCATTTAGAGCCTTTCTTAGATTTAAATCTAAATAGCTATGAGATTCAATTTTGTTGTAGGTTCCACAAGCTGCAATTGAACAAGAACTTCCAACATTTACAAGCCTCGCATTACCGCTTAGACCATTGTCATTAATAAAGCCTAAAACTATTGAGCTTTGTGAGTCGGGAATGTATGGCAAATCATCTCCAGCAGCAACAACTCCAAAGTAGTCACTTTCTGAACTGTTTTTAAATGTTGCATCTGTGCTTGTGTAGTTAACTGAAATTGGATAAACCACACCATTGTCACCTTGTAAGACCCAAGATCCACTAAATTCAAGACCAGATACTTCAGCTGCGCCACCACTAAATACTGCAGATTCATCTGGATTACATGCGGCACCACTAACTAAAGTACATTCAGCAGCTAATCTTGAATAATCGCTTGCAAAGTAGAAAGCTTCAATATTTGTTGTTCCTTCAGCGTATCTAACACCAAGTTCCATGTTGTCAGCTTCCTCAGGATCAGCACCAAACATTGGTGTCATTCCTTCATGGAATCCAGCAACCAAAGTCATTGTGTCGTTAAGATCATATGTAGCACCAATACTTGATGTTGTATGATCGTTATATGCCATTGTGTCTCTGACGTCTGCAGGCCCAATTCTAACTTCTGTTAAATTTGGTCCAGCTTTATCTGACCATCTTCTATGACGCTGTTCATAATCTTCTGATCTATACCCTACTGTTACAGCAAGCTTGCCAAAGTCCATGGTATCTTCTAAATAATATGAAGTTGCACTTGACTCCCTTAATCTGTTATTACTTCCGCTAAGGCCAACGTAACCGTATAAGGCTGATAAAGATCCATCTGCAGCTTGATCAGCATATTCATGAGCTTGAACTCTGCTCTCTGAATCTTCCATATCTCTGTAGCCGACAGTAAGTGCATGTATACCAATTTCTGTTGAAACTCTGAATTGATAACCTTCGTTCGTATAAAATCTATTATTATGTTTGTATTCTATTTGAACAGGCAATTCTCCATCTAAGATGGCTTGTGCATTTGCGCTGCCATTATTTGCATTACTTATTAGTTCGTTAATATCATCGTCTTCATCATGAGCTTTCAAGTTATTAAAGTCGCTGACTTTGAACCAGTCTCTGTGATAGTCATTTTGCCATGAAGTAAACACCACATTAAAATTATCAAAATCACCAACATATGTTAAAGATGTTTGTTCTCCATCGTTCATCATTTCGTCATATGCTGTTGCTCCATATCTCATTCTAGGATTAGACATAAAACTTGCTTGAGAAAGACCAACATATGATTGATCTGAATTTTCATCTAAATCAACTCTTTTGAAAGTTAACGTATGATTACCTGAGCTATATCTTGCTTTAATCATGAGATCTGATTTATCAAAACCAGTATCGCCACCTACATTCGCAATTGAATCAAAACCATCACTTGAATGCTCATGTACTTCTACTAATGCACCAAAGTTTCCTTGAGTAGCACCATAATATGCATGAGTTCTTGCCATTCCGTTTTGACCAATTTCTTGCACAAACTTTCCTGAATTTACTTCTGGTATTGGTGTACTTATTAAGTTAATTGCTCCACCAATTGTTTGTGGTCCTTGAGACACAACAGCCGGGCCTTTGAGTACTTCTACAGAATGAATTCTTGCTGTAGTTGGAAAGTAATATGCTGCAGAGGAAGTATATGGAGAAGGAGCTACTAAAACACCATCTTCCATAATTGTTACTTTTCCAGACCTTTCAATAGCAGTTCCTCTAATTGAGATATTTGGTCTTAAACCGTAACCTTCTTCAGTTCTCATATAAACACCTGGTACAGCAGTCAAAATCTTTTGAATGTCTGTATCCATTGCCTTTTGAAGATCTTCGTTTGAAATTACTGCTCCAGATCCTGCTAAATCTTTAACATCGTCTTTTGATCCGATTATTGTTACCGATTCTATTACTTCTTCAGAATCAACAGTATTCGCATTAATAAAAAATGATGACACCAAAAGAACTCCAATAAAAAGTATTGGTGAAATATCATCAAAAAATCTATTTAAAATTTTGTTCATAATTATTTTCCTTCTAATTGTTAAAATGAAAGCTGCTTTTTTTCGCCTAAAGATTTTTCGATTACTAAAAATCAATAAAACTGCACACTTTTAGGGGAATGACCAATAAAGCAGCCTTCATGAATGAGAATGATAATGATTCTCATTTAGATTTGCAACTACTTTCTTAAAATATTTATCAATAGAAGTTTTTTCTAATATTAAGAAAGAAAATGATTGAATTTAATGAATGTTTTACTTATTGCCTTTTATTGCAAAATACAAGCCCAGTATGAACAAGAATATTTGTTCGCTCATAAATAATTTTTTAGTAACTAGCCAGTCAGAATGAGCTATCAATATTGCTCCAATCATAATAACAGCAACTGCTCCACCTGATATCCTGGTTATCAAGTTGCCTACATGAGTCTTTGATAATCCACCTAATATTATTCCTGCGCCAGCAGCAACCTCTCCTATCGCAACCATACTGGTTACTATCTCAGGATACATGTAGCCCATACTCTCAAACCAAGTAACCATCTTTTCAGGCGGTAATGGAAATTTACCAATACCATGCAATATAAATGATGTGCCCAAGCCCAACCTAAGGAGCCAAGGTGTGATTGGCAACAATGGTTTAGCGATTGATTCAAGAATGTTATTTAAGTTTTTCATATTATAAAATTATGTTTTAACTGATTTAAAAAGTATATCCTCATCAGTACAAAGTTCAAACCCATTCAAATCAATAAATTGATCTAACTCATCATTACCAATCTTAATGTTTACAAACATTGTTCCATTTGATGAAACTTTTTCTTCCATAACACATCCCATATCAAATAATAAAGATCTTATATTTCCAAGGGTATTATCAATAGATACCCACCCCTTATAAATACCATTGAAGAGATGCGAATTTATAATTGATCTGAGATCATAAAACTCTGTCTGGTTTTCTGCAGATATATACACTTGATTAGAGTTCCTACTTATCAAGGAGTTTGTCTTAGAACATGAAACTAAATCACATTTATTATTAACAATAACTTGTGGGATATTACTTAAAGATAAGTCGGAAAGGATCTTATTTACTTCATTTATTTTAATTTTGTAATCAATGTCTGAAACATCAACAACATGTAATAAAAGGTCTGCTGTTTTTAATTCGTCTAAAGTAGCTTTGAATGACTCAATAAGTTGAGTTGGAAGATCTGAAATAAAACCAACAGTATCAGAAAAAAGTATTGGTCCATGTTCAGGATTTTTATTTTTTCTTGTTACAGAGTCCAAGGTAGCAAATAATTTATCCTCTGCAATTTGAAAACTTTCAGTTAGTTTATTAAATAGCGTTGTCTTACCAGCATTTGTATATCCAACTAAAGCAACTAGCTTATTTCTACTTTTCTTTCTTGAATATCTATTAATTTCTCTTTGTTTGTGAGCTTTATCAAGTCTTGCGTTGAGCATCTTCATTCTTTTACTAATTAATCTTCGGTCTGTTTCGAGCTGAGTTTCACCAGGTCCTCTTAATCCGATCCCCCCCTTCTGTCTTTCAAGGTGAGTCCATCCTCTTATTAGTCTTGTTGATAAATGTTTTAATTGTGCAAGTTCAACTTGCAACTTACCAATATGGGAAGAAGCTCTTGATGCAAAAATATCAAGTATTAATTCTGTCTTATCAATGACCCGCTTATTAAAAAATTTTTCCAGGTTTCTATTTTGCGATGCAGAAAGTTGATGATTAACGACTATTAAATCAATTTCAGTAGATAAAATTGCATCTTTTAGTGTTTCAAGCTTGCCACTAGTAATAAATGTGCTTGTAATCGGAGCCTTTTGTTTAAATCTAGTAGATTCTTTAATTACCAATCCAGAGGATTTAACCAAGCTGTAGAACTCCTCAAAACCATTTTCTAACTTTTCATTATTTTGGAATGAATCTACATCTATATATATCAAAAGCGCACTTTTGATAAAATTACTTTCATTTTGATCCATTTTTTATATTGTAGAGTTTTTAATAAATTTTGTTACTATAATAAATAGAAATTAATTGTTAATTTTGGAGTTGCGCATATAAACAAAGGAGAAAGAATTAGAAAATCTAAGCTCGCAAGTTTAAGAAGAAAAGATGTTAGATCTATAAAGAAACAAAAAATAGAGAAAGTTTATAGAGAGTTAAGAAAAGCTCGAAAAAATAAATAATACTTCTTAGAGTTGTGTGATTAATTTAATGCTTTCTAGAGCTAAAGGATATTTTTAATTAAAATTTCTTCTTCTGCGCTTCGCAATTCCCACTAGCAAATATTTCAACCTTTGGATTTTTACCTCTTGAGCCATCCTTTTTCTTTAACCAAATATCGCCAAATATTTGGCCTTTACCTGTATACCAATTAAAAGTATTAGTTATTTTGTAAACTTGGATCTCATATTCTGGAAATAAAGGATGTTGTTCATCAAGGTTCATAGTATGAGTCACTGAAATGCCTGTATCTTTATTTTCTTCAGTCCAATTTGCTTGCTCATTAACCCACATTGGAGATGGCTCTAATGTGTGTGTCAAAGATTTAAAAACCTCTTCACTAGAGTCTACTTCCCAGTATTGGACAACATATAATGGACTTTTTTGCCAATCTTCTTCAGCAAAATTTGTCTTAGCCCGTCTAAGTAAAAATAATGATTGTTGCGTTTGTCTAGCCAAATTTTTGAATAAGTCTATTCCTTCTGCTAGATAGGTCTTCTTAATATCTTTATAACTTACTGAAAATTCTCCATTCAACTCGCACAGTATTTTTGAACTTTCCGAATATAAGGATGAAGATAGAAAAATAAGAATTGCTAGATAATTTTTCATAACAATGAAGCGAGAAATTTATTTAAAATGTCTCGCTTCAAATTATAATTTTAGTCAGCGTAGTCTAGTCCTTTTTCTTTTTGGACTTCACGTTTATTTGGATTGACTGACTCTCTAAATGGAACATCGACCACTTCAGCTCCTACTGGTACTCCTGAAGTTTCTGAATACTCATCAGGCAATCTTACTTGGAACTTAGTTCCTATTTCAGAAGAAGTCCATGGAACCCAAGCCAACGCTATGTTTGTTTCGAGCTCAGGAGACCACCATGGAGATGTTATATACCCAACATCTTTTCCATCAGAATCCGCGATTAGCCAAAAGTCAGGAGCATAGTCTGTGATTTCTTTTCCGCCAAGTGTTATGCCTACCATTTTCATTTTAAATGGAGCATCACCAGCATCCATAACAGCGCGCTGTCTCTCTAGCTCTTCTTTGCCAATATAATCTGCTTCCTTGTTTCTTGGAACTTGATATGCAAGATTAACTTGAAAAGGAGATGTTTCATGATCAAGATCTTGGCCCCAAGATAAAATACCAGCTGCAATTCTTCTATGATGAGCTGGTGCAATTACCATCAAACCAAACTCTTCGCCTGCTTCAAGAACAGCATTCCATACAAGTTCAGCATTTTCGTGAGCATCTCTTACATATATTTCATAGCCTTTTTCACCAGTGAAGCCGGTTTGACTTATAACACAATCTGCACCACCTATTTTTGTTTCCATTAATCCATAATATGGAATTTCTCTAAGCTCTTCACCAGCAAGTTTTGCCATTAAGTCCTCAGATAAAGGTCCTTGAATTTGAAGTGGACAAACATCAATTTCATCAATTATTACGTCATATTTTTTAGTGACATTAACTCCTTGAAGCCATAACAAAAGATCACTGTCAGATATAGAAAACCAAAACTCATCCTCTGCCAATCTAAGTAAAACAGGATCATTCAAAATACCTCCTTTGTCATTACATAGAATTGCATATTTACCATTACCAGGTTCAATCTTTGTAGCATCACGAGTTATAACATAGTCTGTAAATGCTTCTGCATCCGGTCCCTTGACTCTGATTTGTCTCTCTACAGCAACGTTCCACATAGTTACTCTATTAACAAGAGCATCGTATTCCACCATTGCTCCGCCATCTTCTGGTCTCACATATCCTCTTGGATGATAAATTCTGTTATAAACCGTTGCTCTCCAACATCCTGCTTCGTGCGACAGATGCCAAAAAGGAGATTTTCTTACTCTTGTTGAAATCAAAAGTTCCGTGGGAGTTCTTCCACTTTGTCTAAGATTGTATGGAACTACTCGATCACTTTGATCAACACTTGGATGATTTGGATGTGTCATATTACCCCTCCGTAAATTAATGACAAATATAAGTTTGTAAATCGATTAAACGACATTTTTAATACTTTGTAAATTGTTTTTTTTAAAAGAAAAAAGGTTTATTTTTAGGGAGTAAAATTAAGCTAATTATTAAGCTTTTGTTTTAAAAAAAAGGATAGAACTAGAGATGTTTTTCTAAAAATAAAATGACAGCTTGTTGATATAAATCTCTATTTTCTTTCTTTCTATATCCATGGCCTTCGTTCAAAGCATTCATATACCAGACTGTTTTATCTGCTTCTCTTAAAGATTTAACTATTTGTTCAGCTTCAGTTACAGGAACCCTTGGATCATTTTCTCCTTGAGCAACAAACATCGGAACTAAAATTTTCTCAACGTTATTATTTGGACTTATTTCCTCTAAAAAGGCTCTCATTTCCGGATCTCTTTCGTCTCCATATTCAACTCTTCTTAAGTCTCTTCTGTAGTCTTCGGTATTAGTTAAGAAGGTTACAAAATTTGATATGCCAACTATGTCAATTGCTGCATTTAATCTATTGCTATAGTGCACAGCACTAGCAAGCACCATATAGCCTCCATAGGAGCCTCCATAGACTGCAACTCTTGATGAGTCAAATTGTGGTTGTGTTTCAATCCAATCAAGCAAAGCGCCAATATCTTTAACAGAGTCTTCTCTGTTAAATCCATTATCAAGTCCAAGGTATGTCTTTCCATATCCTTCACTACCACGAACATTTGGTGTTATAACTGCAGCTCCAAGTTGATCTATCCATAATTGAAAAGTACTACTAAACCTTGGTCGAGACTGACCCTCTGGCCCTCCATGAATATATATAATTACAGGTAAGGGTTCTTCACTTTCTTTTGCATAAACAAAAGCTGGTACTTCTAATCCGTCAAAAGATTTGTAACTTATTAGTTCAGGACTAACGAAGGATGAAGTATCTAAACCTCCTACTTCAGATTCAGTCCACTTAGTTAACTTGCCATAATTAAGTGGATTTCTCATTAGTTGCAATGTATAGCTGTCTGATGGACTTTTGTATGTATTTATAGAAAGGCCTAACATGTTGGATTTATCATTAAACTGAATACCTCCAATTAAACCTATTGGAATACTGGAAACTTTTTTATATTTCTTTGTTTTTGTGTTCATTAAATATAAAGTGCTGAATCCATTTTCATTTACAGTGAAAGCAGCTCTATTTCCATCTCTTGATAGAGTAAATCCATCAACATCCCATCTAATGTCATTAGTGATTACTTGGAATTCACCTGTTTCAAGGTTTTTGTATGCTAAATTATTAAATTCTCCAAACTCATCAGTAACAAAATAAATACCTTTGCTTTCTTTATCAAAACTTAATCCACTATTTACAGACTTTTTAACTTCATCTCCTAAAATAAGTGTCTTTTCTTTTGTAGCAATATCAACCATATAGACTTTAGAATCTGTGATTGAAATATAGTTTTGAATTAAAACTTTTGTGCCATCTTCTGACCAATCAATTGGGCCCCATGATGTGCCATCAGGAGATTTAAGAATAATTTCAGCCGATTTAGGATCATCCACAGACATTATCCAAACATCGTTAGAAGCACCATTTCTTCTATTACTTCTGTAAGCAATCTTTGTTCCTGATTTATCCCATAATGGTCCGCCATTTCTTGACTCACCATCAGTAAGCAAATCATAAGATCCATCTATCGGATTTAACTTAAATATCTGTGCATTTTCACTACCGCCTGAATCCATTGTGAAAGCAATTAAATTTCCGTCAGGTTGTTTTCTAATAGACCCTATCGGCTCTTCAAAATATGTGATTTGATTTCTAGCACCATTAGGAGATTTAACTAGATGAAGTTGGCTAACATTTCCAAATCTTGTTGAAATGTATAATTGTTCACCAGAAGCATCAAAACCTCTAAAAGACCCTGATCTTACATTTTGAAATTTTCTTAGATCATCTTTAAGTTGTTGAGGTATTGGTGGTATGTCTTCTAATATAAGATTTCCATTATTTTCAGTGGTTGTTAAAACTTGTGCGTTAAGTGAATTAATTGAAATAAACGCAAGCAAAAATAACTTTATATATAGATTCATAGAATTTCCTTATTTAGCTAGTAATTTTATCAAAGATTTACTTCTGAGGATTAACCAAATACTTTTGACCTGTAGCCTGTTTAGCATATGACTTAATTATTTCAGGCTGGAGCATCTCCTCAAAAGATATCTCGTTTGCATAAGAACTAGCAAAGGTAGTTTTAATTTCTTTTGCTACCCTCGTTCTCATTGCTTGAAATTTTTCCATACCAATTCTTCCTATCATTGGGGTTAGTAACCATCCACCCAAACCCCATGACATACCATATGATCTTTTAAGTATTGTTGGAGACTGATCAAGACCACCATAGATATAAACTTGTTTATATGTATCTGATCCATATCTGGAGTATTCTTTAGCTGTCTTGTTAGCAGCAACTTCCATAGCAGCTAATATTTGACCAGGTAATTCTCCACCATTGCCGCCACCAGTAGCATCAAAACCAAGTGTTGCGCCTGTAGTAACCAAAGCTGATACTAAACTTTCCATAAAATTAGAATCACTGGTATTGCAAACATGTTCCGCCCCGATATCTTTTAATATGTCTACTTGCTCCTGTTTTCTTACTATATTTACTAGAGGGATATCATCATTTTTGCAAATCTTTACGAGCATTTGACCTAGATTTGATGCTGCTGCGGTATGAACAATCGCAGTATGATTTTCCATCTTCATCGTTTCAATAAAAGCTAAAGCAGTCAAAGGATTAACAAAAGACGATGCAGCTTCAGCAGGAGAAGTACCCTCTTCCATTACTAAGCAATTTGCAGCTGGGACGCATCTATATTGAGAGTACATTGAGCCTCCAGCGAGCCCAACTGTTTTTCCAATAAGTTCTTTGACATTTGCACCTGCATCAATAACTATCCCTGATCCCTCATTTCCAACTGGCATTGATTCATCAATTCTTGGTTTCATTGCTCCCATTAGTGCTGGATGAATCTTCATAGAAGTAACAGTTTCATCACCTGATCCTGATACGTTTATTGTTGAGAGATCCGCCGCAAAACTTAAGAGCAATCCTAAGTCAGAAGGATTGATTGGAGCGGCGTGAACTTCTATTAAAACTTCATCATCTCCAGGTATTGGCATTTCGACATTTGCTATAGATATTTCTATATTGCCATCGCTGGTAACCATTGATCTTATTTCTTTTGAGGAATTATCTGACATTAGTTTCTCCTTTTTTGGTAGTCATGAATTGAGATATTTTATATCAATAGTATGGAATAAATTTTATTTAATCATAAAATATATAAATGAATAAAAATTATATGCTCGTCTTCTTCTTATCATTAACAATGTTGCTAGCTGCTTCAGATAATGAGTTTAGTGACGTGACAGAGAAAACATTGTTGACCCATAAAACACCTACATGTGGTTGTTGTAAAAAATGGATACAACATCTTAAAAAAAATGGTTTCAATACATATACACAAGACCACGATAATCTGGAGACTATTAAAGAAATGTATGGCATAAAACCAAAATACAGATCATGTCACACTGCCGTATCAACTGATGGATATGTTTTTGAGGGTCACATTCCTAGTAAGTATATAAGTAAGTTTCTATCTGAAGAACATCCTGATGCTATAGGCTTATCTGTTCCAGGCATGCCACTAGGCTCACCAGGAATGGAAGTGGGAGATAGATTTATGCCCTACGATGTTCTAATTTTATATAAAGATGGGTCTAGCAAAGTTTTTGCTGAAGTAAGACAAAAATAGTTTTTTATCGAACAATTGTTAATTCATCAAGGATATTATCAGCGCCATCAAGCTTATCCAGTGTCCAAAGAAGATACCTAGAATCTACAGAAATAGTTCTAGAATCTGGTATATATTTATAATCTGAAATAATAGTTTCAAGCATTCCATCAAAAGCAAGGCCAACCAGTTCAAAATCAGAGTTTATTGTTGCGGAACCTGAATTACCATTGGTAATGTCTAATGTCGAAAGAAAATTAACTGGTACCGAATTAATTGGCTCGTAATAATATTCACCATAATCTTTTTCATTAATAAGGTTTAATAATTTATCGCTGGCATTAAATGGTTTTTGTCCTGTGTGCTTCTGTGGAATACCCTCTAGTCTTGTAAATGGTTCATATATTAATCCGTCCTTTAGTGACACTCCCTTCACATTTCCATAGGTCACTCTCAATGTCCCATTAGCATCTGCATAAAGCTGCTTGTTAGATGATTCATAGTATTTTTTTAAAAGACTTATAAATTTTGATTTAAGTAATTGTCTTTGAGCTCCCCTCTCTTCCGATTCTTTTTCGTATTTCATAGATTCATCAAATGTATCTTTCGCAAAAAGAACAAGAGGGTCATCGGAGTTGTTTAACTCATCGAGACTCATTGCCATCATTTTTAAGAAACTCTCAGAATTCTTAAATTCGGTTGAGTAAATTTCATCTACTTTATTAAGTATCGCCTCTTCGGATTCATCTAATTTAAGAGTTTTGCTATAAACATTTCTTCTTAATGAAGAATCTATATCTTTGTAAACCATTAATCTATCTTCAAACATAGCTTGATCCACTCTTGGATCAAAAGAATAATTAAGGCTCTTTATTCTATTAGTCATTCTCTCCTGATCTCTGTCTTGATATCCAGGTTTTCTATCAGCATCAATTTTTTCTCTCTCAACTGCATTTCTATAAAGAATTTTTGCTTGAGAGATTAAAGAAGAGTTTCCGTAATACCTTCTTGCTATGGCTTTTTCTTGATCCTGATTAATTAAATCAAGTAGATCGCTGAGATAATCTTTGTCTTCATCTGATGCTTCATTTTTAACAAATTGTAAAAATTCATCCCATTTAATTTTTTCAGTTTCAATAAGTTTAAAATTATTTGCGCCGTCTATTTGGCCAGATATTTTTTTGTAGTAATTTTCGTAACCACTTTTTAAACCTCGATATTTTAGTTTAGAGCCATCAGAAGATTTTGTATGCTCTTCCATTAGCTCAATACCTCGTTTTAAAAATTTTACAGTCTCATGAAATCCTATTTCTAAATCCCATTCAATTTCATTAAAAGTAATGGTTCTGTTGGTTCTTCCTGGATAACCGACAACCATAACAAAATCATTATCATTTACCCCCTTGGCAGAAACTTTTAAGAATGAATCAGATTTATATGGAATATTATCTTCATTGTATTCTTTACTTGAACCATCTTTGGCTGTGTATGCTCTTAATAAAGCAAAGTCGCCTGTGTGCCTTGGATACATCCAATTATCGATTTCTCCACCATACTCTCCGATGAATGCAGGAGGTGCATAAACTAATCTGATATCTTTTAGTTTTAAAACTTTTTCAAGCTTATAAGTCTCACCGCTAAAGAATGATCTTACTCTACACTCGACTTCATCAGAAGTTTCACATTTTTTTATTATCTCTTTTTTGTTATCTTCGATAATCTTTGCTCTATCAACTGCCTCAGTATCATCGTTCAATCCATCTAAGACTTGTTTTGTAATATTGCTACTTTCTAAAGTGACGTAAACCCTTGCTCCCGGAGCAGATCTTTTTTCAGCATCTTTTGTCCTTGCAACAAAACCAGTTTCAAATAAATCTGTTTCAGCATTTGAATTAAATTGCAGATATGAACTTTCAATACAATGATAATTTGTGGCTATTAAGCCTTCATCAGAAACAAAAGCGGCAGAACATCCACCCAAACTAACAATAGCGTTCATAGGATGTTTAAATAAATCACTTACATTAGCAACTTTGCCTTTGTAGCCACTGGCACGAAGTTCTTTTTGCAGCAATTCCATTTGATATGGTTCCCACATTCCTTCGTCAGCTAAAATATTGATACTAAAAATAGCTAAATAAACAAATAAATATTTTTTAATCATCGAAAATCCTCTAAAAATGTCGGCATCATTATATGTCATTTGAGTAATTAGTGGTGGGCCCGGGAGGACTCGAACCTCCGACCAATGGATTATGAGTCCACTGCTCTAACCAACTGAGCTACAGGCCCAATGTTCATACGAACAAAAGAGCGTGTAATTATATAAGAATTAATTTTTTAAGGAAGTCTTTAAACTTTTTCCATAAACCTGCTAGGCTATTAAATTATTATGATAGATCTCTCAAACGTTACTCCATTTGCCGAAGGTGGCAATAGGAAATGCTTTGTTCACCCAAATAATAAGGATAGATGCCTCAAGGTAGTTCATCCTGGTTTGGTAGAAAAAATAAAAAAGAATAAGCCTTGGTACAAGAAATTAAGATCAAACGATAGCTTTGATGACAACTTAAGAGAGCAAGCAGCATACAATCAGAAAGCGCTAAAAACTGAAAATCAAGATCTATGGATGCATCTAGCAAAATGGCATGGAATGACAGAAACAAATATTGGCATGGCCTCAGAGACTGAATTAATTAGAAATGGCGAAGAGATTGCAGAAACACTTGAAAGTTATTTATTTAGAGAAGGTCTTACCGGTGAAATTAATGAGGCAATTGAAAACTTTCATACTTGGTTGAGAAAACATTTCATTTTTACTAAAAATCTTATACCTCATAACCTGGTG
>PYIJ01036479.1_pt1 | contig 14566 bp, 17 predicted proteins | sample 3578051 | NCBI WGS metagenome assembly PYIJ01 (sample SAMN08408021, study PRJNA431606) | Marine metagenome isolate SA_KN192-05_S13_5m, whole genome shotgun... | biome: marine; feature: oceanic pelagic zone; material: water; isolation source: surface water sample, 0.2-0.8 um fraction ... | reverse complement strand
TTTTACCTAATTCAGGATTTATCAGAAACTTTTATGACATCAGCGGACAGTCAGGCTCACAAATTAAGATTCCAGTTGTTAATGCGTATGTAGATGGACAAGCCGTAACAGAAGGTGACTCTATCAGTGGTGTAGCGGCGGCAGAAAATGCTTTCATTCCTACATCAGTAACATTAACCATGAGCAAATTTGGATCATGGAGTGATATCTCTGAAGAAGCAATTGAAGATGGCGGAATGGCAATGGTCAGAAGTCAACTTTTAGCAAGACTTTCAGGTGGTATAGCTCAGTCAATTGACGTAGCAGGTTTCTCAGAAATAGCAGGTTCTGGCGCAACAAATGACGGTGTTTCTACATCAGGTGCGGCAGTGGAAGTGAATGCGGTTCTAGGACCTGATTCCGTATCCTACGGAGTCAAGAGACAACCAACTGTGACAACGTTCTACAACAATGACACAGATTTACACAACTTTAGAGCAACAGTTAGAGCTGGCTATAAAACTATTGCAAGTGACAGGATTAGACTTGTTGCTGGTAGTAACACTATTGCTAGTGCTTCTAACGTAGCATCTTTGGATAACTTCCAAAAATCAGTTTCTAACCTAAGAAGTTCAAATGCTCCAGCAATGGACAACAACATGTATGCGGCTTTCATAGGACCAGCAACTGAATTTGCTCTAGTATCAGAACTTAACCACGCAGACCAGGCTAGAGTGCCAAGTTTATCAGACATTGGTAACCAAGCATTATTAGGCGGACTGTTAGGTAGTGCTGTAGGTTGTATGTTCTTTAGAACAAATAACTTAACAACTAATGCTAACGCGGCTAACGTGTAATAGGAGTTGGTAGCATGGCATTTGTAGTAGATGGAAGTGGTAACGTAATTCAGTTTGCTGACTTTATAGACGTACAAGATTTGGATCAACGTGTTTTTGAAGCCAATGAAGGCTTAACAGAAGCAGTAGTTGATGAAATGCTTGTTAAAAGTACAGACAGGATTGTTCAAAAAATCAAATCATCAGAATGGTGGAGAGAGTATTTGAGCAACGTAGGTAGTGGCTATACAAGTTTAGCGGCATTGGATACACCGGACAAGAACAAGTTTCAAAGACGTGTAGACTTTACTGACTTATGTTGTTTTCACACGTTATCATCATACTTGTATCCAAAGATAGCAAACTTTGGTGATCCAGATAGTGCAGAAGTACAAAAAATTGCTTTCTATGAAAGACGTTTTCAAGAGTTATACAATGAACTTATTTCAATGGGTGACTTCTATGACCTAGATGAAGACGGAACAGTAGAGACCAATGAGAAGTACACTAAATTTGCATTAACTAGAAGAACCAGAGGTAGGAAGTCTATAGTTAGAGTCAAGTAATGAGTAAACGTAGTGATTTATTAACACAACTTACTTCAAACCTTAGTGGAAGTAATGTAACTGTAAGCAGTGAACTGCCTTGGATTACTGGTAGTGAGCCTCTTTATGTGCAAAACATGAAAGTATTGTATTTAGATGAGGAACAAATCAGCCAAGACATACTGTTTACCACATTGGATTCACATGAGGTAGTAAGCAACGTTAGTACAATCAACGGATATCTACAAGTAGATGCCAAAAATCAACCTGGAGATATTGCAAATGTGGTATCTAATGTCTTAAGTGCTAAGAGTGTAATCTCTGGTGTTGTAAGCAAACAGAGTGATTATGAAACTGAAATTACTTCAGACAAAATCACTTACACATTTGAATATAGGTTTACAGATACGTAGACCCATTGTAAAAGGAGAAAATCATGACAATGAATATAACAGCCGGTAGTAAAGGTGTACTAACAATAGCAAATGCATCTGCAAATGCTAATGTACAATCTACAACTGCCCTTACTGTGCCTTTTATCCAGGATTTGACGTTGGACACAACTGCAGGAACTCAAACATATAATGTGTTAGATAATTCTGCGGCTAAAACGTTCACTACTACCAATACAAACCAAATTTCATTAAACATGTTAGTTGATGAAGCAACTTTCTTTGGTGATGGTTCCAATGCAGAAAGAGTAGCAAACGTAGGTTTGCTAGGATCAAGTATTAACAAAGACAGAGTTCATTTTGAACTTGCCTTTGAAGGAACTGACACTGGCGGAAGAAGTGTCACTGGTAGTGGCTTTATTTCTGGATTAGCACCAGTATTAAATATGGAGAATGCTGTTATTACTTCCCCAATGACTATTGTTATTGACGGGCAGATTACTAATACAACAGTATAATCCACTCAGAGTTAGGGTAGGGCAATATGCCCTACTCTTTCTTACTTTAGGAGAGATTTATGGACCACAAGTGGTTAAGACAATTTGATGAAAAGGGAAATTGGACAGGAAACAAAGACAGAACCATCATGATAGATGGTAAATGGTATGACATGGATGCACATGCAAAAGCCCATGGAATAGAGTTACCTGATGCCAAGAAATCCAAGAAATCAATAAATATAAAAGAAGAGAAACATGCAGATTTGGACGGAAAAGGAGACTCATCAGATACTGAGAAGTCTTGAAGAAGAACTTGCTAAGGCGCAAGGTGAAATCTTTTGTGCAGAGAAAGACGTAGCAAAAGCCAAAAATAGAATTAAGTTTTGCCTAAGTGCAATACATCATTTAAAGAAAAGATATACAGACAACGGAGATATATAGATATGGACTTAAAAGACCTAAGTAAAAAACCAGAATTAGTAAAAATTACAATTGATTCAGACCACATAAAAGAAAAGTATGGTGATGAATTAGAATTTCACGTGTATGACAGACAAGACCTTAGTCTATACGCACAACTTTCCAACGTAACAGATGAAAACATTCCAGAACTGATGCCAGTTATGGAACAACTCATATTGGATAGTGATGGTCAACCAGTTATGCAAGATGGTAAAATATTACCAATTGACGTAATGATGGAGGCTTTGAAAAAGGTTGGTGAGAGCCTGGGAAAGCAATCAACCACAGCATAGAAGATAATGTTACAACAAACTTTATCTTAATGTTAGATGCAATGGGTGAACGTTATGGAATGTTACCCACAGAAGTGTTAGCCAAAGGCTCAACACATGATTTAAGCATTTTTCAAACTGCCATGCAGTACAGAGACCAACAAAACAGAAAGGCAAATAAACAAGCACCGGCTTTCACTGATGCACAAATAAAAGCAAAAATGGAAGAAGGTAAAAGAACAAGGGAAAGAATAGTAAACAACAGATGAGTGTAAGACTAAACAAATTAACAACAGACAGGTTGATGAGAAAACTTCAAAAACTGCCTGACCATTTGATTAAAAAGAGTGGTAAGTTTTTTAAACAAGTCACACCCATAGATACTGGTAATGCTAGAAAGAAAACTAGAGTAGCATCAAACACTATTAAAGCAGAATATCCATATGCAGGCAGACTAGATGAAGGTTGGAGTAAACAAGCACCAAAAGGCATGAGTCAACCTACCCTTGATGAAATGGATGAAATAATAGAAGATTTTGTGAGAAGTTTATAATGGCTAAAAGAATTGAAGTAACACTAGTATTAAATGACAAAGACTTTACTAGAAGGACCACAGCGGCTAAAGCCGGCTTAGGTGCTTTAGGTGGAGCGGCAGTTATTACTGCTGGTAAGTTTACTAAAATGCTTGGACCATTAGCGGCATTGGCGGCTGGTATTGGAACACTTGTAGGTAGTTTCAAATTACTAGGATCTAGTTTAGATGTTAGTAAACAGTTTGCTGACGTTGAAACAACACTAACAAACTTAACAGGTAGTGCGGCAAAAGGACGTGCGGCTCTTAACCAATTAATAACAGCGGCAGAAGAACTGCCAATTAGTTTTGAAGAGTTAGCAAGAGCACAGCCTGCCTTAGCAACTATATCACCTACATTAGAAGACCTTAGACGTAATACACAATTAGCGGCAGATATTGCTGGTAACTTTGGTATACCATTTGAAGTAGCGGCAGGACAATTACAAAGATCCTTTAGTGCTGGTGCTGGAGCGGCTGATGTATTCAGAGAAAAAGGTGTATTAGCGGCGGCTGGATTTGAAGCAGGTGTTAGTGTAAGTGTTGAAGAAACTATTGCAAAATTTAGAGAACTAGAAACAGAAATATCTGGAGCGGCACAAAGTTTAAACAGAACACTAACTGGTAGTTTATCACAAGCCGGAGACGCATTTACATTGTTCCAAAAAGAACTTGGAGATGCAGTTAGTCCAGAATTAAAAGCAGGTATTGATACACTTGTTGAAAGTTTCAGAGCAAACAAAGAAGAAATATTAGGATTTGCAAACAGTTTAGGTACAACATTAGTTAATGCATTTTTTGCCGCAGGTGAATCTATTGCATTAATCATAGACTTAATTGCAACAATAAAAGATGTATTCTTAAATGTATTCAATGCAGTATTTCCTAACTTTGCTGAATTCTTTCAGTCATTCAAGGAGATAGCCGGTGAAGCATTAAAGTTTGTCCTTGACAAAGTATTCTTGTTAGGAGAAGGATTTGGATTTTTATTAGATATCATTCCAGGTATGGACAGTAGATTCAAAGACTTCTTTGCTGAGATGAGAAAAGACCTTAATGACAATAATTCAGGTGTGGGTAAATTTGCCAAAGACTTTACAGATAACTTTGGTGATATAATTGTTACTAACACTGGTGCAAGAGATTCATTTAAGAAGTTTAAAGATGAAGTTACAAGTGGTGCAGATGAAATAAGAGAAGCAAGTAAAGAAGTAGCAGATGCGGCGGCAAGTGTTACAGGTGATGCCATAATTGATATTGCGGCAAATGCCAATGCCGCTGGAGAAACAACCAAGACATTTACAGAATTATTAAAACAATTAAAACTAGAATTCATGGGCATTGAGACCATGGAAGAATATAGAGTACAATTAGCCCGTATAGATGAGATGTTGAAAACGGGTGTTATTACATTTGAAGAATACAAACGTGCCAAAAAAGCATTGGATGAAGCATTTGAAGAAGGCAATCCAATTATGGTTAGTTTTGGTGAAACAGTTGCTAGTGCCGGTAAAGCATTAAGTGAGGATCTAGCAGTAGCACTTACAGAAGGTAAGAGTGTGTTAGACAGTTTCAAAAACTTCTTCAAACGTATTATAAATCAACTTATTGCAGATGCATTGAGAATGGCTGTTATACAACCTATCCTTAGTGCAATATTTGGTATATCATTTACACCAGGGGGAGGCTTTGGAGGATTTAAAGCAACAGGTGGACCAGTAGCAGGTAACACACCTTACATAGTAGGTGAAAGAGGACCAGAATTATTTGTGCCAAGTACAGCAGGAAATATTGTACCAAATAACATGATGGGTGGTGGTAGAACAGATGTTACTTACAACATTAATGCCGTAGATGCATTAAGTTTCAAACAAATGGTAGCACGTGACCCAGAATTTATATATAACGTCACAACTAGAGGACAAAGGAGGATACCGCAATAATGTCTATACAAAAGATAGTAGATGAAGCCACATACATTGCCATAGACAAATCAAAGTCTGCGGCCCAAAGTATTTCTAGAAGTGGTAAAGTAAAAACAGCCGCAAGAGCATTTGGCTTGCCTTATAGATTTACTATAGGCACACATGCTGGACTAACATATAGCACTAACAGAGATTTGTTAGAAGCATTGGATAGTGCGGATGTTGTTGTAGAAGAAGAGATTGATATTGGTAAAACTAATACAGGATTAAGTTACATTACAGCATATCAAGGTACTGCAAATGCTTCACAACTAGCACAAATATCAGTAACAAGTGCAAGTAACAGTAACATTGTATTGAATACAAGTAGTGTTAGTGGTACACCAGGAGGCAATTTATTTGTTAAAGGAGACTTTATACAACCCAAAGGCAACACAGGTGGATACAGATACACATATCAAGTTACAAGCAACGTGGCTGACCATGCCAGTACTGTAACTGTACCAACACATAGAGCAATACTAGAACAAGATGGTGTTGCATTAACAAGTGGTGGTGTAAACGTAGGTAATGATGTAACATTCCATGTAAAAGTAAGTAACAGACCAATTTACAGTATAGTACCAGGGGACAGAATAGAATTTAGTGATGATTTTGAACTTGTTGAAATAATCACATAATAGGAGAATTATGGCAACTACAATAGCACCAGTAACAGGCACAACTCACATCAATCATGCATTATTGATTGATTTAACTTTGGGTGGCACTACATATTACATCAGTGGTGCATACAAGCCAGTTACATATGACGGAAATACATATACAGAACTAGGTAGTTTTTTAAGTATCAGTGATATTGCTGAGGATATAAAAACTACTAATGGAGATATCACAGTTGCTCTAAGTGGTATTCCAAGTGAACAAGATTATATTGCTTTAGTGTTAGGCACACAAATTAAAGGTGGCAACATAAAAATATATAGAGCATTTTTTGATGATGACGGAGGTTTCAATACCTCAAATGTTTTTCAAAGATACAGCGGAGTTATTACAAACTTTGCTATCAGTGAAGAAGTAGATGTACTAGCAGGTAAAAATACAAATACAGTAGGTATTACATGTGCTAGTATCAATACAGTATTAAAACAAAGAATAACTGGTCAAAGAACAAATGAAGTAGACAGAAATAGATTCTTTAGTGGAGACACTACATTTAACAGATGTAAAGACTTACACAACATGAACTTTGACTTTGGTAAAGAATACACTGGCGGCACTGGTATTGGTGGCGGCAGAGGACGTGGACGTGGAGGTGGATACGGCGGTGGCGGATATGCCGGTATTGCTCCAGGCATGGGATTCTTAGGACACTTCTAATGATAAGACGTGCAACTATACAAGACTATGATGACATAATGGCAATGATGATTAACTTTGCCAACAGTTCACCATATGTTCCATTCTTTGATCCACAATACAATGACAAAACAGTAAGATTGTTTTTGGATTCATTGTTAAAAAGTGGAGTAATACTGTTAGCAGAAAGAGAAAACAAATGTGTAGGCATGTTATTAGGTCAAATCCAACAGGATCCTTGGCTACCACATGTCAAAACAATGAAAGAAATTGCATGGTGGGTTGAACCAGAACACAGAGAGACCACAATAGGATATAGATTACTAACAGAATATGTTAAGTGTGGTAAAAAACTGCAACAAGCAGGCATAATAAATGGTTTTACGCTCACAAGTATGGAAATAAGTCCAATTGGCAACTTAGAAAAACGCGGTTGGACTAAAATAGAAACTAATTATTTGTATGAGGGTGCATAATGGCAGTATTTAGTGCAATAGCGGCGGCTTTAGTTACAGCAGGTGCAACAGCATTTTGGGCCAGTGTAGGTGCGGCAGTTATTACTGCTGGCATCATGATGGGTACTGCTAAACTATTAGGTGTATATGATAAACCTAATTTAGCAAACATGAAGGACCCTGGTGTTAAGATTCAATTACCACCAGCAACAGACAACAGAATACCAGTTTTCTATGGGCAAAGTTTCACAGGTTCAATAATCTGTGACGTCAATATCAAAAATCAAAACAACACAATGGTATATTGTATGGTTATTGGTGAAAAAACTGATAGTGGTACATATACTGTTAACCAAATCTTTAGGGATGATGCAAAACTTAACTTTAGTGGTGCTAATGTAATAAGTGTAACAGACCCTAACAGTACTAATACTGTACAAATTGCAAACAAAATACGTTGTAGAGTGTTTGCCGGTAATGCACAAAGTAGTGTAAACCAAATATTCCCTACAAGCGGTAAAGTAGCGGCACAAACACTAATGACCACTATAACAGCAAACACAAACTATGAAGACCTTGTGTATGCTATATTTGAAATGGATTATGATAGTGAAAATGGACTAACACATTTGGGTGCTATTACATATGACATCACAAACAGTTTAAGTGAACCTAGTAACGTGTTATTAGACTATTGTAGAAACAGTAGGTATGGTGCTGGACTAAGTAATGCAGAACTTGACCTAACCAGTTTTAACAATATGAATGATTACTGTACAGACCAAGTAGACTTTTTAAATACTGTAGGTGCAACAGTTCAACATGATAGATGGAAGATTGATGGTATGTTAAGTACTCACAAAAGTGTACACCAAAACATAGACACCATATGTCAAAGTTCAAGTACCTTCTTTACCTTTGATACCAAAAATGGTAAGTTTAAAGTAGTACCAAACAGAGCGGCAACTACTACAGAAAAGAATAATGCTTTTGTGTTTACTGATGACAACATATTGGGCAGTATAGAAATATCCAGTACAGAACTTTACAGTTTATACAATGCCATTGATGCAGAATTTCCAGATGTAACTAGAAAAGACCAAACAAATGTAGTTAATATACAAACACCAGGTGCAGATAGAAACACAAATGAACCAGACAACAGTTTAGATACACGTTTTGAAATAGTTAATGATGCACCAAGAGTACACAACTTAGCAAACATTGATTTACGTCAAAGTAGAGTTAGCACTATGTTAAAGTTTGATGCTGATTATAGTGCAATAGTAGTAGACGTAGGAGATGTTGTAAAAGTTACAAATAGTTTGTATGGATTCAGTGAAAAACTGTTTAGAGTTATGAGAGTTACTGAAAATGAAAGTACTGAAGGTATGCTTATGGCTAACTTTATACTATTAGAATACAGTGATGATGTTTACACACATAATACCGTACAAACAGGTAATGGTGTTGTGTTACCAGGTATTCTCAATTGGTGGACAAATTACAACAACAGTAATGTAACAATTGGTAATATTACTATTGTTGATGATCCATTAGGTAGTACAGCAAATACTGTTTACAGTAATAATGGTGCGGCAATAACTAACAACATTGACTTTGCAAACATTGCCTTAAACGCAAATCCATATGTAGGACCTGCTAATCCATTCTTAGGTGTGCCTATAACTATACCAAACATACCAGGATTAGATAGAATAGATTTATCAATTGACAAGCCAGGTGCCAATGTTGCTAACAGTAATGTACAATCAGAAGTAATGCAAGTTAAACCACCATCAGGCAACGCATTGTTTACTCCAGGTGAAGAAATAACAGTACCAATAAGAATACCAGAACTGGGTATTGATACCAGTTACAGTATTGCAGGACCTCTAAAAACAAGTGAAAATGTAACTATTAGTGCTAGTGCTTACAGCACACAAACCGGTGCAAAAACAAATGCTACCACAACAGCAAACATATTGGTATCACCAAAAGGTGGTAGAAGTGCTATAAACTTAGGTGATGTACAAGGTGCATTACAGGTTGATGAAGCACCAGCAATAAATGTTTCAATGGTAGATGCTAGAGTAGATAGGTCTGGTACCACTTTAGGTCAGTCTGGCAGTATTTTTACACCTAGTGTTACAGTACCATTAGGAGGCATAGACTTTGGAGAACATACAGTATTAAGTAGTGTTGTACCCTTAGGTGGTACTGCAAATGCAAATGCAACATATGATATGGCTATGGTAACAAGTGTTACAACAAGTTATGAAGAAGTAGATGACACAACAGCGGGAAAAACACCAACAGGTAATGTTGTTACAAAAACAGATAGTGGTACAGGTATAACTGCCGCATTTGGTTTTGGACAAATACCTCCTGTGTTGAAAGATGACTTTAAATTTGAAATATCACCTGCTGTAGGTTTAGCAACAGCAACAGCCTTAGGTGCAAACACAACTAATAAAGCATATTTGCCTACTAATGTTGTAATTCAACCTTTTGGCAACAGCAGTCTGGATAACGCAGGACAAGGCAGAGGATTAAGATTTAAAGGTGACCTTGTGAGAACAGCAAAAGGTGACCAATACAGAGATTTGAGATAATGCAAGAATATATTTTTTACAATAGTGTTACAGGAGAGATTTTCTATAAAAAACGTTTTAGAAATGACAAAATGGCACAATCAAACTGTAACAACAACAGAAGTTTTAACATGGTTTATAAGCCAGAAACAGACTTGCCTGGTATTTTGCATATAGACAAATTCAAAGTTAATGTAAGTGCAACACCACATAGTGTAGAAAGCACAACAGCAAAAACACAAACAGTAAATGTGCCACAACAAATAAAAACAGAACGTAATATAAAATTGGCAAGCAGTGATTGGACACAAGCGGCTGATTCACCATTAAGTGATAGCAAGAAAACAGAATGGCAAACGTATAGACAAGCATTAAGAGATGTTGACTATGCAAATGCAACAACTTTGCAATACACATGGCCTAACATACCGGATTAATATGACAACAATAAGCCCATACAACGTAATTTTTAGTTTATTTGATGCAGACAATGTTTGGCAAGGTGCTCCTACACGCAAAATTTTATTTAACGGAGAAGTTATAGACATAGATGCATGGGCAAGTGCAAATGGTATAACTTTACCTGATGGAGGTGGATAATGCCATTAAATAAAGGTATATTTGGTGAAGATATTGGTAACATATCAAGTTTTGATGGCAATGTTGCTGTAAAAACTCCTACTATTACTAGTGGTAAACACTTTCCAGGTGGTGGTGCTTATGCAAGAGGTGGTCATAACATAGTAAAGTTTGATATTGACACCAACTATCCAGCAAACACAACATTTACTTACAATTTAGTACATGCAGGCAATGGTGCAGTAGCAAGTAATATTTTTACTGAAGGTGCTGTAACTGGACAAGTACAAGTAGACAGTGATGGTAATGCAAATGTAAGTTATAGAGCAAATAGTTTTGCAAACTATGATGGTAATACAAACACTTATCAATTAAACGTAATTAATCCTTACAACAATACAAGCATTATGGCAAATAGTGTAAATGTTAGTTATGGACCTCCTACTAGTTTCTTTAGTGCAACAAGTGATAATGTATTCAGATACAGCAGTAATATCAGTAATGCAGAAACAGGTAACAATGCCAGTTTTGAAATGCATGTGTTTGACAGTTATGAAACTATTACAAGCAACACAATTGGTGGTGGTGCTAATGTTAAAACATACAATGATTTACAAATTACAAATATTGGACAAGCAGATGATCCAATGAATACACCAGAAGTTATTATTGTAGGAGCCGGTGGTGCTGGTGGTTCTACAAGTATATTCAATAACACAGTTAATAAAGTAAATAGACGTACACACGTAGGCCCAGGAGGCGGTGGTGGACAAGTTGTTTACTATAGAACACATGGTACAAAATACAGCACAAGCAATATCACAATATCATTAGGACAAGGTGGTTATCAAGAAACAACAGCAAACTTAACAGGTAATGTATTCTTAAATGGTGGTGATAGTGTACAAACAAGAGGTAATCTCACACATTCACCTGCAGGTGGTAATACAACATTTGGATTTCATGAAACTTCAGGTAATATAATTGCATTTGGTGGTTATTCAGGTAGTAATCATTATGCAAATACAGTAAGTGGCACAACAACGCATGACCAAATTGAGGCAGATAGTACAAATGCTGATAATTTAAGGATTGACCAAATTAATGCCGCAAATGGTATAAGTGCAAATGCAAGTATAACAAACCAAATTGGTGGAGGTGGTTCTGGACATCCATTTATTACTGGTGGTTTAGACTTCAACAGGGTAGGTGGTGCAAATCCAACTTATACTACAAACTTAACAATAATTGGATTTAAAGATGATCCAGACAACAACAGTAACATATTAGCAGATCCACAAATGTTTGTTTTATCAGGAAACAACATGAGTGGAGGACAAGGTGCTAGTCAATCACTAACAAGAAGTTGCCTAGGTGGCGGCGGAGGTGGAGGTATTGAAACTAGTAGTCAAGGTGTTGGTGTAGGCGGTGCTGGTTTTGGTAATTATAACATTACAGATAGTGCTTTAGGTACCCAAGGCAGACCAAATCCAGACAATGCAAGGAAACCCACAACTGTACAATATTTTGCACCTACAAATAGATATGAAGCATCAAACAATATTATCCGTGTAGGCGGTGGTGGAGGTGGTGGAGACACAAACAACTACATAACTGACCATGGTAGTGATTATGCAAATGGATTAGTTACAAGTGGTAGTCAATCAAACAAAACTCAATTAGATAGGAAGACTGGTGGTGCTGGTGCAAAAGCAAATGGTACCATACGTGATGGAACAGTAGCATTACGTGGTGGTGGCGGTGGTGCCGGCAGTAACATTGATGGATTAGGCAATTCAAACATAACATGTGCCGCAAACGCGGCTGGACTACCTGGTGGTGATGGATTTATAGCATTTACCTATCCAATTAACTACAATTACTTCAAAATCTAGGGTTTCCAGATAAATAACACATAATAAAGTAATGTATAAGGAACACCTTATACTTCATTTCCATCAGGAGAGCACATGGCAGGTAGATTATTATCCTTTTCACAATATATTGGAGGAGCCAACAACGTAGTTGTTTCAGAGGTATTCCCTTCAGACCAAAAAACATTTCAATATGACTATGCGGCAAATATAGCAAATTATAACTTTAATTTGGAAAGCCAAACGGTTATTGTTGATACACTTTCATATGATACAAACACAGGACAACCAAACTTTACTAACAGTAATGTTGTAGGTGTTTATGCAAACGTTACATTAGGTGCAGGTAACATTAATGTTACAAGTAATGCTAATGGACAAGTAAGTATCACTATTCCAGCAGACGTATATACTGGACCAATTGAACCAGATGCAAGAGCAAATGTTCCAATTAATGTTGTAAGTGTAAAATGGGAAGATACTAACTCTACACCAAGTATCAAAGAAAGTCATAGACATGCAAGAATTATGAGATATGAGCCAGGTGTTACTGTAGGAAATCCAACATTATCAAACTCATTTTTACCAATTGGCACAGGTGCTATTAGCACATTTACTGGAGCCGGCACAGCAAGTGGCGTAAGAACAGCAGGAACTTATACAGGTATAAGTGGTGTTACATCAGGACCAAGTGCAACAACAGGAGCACAAGGCACTGGAGCAACTTTCCAAGCATTAGTTTTAGCCAATGGTGTATGTGAATTTGACATATTGACCAGAGGAAAAGACTATGTAGTTGGAGATACCATTAACATTCTAGATTCAGATTTAGGTGGCGGTGGTGCCCCAGATATAACTCTTACTGTTACAGCAACAGGGTAAGGAGTAAGCATGGGAAACGTAGTAGTAACAGAAACAACCAGTAACATTACAGTAGACAGTACTAATAGTATTGTAACTGTAAGCAGTACACCAAGTAATATTATTGTAAGTAATATTAGTGCGGCTACAGAAGAGAGTGTGAGAAATGCTCTAAGTGTAACTGATGCAGGTGGAGATGGTAGTTTAACTTATGGTACAGCAAACGGTGTATTTACATACACTGGTCCTAGTGCGGCAGAAGTAAGAGCCCACATTTCAAATACATCACCTATAGAATACAACAGTTCAACTGGTGTTATCAGTTTGGGTACTGACTTTGCAAATTTAAGTTTACAACAATATCAAGAAACAGTAGTAGAAACAGGTAACATTAGTGGTAATGTTAGTTTTGATGTTGCGGCAGGTACAATACACAAAGCAACACTTACTGGTGATATTACTGGTATAAGTTTTGCAAATATTCAAAATGGTTCAAGTATTGTTGCACTTATAACGCAAGACACAACAGGTGGACACGTTATTGATACAACTACACATGCTAATAATTGGACTAATGTAAGAGTTGTAGGAGGCACAATTGGACTAACAGGATTACCAAGTAGTACAGATGCTATACAGTTGATGTATGATGATGGTGATTACATGATGAATGTTCTCAAACTTGCTAGTAGTGGTAATATTACACCAGTTCCTCAAGATTTAAGTATTACAGGCACACTAACAGCCAATACAGTAATAGCAAACGTAGAAGCAAATGCAACTACATTTAACGGTAATTTAGTTGGTACAACAGCAAACTTAACAACTGTAAATGCAACAACAGTAAACAGTAATTTAGTAGGTAACGTTACAGGTAATGTAACAGGATCACCTAGTAGTTTAGCAGGGCTAGACACAGATGACCTAACAGAAGGTTCAAGTAATCAATACCATACAGCCGCAAGAGCAAGACTGGCTATAAGTGCCACAGGTAACATAAGTTATAACAATACTACAGGTGTTATCAGTGAAACTTTAACAACAACAGATATAAATGAAGGTGATAACAAATATTATACAAATGCAAGAGTACAATCATTCTTATCAAATGGTAGTGGTGCAAATGTAAAAAGTAATTCAAGCATTGTAGGTGTAGGACTAGACATAAGTGGAGAAGCAAGTATTGGAGGCAACTTAAATGTTACCGGTAATATTAATTCAGAAACAGTTACAGACCTATTTGTAGAAGATAGAAATATTACACTACAATTTGGTGCAACAGGAACACCTAGTGCAAACAGTCAAATATTTGTAGACAGAGGATCAGCGGCAAACAGTTTCATTATATGGAGTGAATCAGAT
>PYIJ01090410.1_pt1 | contig 14620 bp, 12 predicted proteins | sample 3578051 | NCBI WGS metagenome assembly PYIJ01 (sample SAMN08408021, study PRJNA431606) | Marine metagenome isolate SA_KN192-05_S13_5m, whole genome shotgun... | biome: marine; feature: oceanic pelagic zone; material: water; isolation source: surface water sample, 0.2-0.8 um fraction ... | reverse complement strand
ATATTGAAAAACTTTAAATTATCGTAATAAAGTTCATTGGCAGTTATAGCCCCATCCAAATCTATTTGATAATCTGAACTGGAAGAATCATTAGAATCAAATATTTCTAAGAAATCATCTAGATGGAATTTGTCAAGATTTAAGTCGTAATTACATTTAATTTTTTTGGAGTCAGCTTGAAACCATTTATTCCAGTCCACGAAATTTAAATTCATTGAAAATTCATCTTCATTAAAAAAGGAGTTTTGAACAGTAATGTCCATGTTTTTTTTGGAAATATCAGCTTCAAAATCATTTAATTCTAAATGGGTTTTTAGAGGCAAATAATCTATGTTTATTTGTTTACTAACTAACTTCCCATCTAAATTTTCAAAAAATAATTTATCGTTTTTAGTAGTAATTTTTGTTTCCATTTCAATAGCAGTTTCTCCATCCAAAGAAAAATCTTTAAGAGTTGTAAAAAATGGAATTTTATTTAAGTCGAATAACCCCTCTATATTTAAAAAACAAGTAGGATGGTTAAAATTGTTAACCTCTAAATTACCACTCATTATTTTATCGTTCATGAGAGCTGAAAAATTAATGATTTTAAGATTTTGTTCCTTATTATTAAATGTTCCACTTAAATCAATCTTTTCTAACTGAATATTATTTAGCTTGTCTTTCAAAGTTGCATTTTCAGCATTAAAATTGACAAAAAAACTAAGAGTTTGCTTGTTATTCATCTCACCATTTAGATTTCCATCAAAATTGAATATTCCTTCAGAGCTATATTTGGTTTTTATGGTTGCATAGTCTAATGGCAGAATACTAAATATTTCAGATATTTGAATTTGGTTTCCTTTAATATTTAGATTTAACATGTCTTTTTTTGAGCTTTTATAACCCCCCTCTAAAAAAAAGTTCATATCTGCTATTTTTAATTTTCCCTTTTTTATTGTTAAAGAAAAAGGATCATTTATTACATGTAGAATAATTTCTGTGTTTGCATTTTTGGAGCTTATATAATTTATGCCTTCCAAATCGAATTTATTTACTAACATACTAGATAGTATATTCAAATCGTATTCTTTGTTAGAGAATTGGCCTTTCAACTTTGAATCTGAAATAATGAAATTGTATTCTTGTCTTAGAGGAATATTTTGGTAACTAAATAAAAAATCTTTAAGTGTAAGTTGATCTAAAGAAAACTTAAAGTTTTTATTTTCAGGTTCGTTATTAGAAACAAATACTTCGAAATTCTCTTTCCCATCTTCGCTAACTTTGGCAGCAAGACTTCCATTTTTTAATACCAACTTCCTTACATTATATTTTTTATTAATTAAATCATAAGCATCAAAATTTAGAAAAGCATTCGTTGCAAACAGCAAAGTATCATTACTGGCTATAGGATCTTTTATTAAAAGATTGGAAAATTGCAAAGAGATTGCTGGAAAATAACTGAAAGCACTTAATTCTATATCTTGAATAATCATTGGTGAAATAAGCTGATTATTTATCTGTCTTAATGCAATTTCTTTAATCTCTTTATCATATAATGTTATCACAGAAAATAAAACTCCAAATACCAAAAGAATTATTAAAGCTAATATTGAAACGATATACTTAATTATACGATAAACCATATAAATTAAAAAGTTTTTAATTTACTCCAGACTTATACTATCTAGAGTTGCTTTTATATCAGCTATATCTAGAAAATATTTTGATTTTAAATTTTCAGAAATAGGATCTTTACTAGGCACATTTAGTTTAAGTGGGTTTTTGGCTTTGCCATTAATATATACACGATAGTCTAAGTGTGGACCAGTACTTAAACCCGTACTTCCTACTTCTCCAATTTTCTGTCCCTGTTCTACATATTTACCCACCTTTATACCTTTTTCAAATCTTAATAAATGTAAGTATTTAGTAACTACGTTTCCGAAAGAATGTTTTATTTTAATCATATTTCCAGCACCTCCAGATCTGCCAGCAAATATTACTTTTCCATCCCCTGTTGAAACCACATCTGTTCCTGATGGAGCTGCATAATCTACTCCGTAATGAGGCCTGTAAATCTTTTTAATTGGATGCAATCTTCTGTTAGAAAATTTGGAGGATATTCTTACATACTCTAAAGGTGCAGAGAGTAATGCTCTTTCCATACTTTCTCCATCTTCTGTAAAATAACTTTCAACCTTTTCAGATTTTGACAAATATCTAAATGCGTAAAAGTCTTTTCCTTTATGGTTGAATAATATGGCTTTAATATTTCCTACACCAATAAATTTATTCTCTACATATTTAGATTCAAAAATTATTTTGTAGTTGTCTCCTGGTTGAATATCAAAAAAATCAATTGTCCAAGCGTATAAACTAGCAACTTTAGAGACTAAAGCAGGGCTTAATTTATTATCGATAAAGCTTTGCCATAGACTAGAATATATAGTCCCTGATGCTTTTTGAATTCTTATATCAATAGGGCTTTTGACAACGGTTATGTTCAATGAGTCTAAAAAACTCATGATTACCTTTTCTGTAAGTGAATGCTGATAAATTAAATTGGAAAATTTATTACTATCGGAATTGAAGATGGAATAGTATTTATCTCCTGGATATATTTTTCTGATGTCATAAATTTCTTTAAAATCATTTCCTAAACTATAAATTTTCTCATAGGAAATATTTAAACTTTGTAAAATCTCGCTAAAACTCTGTCCGTTTTTTACCGAGCTACTGTCAATTTTAAAATTCTCAAGATTGAAACCCTGTATTTTTTTTAATTTTTCAACTTCTTCTTTAGGGTTAATAGACTCTTTAATTTGTTCTTGAACATTTGAATTGGTGGAATTACAAGTCGAGAATAAAAATACGATTGTAATAAATATGGAAGTTGAAATGAAAATGTTGAGTCTGAATAACATATTGATTACAATGATAACTCAACAGAGTAATTAAAGACTAGAATTCAAGACAAATTATAAACATTAAAATGTGTTTTATAGTTCAATAAAAATTGCTCCTATGGATTAACTTTATATGCTCTTTTTCCCTGTTTTTTTTAAAAAAAACTATTCCGAATGAAAATATATCTAGGCTAAGCATTACTTTATCAAAAGTACAAATTACTTCCCAAGCTTGTTTCATCTCGTTAGACCAATAAATGTCGTCAAAAACAAAAATTGAATCTTCGTTTGCATGTTCAACTAACCAATAAAAATATCTTAACGTAGCTTCTTTAGAATGATTTCCATCAAAAAAAATTAAATCAAATTTATTTTTTAAAAGTTGAGGGATTATTTGATCAAAAGGCTGATTTATAAGCTCTATGTTCTGAAGCTTTAAAGTTTTGAAGTTTTTCTGAGCAAGGCTACATACTTTAGGATCTCCCTCAATAGTGGTAACTTTACCATATTTATTGGCTTTCGATAGATAGGCTGTTGTAAGACCTAAAGAGGTGCCTATTTCTAGAATATTTTTTTTTTGAAAGAAACTTACTATTCTAAAAAGTATTTGTGCTTTTTCAGGTCTTGATTGAACTTTTTTAGTTAAAATATTAATTGTGCTTCTTGAAGATTTAATATGTTTTGATCCAGCCCCTAAATCTTTTAATTTAATTAGTTCATTTTGTTTTAAAAGCAAACTTCTAACATGCTCTATACCAATAAAAGAATAATACTTTATCGAGTTATCCAATATGTTTTCTATAAAGTCATGAACCATTGGAGAATGGATATTGTATTTATTGGTTCCTTGAGATAGAAACTTTAAATAAAAAATGATTTTTTTAACCATATGCAAATTTAAGGCTTTAGTTGGTCCTAATAAAAATTTTATTAAAGACATTATCTATTAAATTTGTAGTCATGAAAAGTGAAAATGAAAAAAAAGACCTTTCTTTTTTAGGACACTTAGAAGAATTAAGATGGCGGCTTGTAAGATCAAGCGTTGTTATAATTTTAGCTGCAATAGTATTATTTTACTTTACAGACCCTATTGTCCAGCAGTTTTACATAAATATGTCCAAAACAACTTTTCCTACTTACCAGTTTTTTTGTCTTCTTTCCGAAAAATTAAATATCAGTGGTGCCCTTTGTGCTGATGATATCCCAATACAAATTCAATCTATTGAAATGACCAAACAATTTTCGACAAACATGTATTTTGCATTAATAGGTGGATTAATTATTTCTTTCCCATTTACATTTTACCAAATATGGTCATTTGTCAAGCCAGGTCTAAATATTAAAGAACTAAAAGCAACTAGATGGATTGTTTTTAACGCTAGCTTGTTATTTTTTATGGGTATTTTATTTGGCTACTTTTTAATTAGTCCTCTGTGCGTTCAATTCTTCGGAGGTTATAAATTAACGGATCAAATTCAAAATAACTTTACAATTAGCTCATACATGTCAATGATAACAACTTCTACTTTTTTATCTGGCTTGTTTTTTGAACTTCCTATTGTTATGTATATTCTAGCAAAAATTGGAATTTTAGGTCCGGATATTTTAAAAAAATATCGAAAACATTCTTTAGTGGCTATTCTAATACTATCTGCTTTAATTACTCCGCCAGATGTTGTTAGTCAACTTTTAGTCTCTTTTCCTGTTTATGGGTTATACGAATTAGGAATTATTATCGTTAAAAGAGTGGAAAAGAAAAGATTAAAAAATCTTGAAAACGAAAAATACAATACTAAATAATGGAACTTAAATCTATAAATATTAATAAGTCATACAAGGGAATTGAGGTTGTTAAAGGAGTTTCTGTAAGCTTAAAAAAAGGCGAAATAGTTGGGCTACTAGGGCCAAATGGAGCTGGAAAAACTACAACTTTTGATATGATAGTTGGCTTAATAAGTCCAGAACATGGAGATGTTTTTTTAAATGAATTAAAAATTACAAAATTACCCATGTATAAGAGATCTAAAATGGGGATTGGATATCTTCCTCAGGAAGTTTCTGTTTTTAGAAAATTATCAGTTGAAGACAATATTAAAGCAATTTTAGAAATGTCCAGATTAGACAAACAAAAACAAAGAGAAAAACTGGAAGGACTAATCTCTGAATTTGGATTAAATCATGTAAGAAAAAATTTAGGAAGAAACCTTTCTGGTGGAGAAAAAAGAAGAACAGAAATTGCAAGATGTTTAGCTAATGAACCTGATTTTATATTGTTAGATGAACCCTTTGCAGGAGTTGATCCAATTGCAGTAGAGGATATACAAAAAATAGTTTTAAAACTTAAGAAAAAAAATATTGGTATTTTAATTACTGATCACAATGTTCAAGAAACATTGTCTATTGTGGATAGAGCATACTTACTTTTTGAAGGGAAAATTCTTAAAGCTGGAACAGCAGAAGACCTTGCTAAAGATGAGCAAGTAAGAAAAGTTTATTTGGGTCAAAAATTTGAATTAAAAAAGAAAACAATTGATTTTTGAATGGGGTTAATTCTAAATATTGAAACATCTACCAAAACTTGTTCTGTAAACCTATCTAAAAATGGTAAATCACTAGGTGTTAATGAAATTACGAGTGAAAAATATATTCATGGCGAGAAACTTCATTTATTAATTAATGATCTTTTTTCATCTTTAAATTTTTCTTTGAAAAAGCTGGATGCAGTTGCTATAAGTGCTGGCCCTGGATCTTTTACTGGTCTTAGGATTGGTGTTTCAACAGCAAAAGGATTGGCTTTTGGGCTTAATATTCCTCTGATAAGTATGAACTCTCTTGAAATAATGATAAATTGCTATAAAGGCATTTCTAATAACAGAAAAGCATTATTTTTTCCTATGATAGACGCTAGAAGAAAAGAAGTTTATACAGCTGGATATAATTCTCAAAAAAAACAAATAACAGAAATTTATTGCCCGGAGATTAATTCCTCATTTTTAAAAAATCATGAAAATTACCAAGAACTTTATTTTTTAGGAAATGGAGCATTAAAATTCAAAGGCGAATTTAATTCTAAAATTGTAAAAATTGATGGATTAGTACCAAACTCGTCGAGTGGTATGTCGTATAATACATTTGAAAAGTTCAAGAAAAAGGAGTTTGAAAGTATACCTTATTTTAATCCTTACTACTATAAAGATTTTATTGTAGGTTAAAAAAAGTTGCAAAATTTCCTCATAGAATTAAAATTATATAGATATTAGCTAACAATTAATAATTGAACTAGTTTGTACTATATAGAAGCTTCCAAAGAAACTCCACTAGTATCTTTAAACTTAGCAAAAGGAGTTTTCCTAATAGATGGTGATTGTATTTCTGAAAGTCCTGATGATTTTTTCAATAATATTTCAAATTGTATTGAAGATTATTCTAATAACCCATGTGAAAACACCATATTAACTATAAATCTAGGAGGAATCAATATTTCATCTTCTAAATTCTTACTTAATATCATATACCAATTGGAAAATATATATAAATCTGGTTTCCAAGTTAAAATAAGATGGGTATATAAAAATGGGGAAGATGGAAATTATGAGCTCGGAAAGGATTACTCAGAAATGGCTTCAATTCCATTCGATTTTATAGAAACGGTTGAGAACTTTGTTTCCAATATATAAGCTTACTTTAAATTAAATTCTTTGTTATGACTAAATCTACGCACCAAATACTCTACGTAATTTTATTTTTATTATTAGCAGTTTTGTATTTACTTCATCTTTCTAATTCAAATAATTCTGAAAATATAACAGCTGTAGAAAAACAGGAGACTATCCAACCACTAAATGAAGGAAGTCTAAATATAGCATTTGTAAATAGCGACACAGTTTCCAAATACTATGAATTTGCAAAAAAAATTCAAAAAACCTTAACTACAAAAAGATCAGAAGCAGAAGGGCAAATTAAAAGCAAATACTTTGCTTATGAAAGTCTGGTTCAAGAATTTGAAAAAGCTTCACCAATTATGGGAGATAGAGAAAAGATGGAAAAGGCTCAAAAAATAAGACTACTAGAACAAGAAATAATGCAAGTTGAACAGCAGCTTTCAGATCAAGTTTCTAGACAAGAACTAGAACTGACCCAAAGCTATATTGAAAAAACTAATGACTATATGCAAGAAATCGGCAAAACTCTTGGTTACGATTATGTAATGAGTTACAGAATTGGTGGTGCAATGCTTTACGCCAATGAACGACACGATATCACTACTGAAATAATTAAACTGCTAAACAAACGTTACGAATCTTCTAAATAAGAAACGTTTTATTATTTTCTTCGTATATTTTGTTAAACTTCGTTATGAACTTTTTAGTTCTTTTAGAAAAACATCAAAATGCAATACTTGGAACATTAATAGTTCACATACTCATTTTTGTTTGGCTAAATATTCAAAATGTCTCTTTTTATGTAATCCAACCGAAAGAAAAAGTTTTGGCTACTCTAGATTTTACAATCCAAGAAAATAATTTAATTGCAAAAGATAGCAAGGAAAATTTTTCTAATAATGAAGTTGTAGTTACCAATGCTGCATCTGATTATAATCAAGAAAAAGACATGAGTGTTCTTCAGAAAAAAACACTAGCAGAGAAGGTAATAGAGGATGTTAAAGAATTTGAAAAGAAACAATTTAACGATTTTGGTAAAGACAATCCGATAATTAACAATTCTCTTCAAAAAAATGATCAAATAAAAGATAATTTAGATAGTATAGCTGAAAATAAGTCCATAAAAAAGACTTCCAACGCTACCGCAAAATATTTTTGTGAGAGTAGAAATATGATTTTACAAAAAATCCCATCTTACCTTTGTAACCAAACGGGAACAGTTAGACTGAATATTAAAGTTAGTCCTAAGGGAGAAGTAACAGACTGCAAAGTAGATAATTCAAAAACTAATACTTCCGATCAGTGCTTACTAAAAAATGCTGTAAATTATGCTAAGAATTGGAAATTTAATCAAGATTTCTCAAGCTCACAGAGACAAGAAGGTTGGATTGAATTTATTTATCTATCTCAATAAAAAAACATGCGATTTATTTCATTTGTCTTCCTTATTCAAACGCTTTCTATTTCTTTATATTATAGTCAAAATAATAGTTTGTTAAAAAATGAAACAATAACAACCTATTGGGGAAATAACGAAAAGCAAGTAAGAAGTATTGGGTCTTATCAGGCAGGTGGATACTCAAACATTGGAGCTAAAACTGGTAAATGGGTTCACTTTTACAAAAATGGAAATCTTCAAGAAGAAAGTAATTATTTTCTTGGGCAGTTAAACGGAGAATACAAATCCTATTATCTCAATGGTAAACTAAAATTTAGGACCTTTTACACTATTGGAAAAATTGATTCAATTTTTGAAGCCTTTTACCAAGATGGAACTTTGGCTGAAAAAGGAGAATATAGTATTTTCCCTAAAATAAATAGAAAAGACACAATAGTTTTGAACTATTGGTTGAGTAGAAATGAAGAAATACGATCTTTCAAAAGTAATTTTTGGGAATATTATTATGAAAATGGTAATCTTATGGAGAAATCTCACTTCATAAATGGTTCTGACACTACTGAATTTATAGATCAATTTTATGAATTAAATGGAGACACACTTATTATGAATGGGAGAGGATACAGGAAAACGTATTACTCTTCTTCTAAATTAAAAACTATTGTAAAATATAATGATGGTCTGAGAAATGGAGTTTTTAAGGAATTTAAACCTAACGGTCATATTAGAAAAACAGGAACTTATCTCAATGGCAAAAAGTCAGGAATATGGAAGGAATTATACCTCACAACAGATTCAGTTTACCAAGAATTGGAATATAAAAAAGGACAGAAAAATGGGTTATTTATAGAGTATTATGTTAATGGAAGGATAAGTATGGAAGGTAATTATTTAAATGGGTTAAAAAATGGGGAATGGACCTATAAATTTATTAATGATACTTTAGATATGAAAGGGACTTTTAAAGATGACAAACAAAATGGGTTTTGGACTTTTTACTATCCAAAGGGAACAGAATATTACAGAGGAAATTTTATTAATGGTCAAAAAGAAGGTAAATGGGATTTTTTCTACAATACAGGTAAAATATGGAAGAAAGGGGAGTATAAATACGATCAAAAAAATGGTTTCTGGTCTACAAAATTTGAAAATGGCACAACAGCGATGGAGGGAAATTACATAATGAATAAAGAAAATGGATTATGGAAATCTTGGTATGATAATGGACAGTTAAAAGATATTGGATCTTATAACTTAGGAATGATGGACAAGAATTGGGTGGGCTATTATAAAAGCGGTCAGAAAAAATATTCGGGAGAATATGAAGACGATTATAAAATTAATTCATGGACTTATTACTCCGAAAAAGGTAAAATTATTGAAACGAGAAATTACAAAGTTTTAAATGTTAGGAGTATAGTTATTCCAGGGGAAGAAAGAATGATAAAAAAATCTGTTGCTGATGGTAAATGGATAAAATACAGTGAATATGACCAAAGTATAAAAAGTGAGGAAAATTATGTCGATGGAAATTTAAATGGGGAGTGTTCTTACTATTTTCCTGGAGGAATAATTCCTAATAGAATCATAAATTATAAAGATGGATTATTAAATGGAAAATATCAAAATTTTTCTAGGAAAGGAGCTATTATTTCAGAACTAAATTACAAGAACAATCAAAAACATGGAGATGTTAAAGTATATAACAAAAGCGGAAAATTAATATCTCATATTGTTTACAAAGATGGTTTAAAAGTAAAAGATTTAATTAACAAGATTATTTTTAAATAAAAGTCTCCCACTACGAAAAAATAATTAATTTGTATTTTAAACATTTACAATTAATTAATGCCATTTTATTCCCGTTTTAAAAAAACATTTTGGTTATTGTTTATTTTGTTTGCTAGTAGCACTATAATAAATAGTCAAAATGCTACTATTTACGGATCTGTTCGTGATGGGGAAGACTCAGAAATTTTAATTGGGGTTAATATCCAAACCCAAGAGAAAATAGGGACAATAACAGACTTTAATGGTAAGTATTCTATAGAACTACCTAATGGTGATCACACCTTAATCTTTAAATACATTGGATATAAGACTGTTAAGAAAACAATTTCTGTTATTAAAAATCAGATGGTTTTATTAAATGTAGTTTTAGTAGCTGTAAATAATCAATTGGATGAAATGGTAATTTCTGCTAATAAATATGAAGAAAAGTTAGGAGATGTTTCTGTCTCAATGTCTATAATTAAACCCGATTTAATTGAAAATAAGGCTACAAGAGATGCTGAATCTATAATTGAACAAGTGCCAGGAGTTCAAATTAATGAAAATCAGGTAAGTATAAGAGGAGGAAGTGGTTGGAGCTATGGTGCTGGTAGTCGAGTAATGGTAATGGTAGATGGAATGCCCATGCTTGCCGGAGATGCAAATGATATTAAATGGACTGGTATTCCGCTAGAAAACATATCGCAAATAGAGATTTTAAAAGGTGCTTCTTCCGTACTTTATGGTTCTTCTGCTTTAAATGGTGTAATAAATATTAGAACTCAATATCCAAAAGAAAAGCCCATTACAAAAATTAATATCTCCAATGGTTTTTATATGTCGGGGTTTGGAACTAGAAAGGGAACATCTCTTTTAGGTGGAGACTCAATTTTAGACCAAAGAAGTGACCAAACATGGTGGACCCAGCCAAGAGGATATGTTCAAGGAAACTTTACCCATTTAAATAAAATTAATGAATACAATGAGCTAGTAGTTGGAGGCTCATTTATGAAAGATCAAGGTTATCGTTTTGGATCTGACGATCAAAGAACTAGGATTAATGCCGGGTGGAAGCACTTTTCAAAAAAATATAATGGTTTGTCCTATGGTTTAAACCTTAATAATAATTTCAATAAAAATACACTGTTTTTCTTGTGGGCTGGTCAAGACAGTGTACTTCATGCACTTGGTGGAACTAATTCACAAAGCACCACAATGAGTACTTCAAGATCATCAAGAATAATTGTTGATCCTTATATTTCATTGGTTACTAAGAATGGGAAAGAGCATCACTTTAAAACTAGGTACTACAGAACAAATAATGTAAATAATACCAATCAGAATGCACTTTCTGATTTTGTGTTTGGAGAATATCAATTTCAACAAAAATTTAAAGGCAATACCAACTTAATAAGTGGTGCTAGTGGCTCTTTTACCAATGTAGTTTCTGAACTTTATGGAAACCACAAATCTTCCAATCTTGCTGCATATTTACAAACCAATAAAAAATGGGATAAAATAAGTATCACTGCTGGGATGCGAATGGAGTATTTTAAAATTGACGAGGTAGAATCGAATGCAAAGTTATTTGGAAAAAATTTGAGTATTCCATTTCAACCTGTATTTCGAATTGGAGGAACCTATAACCCACTCAAATATACATTTCTAAGAGCATCTTATGGTCAAGGTTACAGATTCCCTTCAATAGCCGAAAAGTATATCTCTACTTTTGTGGGAGGACTAAATGTCTTTCCAAATGTGAACATTCAACCTGAGTATGGGTGGAGTGGGGAAATAGGAATAAAACAAGGTTTTTCCATTAATAAATTTAAAGGTTATGTTGATTTGTCAGGTTTTATTACCCAATATACCGATATGATGGAATTTATGTTTGGGTTTTATGACTTAGACGGCTCGGACATAAGTACAGCTGAGCTTCAATCTATTGTAATTAATAATGGAATTGGAGTATTATCTAATTATTTAGGGGCGAGAAGTACAAACATTCAAAATGCAAATATTCCAGGTTTTGAAATAAGTATTGTAGGCCAAGGTAACTTTACAGAAAATATTTCATTTAGTACTTTAGCTGGATATACCTACGTCCATCCTTCTCCAATTGATGCAGACTCTTTATACCTTTTAACATTTAGCAATCCAAATTTTGATAATCCAAAAAATACCACACTCAAATATCGAAACAAGCATATGGTTAAAATTGATTTTCAAATAGATTATAAAAAATTAGCAATTGGATTAAGTAGTAGATATGCTAGTTTAATGGAAAATATCGATGATGTTTTTGTAACTCCAATTGCAGGAATTGAAATATTACCAGGATACGGAACCTATAGAAATTCTCGGATGACAGGAGATTTAGTTTTTGATACGCGTTTGGCCTACAGTATCAACCAAAAATCTAAATTTTCGTTACTAGTTAATAATTTATTAAATAGAGAGTATACCAATAGACCTGGAAATGTCTTACCGCCAAGAACCATTCTATGGCAATACTCATTAAATTTTTAATCAATTATTAAATCAACAACTTCAAAAGATAAATCTGCCTCAAATCCTTTAAGGCTTAAATATTTTAAAATCTTTTGTTTGGAATTAAAATCATCCTTACTACCAATAGATTTATACTTTTTTAAAGCCTCTTGCTTTGCTATATTTTTATACTTTTCATAACCAATACTATCAATTGCTGATGCAATATGGTAATCTTCAATGCCTTTTTGAATTAGATGGTGTCTTATTTTATTCTTACCCCAGAAATACAAGTTAAATCTATCGTGAACAAAAGCATTTGCATAGCGTAGATGGTCTATAAACTGGTTCTTTTTGAGTTCGTTGATTAATTTGTTTTTCTCTACAATCTTAAGCTTATATTTGGAGGATATTATTAATGCTTCCTTAGCTGATAACTCCTTTTTCGAGCATTTATTAGACAAGAAAAGATAGGCTTTTTTATACTCTTCACTTAGCATTACTTAGCCAAAATCCAAGAAGAAATCTGATGCCTTTTACGGATTGATTTTTGCAACTTTTTAGCGTTTTTTTTGTTTAAAAATTTGCCAATTGAAACCCTAAATAATTTATTTTCTTCTTTTAATTTTCTTGCAGTTATACCTTTATTCTGTAATTTAACAATCAGGTTTTTCGCATTTAAATCCTTACTAAATGAACCAATTATTACTTCAAATATTTTATTCCCAGGTTGTTTACTTGTAATAATAGCAGGCTTAATCTTGTTTTTTAATTCACTTTTTAAAATTAAAGAATTACTTTTTTCTGATGTTTTTTCAATAGGCTGGATAACTTTTATTTCTTTAAGGGGGTTGTTTAACTTGACTTCTTCAATAGCATCTGTATTTTCTTTTTTAAATGTAAAAGGATTTAAATCCGAGTAGTTAAATTCTCCTCCTTGTTTTAGCAATTGAGTTTGTAAAGGGATCCAAGCAGAATAAAAAACTACTAGAATCACACTTGCGGCTAAAGCCCAATTTTTAATTTGGGTTTTTAAATATTTAGAGGAATTTAAATCAATAACTTTTTCTGATTTATTAGACATCTTAAATTCATCTATATTTAAAGGCATTAATCCATAAGACGAAGAAAGTAAATTATTGGACTTTTGCTTGAAATTTAATACCCCTTCATTATTATATAGAATGCCTATCCCTTGAAATTCATGCTGATTTTCGGTCTTTAAATTCTTATTTATTTCTAAGAGAATGTTTGTTAAACCTTCAACAGCATTTTCATATGAAATATTATTTTTTTGAGCAAAAGCATTTACCAGTAATCCATCGTTATTTACAAGATTTTTATTAAATAAAATTTGCTTGTGGGGAGGGGAGAAAACAGATTTTTTTTCGTCAAAATTTGCTGGAGAATATTGTGCTACAAATCCACCAAGATTTGGGAATATTACACAATCATGTAATTGTAAAAGCTCTTTTATAATCTGATTAATTTCTAACATTGGTTATCGATTCAAATTAACAAATATTGTCTTAAGATTCCAAATCTAGAATTGTAAAAATTCCTTACTTGGAATTCAGACTATTAAAAATTTTATTAGCCTTTGATTTCCCTAATAAATCTTCAAGTTCAGTTAGTGAAATAGTCTTAAGATTATTTACAGATTTGTATTTAGAAAGAAGTATAGTAATTGTTTTTTCTCCAATTCCCTCTATACTTGTTAACTCTGTTTTTACTAATCCTTTCATACGTCTTTTCCTGTGGTGGGTAATTCCAAATCTATGCGCTTCATTTCTCATGTTTTGAATCACTTTTAGAGTTGGTGTTTTTTTATCTAAATAAAGTGGATATTGGTCGCCAGGGAAATAAATTTCTTCTAATCTTTTTGCAATCCCTATAATGGCTATCTTTTTATTGAGTTTCAGCTTTTCTAAACTTTTCAGTGCACTGGACAACTGTCCTTTTCCCCCATCTACTACAATTAATTGAGGTAAAGATTTTTCTTCTTGGATTAATCTTTGATATCTTCTAAATATAACCTCTTCCATAGATGCAAAATCGTCTGGTCCCTCTACAGTTTTGATATTAAAAAGTCTATAGTCTTTTTTACTTGGTTTGCCATTTTTAAAAACAACACAAGCAGCAACTGGAAAATTCCCTTGGATATTAGAATTGTCAAAACATTCCATATGTACAGGCCTTTGATTAAGTCTCAGGTCCTTTTTAAAAATTTCCAATAATTTGACAGTTGGCGTCTCAGGATTTTTAATGGGTTCTGTTTTTAAGAATTCTATTTTTTTTGCCAATGCATTTTTCTTAGACAATAAAAGCAATGCTTTCTTATCTCCTCTTTGAGGAATATGAAAATTAATAGCTGTTTCTAGTGCTATTAAATAAGGCGATATAATTTCTTT
>PYIJ01315519.1_pt1 | contig 14621 bp, 10 predicted proteins | sample 3578051 | NCBI WGS metagenome assembly PYIJ01 (sample SAMN08408021, study PRJNA431606) | Marine metagenome isolate SA_KN192-05_S13_5m, whole genome shotgun... | biome: marine; feature: oceanic pelagic zone; material: water; isolation source: surface water sample, 0.2-0.8 um fraction ... | reverse complement strand
CAATATCTAAAATAAAAACCTTTTTAGCACCTTCATCTTTCATTCGTTGAGCCGCTATTGCTGCATTATTAAAAAAGCAATATCCTCCATACTGGTTTTTTGATGCATGGTGGCCAGGAGGTCTACATAATGCAAATACACTAGAAACTTTTTTATTAATAATAATATTAGCAGCGCTTACTGCAACCTTAACAGATTCATATGCTGCCTCTATTGAACCTTTTGAAATTGATGTTTCTCCAGCTAAACAATAATAACCTAATTTTCCTTCAATGAAGGAGGGTATTTTATTAGAGTTCATAGATTTACTCGGCCAAACAGTTGGAATTGCTTCTCCTTTAAATCCTTCCTTTTCCCATTCATCCCATGCAGTATCTAAAAATTCTACATAATCCTCATCATGAATTTTGTTTATTATCTTGAAATTAATATCTCGAGGTTTCTCAATTGCACCTAGTTTTGTTTTATTAATTTCATCAATTATAAAATCTATTCTCTCAGGCCTTTCAAATGGTTTAACTAATTCACCACCATAGAGTTCAGTTTTAGCATTTCTAAGCTTATGTTTCTCGGAGTAGATTGTTTTCATAATAATTCATTCTATAGGTGTATTTTTAATTTTATATTCATGATTACCAATTAAAAAAATTGAAGATATTATTAATAATGTACATACTAATTTTACAAGTGTAAATGTTTCTCCAAATATAATAAATCCCCATAAAAACCCAGCAGGCATAACTAAATAAGAGCCTAAATTAATAAAAACTGCTCCTCGAATTTTAAGTATGTAAAAAAATAGAGATATTTCAATAAAGGTTACAAATGTTAATATCCAAAAACTAGGTAAACTAATCCAATAAATATATACAGAAAAATTTGTATCAAATAAAAAATTAAAAATTATCAATAAAACTAATGAAGCAAAACATTCACCAAAAGCGACTTGAAATGTATTAAGTTCGTTGGGCCAATATTTTTCCATAAAAATTGCATCAAAAGAATAAGACAAAGGAACTATTAACGCCAACAAAGCCCAATAGTTTACCGATTTATTTGTATCACCTAATATGATTATACTAATGCCAACAAGCCCGAAGAATGTTCCTAATATTAATCTTACATTTACGTCTAGAAGTCTAAAAATCCAAACAATAATAAGTGTGAATACTGGGACACTAGACACAATCAATACTAAAATTCCAGAATCCATTTTTGGAGCAACTAAAAACTCTACATAAAGAGGAACAACATAAGCAAAAATTCCTGCAACAGTAAAAAAAATTGATTTTCTGAATGTAAATTTAAATAGTTGATTATTAAAATTTAAGACAAAATAAAATAAGATTGTTAAAACCACTAATAATGGGACAAGAATTGAAAGAGGATTTTTATCAGCATCAACTAATTTAACTAGCGAAAAATGAAGAGCCCATAGAGCAGACAAAACGAATAAAAGCAAAGTGCTTTTATAATTTTTCATTAAAATCATATTTAATCTATAATTTGAGTTATTTCCCTTTTAAATGGGACTTTTTCTTTATCAATGACTTTATCAAAATTAAATGCATAATTGTATCCAGCATATGTTGCCCAGGCAATGGGTGCTGGTGCATTTGCATCTCCAATTATATCAATAGATTTTAGATATTTATGATTTTCAATATCTTTATCCAATATGGAAGTAAAAAGACTATTAAGAGGATATCTACTTGTTACAAGCAATAAGTTTTTAGTTTCTAATTTTTCAATATTTCCAGTGTATTTACATGATAATTCCACATTATCACTATTCACTTTTGAAATCGATTTATTACAGATTATTTGCACACCTAATTCAATTAATCGTTTTTGAATAAATGGTTGGTCAAGTGTATTCAATGACCATTCAGATACGGAGCTGGCTGGTGTAACAAAAATTACTTCATTACCATTTTTAACTAATTTTTCTGCTAAAACACTCCCCATATAATAATGATCATCATCAAAAATTACAAATTTTCCATTGATTTTAACATTATTTAATAAATCATCTGGAGTAAAAATATTCATTGCTTTGTCAATTTGAATTGGGTGCAAATTAACCCTTCCAACACCATCACTTTTCCACTTAGAACCAGTAGCAATACATATATGTTCAAAATCAAACTCTAAAATATCTTTTTTAGTTATTTCACTTTCTAAATAAATATTAACATTCTTTAGTTTGTTTATTTGATTTATTCTATAATCAGCAACCCTTCCCCAAGCGCTTAAACCAGGTAAATTTCTCTCATATGACACTCTGCCACCTAAAAAAGAACATTTTTCAGCTAACGTTACCTCATAACCCCTTTTTGCTAAAACTCTTGTTGCCTCAAGACCAGCTGGGCCAGAACCAACTATTAAAATTGAGGAGCTATCACCTTTAATTTGAAAGTTTTCAGGATGCCAGCCTTTACGCCACTCTTCCATAAATGAAGGGTTTTGAGTGCATCTTGAAATTGACATAGTCATGTCTCCAGTTACACAGATATTACACCCTATACATTCTCTAATATCATCTATTAAACCATCACGAATTTTATTTGGCAAAAAGGGATCAGCGATGGAAGGTCTTGCAGCACCAATAAAATCTAAATTACCAGATTTAATTTGTTTAACCATCAAGTCTGGAGATGTGAATCTTCCAACTCCAACAATTGGTTTATCAGTTAATAATTTTATACCATTAATTAAATCTTGTTGAGCGCCTTCCTCAACAAACCTTGATGTTCCGGAGCAATCTTCCCAAGCTCCATGAGCTAAATCCCAAATATCTGGTAAAGATGAATGCATATCAATGCATTCTCTTATTTCATTATTTGTTAAACTATATTTATCACCTAATTCTTGAAGAGATAATCTAATGGAAACAGCCATCTTATCCCCTACCGCATCTTTTACTTCTTGTGTTAACTCTTTCATAAGTCTACTTCTATTTTCAAGAGAACCACCATATTCATCAGTTCTCTGATTAGTAGACCTAGACAAAAAATGCTGAATAGCACCAAATCCATGAGCTCCATAGAGGCAAATAACATCAAATCCTGCAATTTTTGATCTTATTGCGGCATCTCTAAACCATTTCCTTAAATTTTTAATATCTTCTTTATCCATTTGACGTGCATTAACTGGATCCGAAGTAAATGTTAAAATAGGGCCTGCCGTTGCTGCCATTGGAATTTCTTTTGTGTATAAGTTAGGACCATTTATGCCTGGGTAAGTAAGTTCAATGCCTGCCAATGTATCAAACTCATGAATTTTATCAGCCATTTTTGCAACTATTTTAATATCTCTATCATCCCATAGTCTTAACTCAATATATGGAGTAATTTCACTTGAATGATGTAATTCTACCTGCTCAGTAAACACAACTCCCCAACCACCTTCACTTTTTATTTTTCTCATTTCTGCAACAGCAGAAGGGTCACGATACCCACCACCATTACAGTGTGGAACCTGGTAAAATCTATTCTTAGATATGACTGGACCAATTTTAACAGGTTCAAATAAAATCTTGTACCTGCTATCTGTGTTGAAAATTTTGTTATTAGTATTCATGAATAAAATTTAATTTTTAAAAAAAGATTTAGCAAAATCAACAAATTCTCTTGTAAGTGAAGACATATAATCAATATCAGCTAATGCAAGACCTAGTTCTAAGGAATCATTATAGTCTTTAAGTGGAATTTGGGCAATTTTTAAACCATCTACTGACTGGGAAATTCCCAATTGTAAATTTGCTAGAGAATAACCAAATTCATGCGCCACTAGAGATCTTAACACACTTATTTGAGAAGTGCGCTCACTAATTAATGGCTTTATATTAAGTTTTTCAAAAATACTCAAAAAATATTCTCTACTTAAAGGCAAATCCAATAGTATTAATGGTTCTTCTTTTATTTGATTTAAATCTATCTCTCTCTCTTTTGCTAATTTATGATTAACCGATAATAAAACATGAGGAGGAACATTTCTTAAAGGAATAAAGAAAATATTTTTAGGTAAACTTAAATTGTAAGTTATTGCTAAATCAACTTTACCATTAATTATACAATCTATCAAATCAACCTGATTACCCTCTAATTGAGTAACATTAACTCTATCATTAATTTCTCTATATTTTTTTCTTAAGGTTGGTGCAATAACAGGAGCTAATGTAGTTAAGCAACCTAAATTAATATTACCAACATTATTTTTAGTTAAATTATTAGCAATATTATATAAGTCATTGGATTGATTGATAATATTTTTTGACGCTAGCGCAAATTTTTCTCCTGCATTAGTCAATTCTAATCCAGAAGCATGCTTTCTAATGAATAATTTAATTGAAAATTCTTTTTCTAATTGAGATATAGCAGAAGATATAGATGGAGAAGAAATATTAATGTTTTTTGAGGCTATTGCAATACTCTTCGTTTCCGATACAGCCAAAAAGTATTCTAGTTGTTTTAAAGTAAATCTCACAATTAATTAATATTTTATCCAAACTGTTTTCAAGCCAGTATACTTATCAAAAGCGTGTAAAGATAGATCATTTCCCGTCCCAGATTGCTTAAAACCCCCAAATGGTGTCATTGGACTAAAGGCATCAACTGTATTAACTGATACTGTACCAGCATGTAATTTATCAGAAACTCTATGAGCCTGGCTTATGTCATCTGTCCAAATTGAAGCAGCTAATGCATATTTTGAGTCATGAGCTATCTTCAATGCTTCTTCCTCTGTTTTAAAGGGAATCAATGAAAGAACAGGTCCAAAAACTTCATCTGTGGATATTTCTTTAAAACCAGTATTATCTCTAAAAATTGTTGGTGGCACAAAAGTTCCCACATTACTAACTTCTGTTTCAATTTCACCTTCGAATACTAATTCAGTCTCATTTTTTGCCTTGTTAATAAATTCTTTAACTTTAGTAGAATGCTCTTCTGAGACCAAACATCCAATGTTTGATTTTGGGTCAAATGGATCACCAGTTGACCAATTTTTTGCTTCTTTTACTAATAATTCAGAAAATTCTTGTATAATATTTTCATGAACTAAAATTCTACTATTAGCACTACATACTTCACCTTGATTAAAAAACCCACCATTAGCTGCCATTTGTGCTGCTGTATCAAGTTTTTTACTTTTATCAAAAATGATATTTGGGCTCTTACCACCACATTCTGTCCAAATTAATTTCATATTTGATTGACCAGAATATTCAAAAAATAGTTTTCCAACATCTGTTGAACCAGTAAAAGAGACACAATCTATGTCATGATGTAAACCAATAGCTCTTCCAGCTGTTTCACCATATCCAGGAACAACATTTAATACACCTTCGGGAATACCTGCCTCTATTGCTAATTCAGCAAATTTGAGGGCGCTTAAAGGAGATTGTTCTGCAGGTTTCAGGACCACAGAGTTACCAGACGCAAGAGCTGGAGCACATTTCCACATTGCCATATCTAGAGGGTAATTCCAAGGCACAACTGCTCCAATAACTCCAAGAGGAACTCGTCTTATCATAGCCAAATTATTTTTTTCTGTTGGAGCTATCTCATCCATTATTTTATCAACGGCTTCAGCATTCCATCTTAAAAGATCTGCAGCTCCTGGAACATCATAGGTGATGGCATCAGAAACAGTTTTACCCATATCCATAGAATCTAATAAAGCAAGCTCTTCTAAATTTTCTGAAATTAAATCAGATAATTTAATTAGAATTTTTTTTCTGTCTGACGGAGACATACTAGACCAATAACCTTTAACAAAAGCTTTTCTTCCTGATTTTACAGCATTATCGACATCTATTTCATTACAGGATGCAACTTTAGTTAATGTCTTACCATTTGATGGGTTAATACAATCAAAAGTTTCTTCAGAAATAGAGTTAACAAATTTACCATCAATAAAAGCTTGGTTTTTAAATGTTATTTTAGAGCTTAACTCTAGCCATTTACTCTTTGAATAATCAACCATGATGATATACCCTTAAAAATTTTAATTACTCTGCAGCTTGCTTCATATTATTTTCATACCACTTTTGAATAGCAGGGTCACCATTATTTATTTTACTGGGTTTGTAAACATTATCTGAAAGATTAGCTGATTTTTGCACGAATTCTAAAGTTGCATCCCAATCAAAATTTCTATACACGGCTCCACTTTGAGCAAAAGGTGCTGATTGAGCAAACAGTTGAAAAGTTAATCTATGACCACCATAATCAGAATTAAGCAAATCCCTTGCGTAAGCTAAAAGTTTTCTTCTATCCTCTGATTTCCATGTATCGTTTATAGTATAGAATTTTTCCATCCATTTACTTGTTTCAGGGTTTTTAAATGTTGCAGCATTAGGAGTAACACAAATTTGACCACCGCATAACTCTCTAGCAATGTGCATCATATCATTAAGCTGGTTTAAAGCTGTACATCTACCAGTATATAAAAGAGACTGATTAGGCATGAGAAGACCTGCGGGTGACTTTTCAGCTAAAGCAATACTTGATGTTAGATGCGCATTAATATTCTCTCGCCAAGTAGCAATACGAGCTAATTTTTCTTGAACAGCAGGTTGTTTTTCTAAACCTGTTTGCCTTACATTAAAAAGAGCAGCTCCTATCATCATGTCAGCAAGTTTTAATGTCCTTTGAACATATGCAAATGCCGAATATCTATGAAGTGTACTTCTAATAAAGGCTGCAGCTTTTGTATGACGATAGAAAAGAACATTCTCCCATGGAATAAGCACATTATCAAATATAACTAATGCATCAACTTCATCAAATTTATTGGCTAATGGATAATCCATTTGATCGGCTCGAGGACAAGAGCCACTGGCACCAGCAAAACCACTCCTACAAATAAATTTTAGATTAGATGAATTTAAATCACAAATAAAACCTACAGCATATTCAGATAATTTTGCATCTCCCCAATTAGCTATTGTTGGCTTAGTAAATGCTTGATTAGCGTAAGCGGCAGCAGTTTCGTACTTAGCACCTCTTACTATTATACCTTTGTCAGTTTCTTTAACCACATGAAGAAGCATATCAGGATCTTGATCTTGAGGAGCAAGAGATCTATCTCCTTTAGGGTCAGTATTAGCAGACACATGGAATGGATCTTCTTTTAATACTTTATAAATGTGATTTGAAATATTTTTAGAAAATTGAGGATCAACTTCGTTGAGCACGTCTTGACCATCGTAAAGCGACCACATTTCACCAACTGTCTCATCACCCACTCTTGTAACAACACCACCAACTTCTTCCATAATGGTGTCTGTAGCTCTTCTTTTTGCCCACCAATCTTCTTGTGTAAAAGGCAATGAGTTACCAATAGCATTTACATCCCCATCATTTTCAACAGTCATTACATCTTTAAATTTTGCGTCATGCTGCATATCATATATCTTAGCCCTTATATCAATTATTGGCTTAAACATAGGATGTTTTGTAATATCCTTAACTTTTTCTCCATTCATGTAAACATCCCTGTTTGCACGAATACTATCAATATATTCAGAACCTTTTCTAATCATAATATCCTCCTCTCCTTTTATATATTACAAAATCATATTTTATTTGATTATTTTAATTATGTTCATTGGTTAGGAAATATTAAATCAACATTTTTTCAAAGTTTAATAGGCCTATTATTTCTATCAAATAACCAAGAAATAGATTTTTCGTATGCAAGTGATGCTTTGAAAACAGAATTGTCATCATAAGGGTTACCAACAATTTGCATTCCAGTTGGGATGTTGTTTGAGGCAAAACCGGTAGGTACTGACATTACAGGCAGTCTAGACATCATGTTAAATGGAGTAGTCAGCCACATAGTTTCATCTCCATCTGGTTTTGTTTCTCTCTTAATTCCGTTAAACTCAAACTCTAGATTTGGATAACCGTGATTTGCAGGAATGCCAGTAACTGCGTTAGTTGGGCACAGAAAAATGTCATATTTCTCTAAAATTGGACCAAATTTTGAAAAGGCATCCCATGCAACAATATTGCAATTTATAAAATCAGATAAACTTCTCTCTTTGCTATGATCTAAATATTTTTTTGTGTAAGATGATAAAAATTCTTCTTTCCCTTTTACTTCCTCTCTTAAGCTAGTGCCCCATAAAGAGTTTAAATAAACTTCTGTTGCGTCTAAAATTTTATTTGATAAACCTAAGTTTACTTTTTCTACAACTGCCCCTAGATCTGTAAATATATTAATTGCGTTATTAAGATTTTGAAGAACGTCGTCTTCTATTTCAAATCCACAAAGATTATCACTCCAAGCAATTTTAACACCTTTTAAATCTAAATTGTAATCAAATGGCATTACTTTATGTAAACTAGCAATATCCTGATTATGAATGCCGGAAGTAAGACTTTGCATTAATATAACATCTTCTACACTTCTCGCCATTGGGCCTGAATGGCTGTAATAATCTAAATTCATATATGGAACCTCTGGATTTCTTCCGTAAGGTGGTTTGTAACCTATAATCCCACATGCAGATGCTGGTATTCTAATTGATCCACCAATATCAGATCCAGTAGCAATTGTTGCTGAACCTGTTGCAAGCGCGACACCAGAACCACCTGAAGACCCGCCAGGTGTGAATTTTTCATTCCATGGATTTTTTGTAATTCCATGTAAGTCAGACCAAGTTGTGCCAAGCAAACAAAACTCTGGAGTTGTAGTTTTAAAAATTGGAATAGACCCACCATTCAGAAGTCTAGAAACATAAACATCAGTATAGTCATCTTTCCTGTTTTTATAAATTTTAGAACCGCTAGTCCTATGCGTTCCCTTTAAAGCAAATTCATCTTTAACAGCTAAAGGAATGCCTTCTAAAGTTCTGGGGCTAGCATTACCTATACCTAGGTATATTTCTTCAGAAATTTTTGCATTTTTTATAGCACTTTCTTCTAAAAATTCAGTAATGAAATTAAACTTTTCATTTGATCTATGTGCGTTTTCTATGCTTGCTTTAATTACCTCAACAGGTGAAATATCTTTTGCTTTGTAAGCTTTAATAAGTTCAACACTATTCCAATATAAAAAATCATTTACCATTTATTCGTGTCCTTATAAAAAAACCCATTGAAAATTCAATGGGTTTTTAAATAACAGTAAAATAAATTACTGCATAGTTTTTGTCCAAACCTTATCAATAAGACTCTGTGCTTTTTTATTGCAAGCTTTACCAAAGACAACAGGTATTCCATCAGGAACTTGAATATTTGTAGCATTCTTCATGTCTTCAGTTAGATAATTTACAGACTCAGGAATAGCATTAGCATAAGCTGCAAAGTTTGAAAGCATTGCCATATTCTCAGGGTGCATTAAGAAATTCATAAATGCTTTTGCATTTTCGATGTTTTTTGCACCTTTTGGAACAACTAAGCTATCAAACCATCCAACAACACCTTCCTTTGGATAAGCGTAAGTTAAATCATCAACGCCTTCCCATTTTCCAACTTGACTGTATCCATCCCAATGAGCATGCATAATAACCTCACCACTTTTTAAACGATCATTAATGCCTTCTGAAGAATAAACAGCAACACATTTTTTTTGTTCTACTAATAAATCCATTACTGCTTGCATTTCATTAGGGTCTTCTGAGCAAAAACTAGAACCTAATGCTAAATGAGCCATGTTAACAACTTCTTCTGGTGATTTAAAAACAGCTAATTTACCACAAACGTCTGACGAAGGTTTGAAAAATTCCATCATAGAGGAACCATTTCCTTTGTAAGTATCTGCTCTATAGGCAAAAGATGCAGATCCCATTTGGTATGGTGTTGAATAATCTTGGTTGGGGTCAAAAGATGGCCCTTGAAATTGTTTTGCCACATATTTGTAGTTAGTCATTTCTTTTATGCCAGATACTTTTTCTAATAAACCTTCTTTTATCATAATCTCAACAAAATGCTGTGAAGGCACAGCAAGGTCATATCCACTTGACCCCCCACTAGCTTGCAATTTTGCTAATAAGGTTTCATTTGAATCGTATGTATCTACAATTACCTGAATACCAGTTTCAGATTCAAATTTTTTAATTAATTCATCTGGAGTATAATCAGCCCAGTTATATAAATTTAATTTTCCTGCTGCAAAAGCATTTATCGAAAATAAACTCATTATTAGACCGAATAAAAACATTTTTAATATGTTCAATTTCATTTTTTTTCCTCTAAAGTAAATAAAGTAAATAGTTTAGTTTTGTATTAACGAACTAGCACATCAATAATTATTGCTATAATAATAAATAATCTTAATAATAGTTTTCAAAAAATTACAAGTTAACAATCAAAATTTTTGATTTTAATGTTTCTTACTAAAAATCCAATATCCACTTACTAAAATAATTGAAAAGGATAGAAGGAGTGTGGATATGGCATTAACTTCAGGTGTTACCCCCATTTTAATCATGCTGTAAATATAGACAGGAAGTGTAGTTGATCCTCCTCCAGCAACCATAAGAGTAATTATAAAATCATCTATTGATATAACAAATGCTAGCATAAACCCAGATATGATGCCTGGCATTAATAAAGGAAGTGTTATATATCTAAAAGTCGACTTTCTATCAGAGTATAAATCTCTCGCAGCAACCTCTAATGTTGGATCCATAGCTTCTAAAGATGCTTTAATTGGCATGTAAGCAAAAGGTATACAAAATACAGTATGCGCAATCATTACGTTTATTAAACCTAAATTTATTCCTATAAATGCAAAGAAAATTAGAGTTGCAACTGCTGTTACAATTTCCGGCACCATCAATGGTAAAGTTACTAAACCATTTGAAAATTCTCTACTTTTAAAAGACCCTCCCCTAACAATTACAAGGGCTGTAATTGTAGCAATAGCAGTAGCACAAGGCGCAGCAACAAAAGCAACATATAAAGAATTTAGTGCAGCTTGTTGCATATCATCATTTGTTAATAACTTTTCATACCAACGAAAAGAAAAACCTGTCCATATCATAGCAAATTTACTAGAATTAAAGCTATATATTACAAGGATTACAATAGGTATATACAGGAACCCAAAAAATATAAATGTCCATGTCAAAAAACCTGGAAAATCCCAGACTCTTGAAAATTTTTTTCTTTTTAATAAAATACTAACTAAATTTTTCATGTTTTTTATTTACTCTGGCATTAAAATACAAAATCGATACAATTAGAGCTAATAAAACCATAGCTATAGCAGCACCAAACGGCCAGTTTCTTGCGTATGCAAATTGAAATTGAATTAATGAACCAAGAAGGAGTTTTTTTCCTCCACCCAAAAGATCTGGAGCAATAAAAGCACCTAAGCTTGGCACAAAAACTAAAATGCTTCCACCAATTATTCCTGGAAGGGTAAGTGGTAAAATAATTTTTGAAATTAGATGTATTCTACTAGAGTATAAATCTGATGCAGCTTCAATGAGCCTTACATCAAGTTTTTCCATTGAAGAATAGATTGGTAAAACCATTAATGGAATATAAGAGTAAACCAAACCAATGAGTATAGCTAAATTTGTATACATCAAATTTAAACTATCATCATCATCTAAAACACCAATAAAAGTGAAAGTGTTTTCAATAACACCATCTTTCCCGAGGATGATAATCCAAGCGAATGTTCTTATTAATAAATTGGTCCAAAACGGAATTGTAACAAGAAAGATTAAAAGATTTTTAACATTATCCTTTTGTCTTGAGATATAATATGCAACTGGAAAACCTAGTATTAAAGATATAAGAGTTGCTGCCAAAGCTAATAAAAAGGATCTTCCAATTATAATTAGATAAGCTGGATTAAATTCCATTTCGTCAAATAGATTAGTATCAAACAAAATTTGTCTATATCCACTCAAGTCAAACTTTAGATGAATGCCACCATATGAATTAGATTCCATAACAGAAACAAACGCCATTACTAACAAAGGGCCAACCATAAAAATACCCATTACCAGCCATAGTGGCAAAAGACCAAAAAAGTTATTTTTTGATTTATTTTCGCCTTGTATATTCATGAATTAATTATTTGAGAAAAACTTTTAGGAAATTCAATATCAATATTATCGCCTTTATGAAAAGTTTTAACTTTATCTATTGGTAGTGTAGCATTGATTATATGATCATTTGAAACAATTTGAATGTGAGCAGCATTACCAAGATAAGTAAATTCCTGTATTTTTGATAAAGAATTTCCCTTTGATTTGCTAAATTTAACCCTTTCAGGTCTTATAAAAATGGTCAGTTCATCATCCTTTTTAAATGTTAAAGGAATATCTAATTTGATTTCCTGACCAGTATTCAATTTACATAAACCATCTTTTCCGTTCTTTATGCATTTTCCCGGTAACAGATTTGCCTCTCCAATAAAATTGGCAACAAACTGATTTCTTGGTTTTTCATAAATCACTTCTGGTTCCCCTATTTGCTGAATTTGACCTTCATTAATAACAGCAATCCTATCTGACATAGTTAGAGCTTCCTCTTGATCATGTGTAACAAAAACGAATGTAATACCAGTCTCTTGTTGCAAGTTTTTTAATTCAAATCGCATTGCCTGACGTAATTTCAAATCTAGAGCAGAAAGGGGTTCATCGAGTAATAAAACTTTTGGTTCAGGTGCTAAAGCGCGTGCAAGTGCAATTCTTTGTTGTTGTCCACCAGATAGTTGATTGGGTTTTCTGTTTATAAAATCTTGCATTTGAACGAGTTCAAGAACATCTTTTGTCCTTTTTTCTACAAATGAGTTGCTTTTATTTAATCTTCTCAATCCAAATGCTATATTTTCGAAAACATCTAAATGTGGAAATAGTGCATACTGCTGAAAAACTGTGTTAACAGGACGTTTATTTGGAGGCAAAGATATAAGCTCTTCATTAAAGAGATTAATTTTCCCCTCTGTTATATCTTCAAAACCTGCGATTAATCTTAATAAGGTAGTTTTTCCACACCCAGAAGGACCAAGTAATGTAAAAAACTCATTATCATAAATGGTTAAATTTGCATTATCTAGAGCTTTAACAGAATTGCTACCTGTACCATAAACTTTGGTAACTTCCTGAACATCAATTGCACTAATCTTCGAACTGACCATCCTAAAAAAACCATACGGTTGAATTTAAATTTAAATTAAATAATAAATATTTGTTTTATCTTTTTTAGCAAGATATTTATGGTTGAATAATCACCTTTATGTAATTATTTTCATTTTTTATAAGTTTTCGACAATAATAAAGAACATCATCCAATCAAATAGGTTCAGATATCATCTTATTGATATCATTAATAATTTTTCAGCCTTAATTTTATTTTTTCATAGCTTCAACTCTTAAATTTGATACTGCATTAGCATGTGCATCAAATCCTTCATATTCAGCAAACTTTTTAGCAAATGGTGCCAACTTATTATAACCAATCTGATTAATTTTACCTATAGAGGTAGACTTTAAAAAATCATGAACACCAAGAGGTGACTTTGTTTTTGACCATGAGCTTGTTGGTATCACATTATTAGGTCCAAGTGTAAAATTAGCTATGCTCATAGGTGCAAATTCACCTAACATTATTTCACCTGCATTTTGGATCTTATTTAAATATTTTTCTGGTTCAGTAGAATGAACTTGTAAGTGCTCTGGAGCGTATAAATTTATAAAATCTATTGCCTCACTTATATTGTCTACTATTATTATGCCACCTCTTGGGCCACATAAAACTTTTGTTGCATATTCAATTCTTTCATTACTCATTTCTTGTAAGCAATTTGGAATAAAAGAAATTGCATCATTAGCAACAGTTTCTGAGTCAGTTATTAAGAAAGCGGAACTGTCAGTTCCATGCTCTGCCTCTATAAGCAAATCTAAACCAGCTACTTTACCATTAGAAGTTGTATCAGCTAAAACAATTGCTTCACTTGGTCCAGCAGGAGTCCCAGTATCAATTAAATTAGATAATTTATTTTTTGCAGCAACGACCCATGGACTTCCAGGACCAACTATTTTCATGCATTTAGGTATTGTTTCAGTTCCAAATGCAGCAGCAGCAACAGCTTGAGCACCTCCAATTTTATACACATCTCTAATGCCAGCAATTGAAGCGGCAACTAAAGTAGCACAATCTATTGAACCATCAACTTCAGGAGGGGTAAAAATAACTGGTTTTCTGACACCTGCAACAACAGCTGGTATAGAGGTCATCATTGCAACGCTGGGAAATGACCCCTTCCCCCTTGGGACATATAAAGCAACAGTATCTATTGGTTCTATTTTCTCACCAGCATAAACTCCTGGATGCATTTCAATCATCCATTCCATTTTGGGCATTTGCTCTTTATGAAATTTTTTTACATTATTCGAACAAAACTCCAGTGTATTCTTCATATCCTGATCTATTAGATCATGTGCCAATGAAATTTCACTCTCAGTAACTTTAAAATTTTTTATTGGTTTATCAACTTTATCTAATGCCAAAGAATATTTTACTAAAGCACTATTTTTATTAATTTTTACATTATCGATTATATTTTCAACAATTTCATAGTATTCTGATAAATCACTTTCTGCTCTCTTACAAAGACTATTAACTTTATCCTTACTAAGATTT
>PYIJ01248153.1_pt1 | contig 14627 bp, 8 predicted proteins | sample 3578051 | NCBI WGS metagenome assembly PYIJ01 (sample SAMN08408021, study PRJNA431606) | Marine metagenome isolate SA_KN192-05_S13_5m, whole genome shotgun... | biome: marine; feature: oceanic pelagic zone; material: water; isolation source: surface water sample, 0.2-0.8 um fraction ... | reverse complement strand
ATTTTCTTAAGAATAGCCAAACTGCTTTCTACACCAGCACTGTCCATACCACTGTCAATTAATTCATCTATGAACAACAAGTTGATGTTTTGATATAAACTTTCCCAAACATCTCTAAATGCAAAAGATAATCCTAAAATTAATCTGTTACGTTCACCTCTACTCAAATTATCAAAATCTAGTTCCTGACCTAGTTGTGTAATTTCTACACTTAAATCATTCCTAAATGTTACAAGATGAGGCAAACCTAGTTGATCTAGATAGTTTGTCAGTCTGTTGTTTAAGAATAGCAAGTTCTGATCTATAATTTTCTTTCTAATAAAAGAGTCCTTGTTTGTAAGCAGTTTGTGTAAAAACTCTTGATGTTCTTTTAATTTTTGCATATCATTAACCACAGTCCAATCTACTTCTTGCACTGCTTGATTTTTCAATTCATCTATTTGATCAATGTATGGATTTGTTTCTTCTTTTTTATTTGATACAGCAGTTTGTAATGTATCCAAATGTTGTTTGTGTTCATATGCTTGTTGTATAGCATCATAAAAAGTTTCTGGTTTGTGCTCAGGCTCACCTAAACCTGCTAGTTCTTTGTCTATATTGCTAATTTTTTCTGCTAGGTCCATTACGTAACTGTTTGCATCACCAAACTGTTCTTCAAGATCTCTTTGCATTTTCTCAACTTTGTCTGCTGGAAGTTCTTGTTCACAAGCATAACACTTTGCATCATCATGCAAACTGTCCAAGTCGTTGCCTAATTTTTTTACCTGTTTGTCTGCTTGTACAATAGATGCTTCATAGTTGCTTTTGTCTTTCAGCAATTGATTGATAGTATCTGTAAGTTTTTGCCACAGTTGTAGTTTTTTGTGTGCCTCAAGTTCTTTTTCGATATCCACATCAACAAGTTCTGTTATTGTGCGTTCTAATTTACGTATGTCTTCTTTTTTCTGCGATTCCCAAGCACTTGATTTACTGTGCAATGATTGTATTGTTTCTTGCACTTTTTCATTACTAATTTTAATTCCCTCAATCCTTGCATTTTCCAGTGCAATATCTTCTTTAGACTTTTTAATTTTTTGTTTTAACACATCTGCTTTTTCAGACAACAGTGTGATTCCTAACAGTTGTTCAATAATTTTTTGTTGTTCTGTGTGATGTAAACTTAAAAATGGTTGTGTGTATGTGTTTAGTGCCACAATGTGTTTGAACATTTCAGGACTCATACCAATCATTTTGTTCAATTCTTCTTGCGTTTTTCTTGAATCTCCTTGACTGATATCTTCAAGTTCTTGTTCCTGTTCATTAACAAACCATTTCATCACTCCAGGTTTTCGTCCACGTTCTATTCTATAATCAACTCCGTTTTGTTCGAATGTGAGTGTGACCAACATATTTTTTCCATTGGTCTTGTTAACAAGATTATCACGTCTAATTTTTGTAAGTGCTTCGCCATACATTGCATAAGATAGGGCGTTGACCATGGTGGTTTTACCTGTACCGTTTCGCGATCCAGCGTCATGACCACCTTGGTCTAAATTCTCGCCCAATACAAGGGTCAAATGTTTTTGGTCGAAGTTTAATCCTTGAGTCTGATTACCCACACTCATGAAATTCTTTACAGTTAATTCTTTTAATCTCATCCTAAGTCGTTGTAAATGTCCATCAATGTTTTCTTGTTGTAATTGTCAGATTCAATAGAATCTAATTCTTTTGCAACAATTTCATCTACACTTTCAAATTTTGTTAAATCTAAGTCGCTGTTAATCTCTTCATCTTTTTTACTTGGAATAAGTGTAATTTCTCTACAATCATATTCTTTCATAAATGTTTCTTTTATAAAACTTGCTTCTTCATAAGATATATCAATATCAAGCGTAACTCTCAAATGCATTTTAGGTTGCATTATTTCTTTTGTTTTATCTAACAGTTGGCTTAATTTAACATATTTGTATTTCGGGCAGTTGTGCCAGTTTAGATATCTTGGCTCTTTGTCCCATTCTAAAATCATCATACCACGTTCATTGTCATCCACATCTGCGTAGTTGTGTGGAAAAGCATTCCCCAAATAATGAATATTATTTTTAACTTGTCTTTTATGAAAGTGTCCTGAGAACACATATTCTTGATTTTGAAAATCACTGCCTTTCAGTTCTCCTGTGTCTGGCATTTCAACCATAGCGTTCATAAAGAAGTTAGGCAGTTCAAAGTGTCCAAACATATATTTGCATTTCATTTTGCCTACTTTACGCCATTCATCACCCACTAGCCAAGGCACCATAACAACATCATCAATCTCTGTTATTTCATTCACCATAGTGATGCCAGGAATAAATCTTCCGAACTCTGTGGATTGAATGTCTCTGCTGTCTTTGTAATACAAATCGTGATTGCCTGGGAAGAAATAAAATTTATCAAATGCTTTTCCTATTTTTTCTAAACACCTGATTGAAGCATCCATAGTGGTAATGTTTACACTGTTCCTGTTGTGATGCCAGTCACCACAAAACATTCCTGTTTCGCAACCTTCTTTCTTTGCTTGTTCAATATACCAATCTACAAATTCTTCACAGTCATCATTATGAAGTTTAGAGTTGGATTTCAAGCCAAAGTGTATGTCAGTAAAAACCGCTAATTTCTTAAACAATATTGTTCTCCTACAACCACAGTTTAAAGTCTAACTTGAACATTGTCAAGTTTACTTTTTGGCTTTAGTTTTTTTTGCTTTTGTCTTTTTTTCTGGTTGACCATTTAATGATTGAGTCTGTCTAGTCATACTCGGCATCATGTCATTCATTTCTAAAATGTCGTCTCTGATGTTTTGATTACGTTTTTCGATATTGATTATTCTAACAAATGAATTTGTAACTGCCGCTGTGTAGTATGCAAACGGATTGTTTGATTTGGATTCATCAAATTGCAAACCAATCTGTGCTAATTGCAATATGGCTTGTCCTTGCATTTCATCATTGTAAGTGTACCCTCTTACGTTTCCTCTGGTACCATATCGTTCACACAACTTCATCCACATCTTTGCCAATTCGTTGGTTGCCCTACCTTTGTCTTTATTAAAGTAACCATTTTCCATTCCACCTTCCCAGTGACTTTTTCCTACACACGTAAGGTTATCTTTTTCGTCAAATTTCCAATGTTGGAATGGAGTAAAATTTACTTTTACTTTGCCATCTGCGACTGTTTTTGGATTCTTTTTTCTGCCTGGTTCATCTGGCACGTGTTCGTATGTGTATATCCTGAACACAAGGTCATCTTTTGGAATTGTTTTGTATTTTATTTCACATTGGCTTAAACGTATCTTAGGATTTACTGCTTTGGCTCTTTCATATGCTTGTTGTGTTAGCCTTTTTGCCCTGTTACGTTTGGCTTCTGCAATGGTCCTTAGGTTAATTCTATCAATACTGTTCAATATAATATCGTACTGATGATACTCATCAGCCACGAAACTACAGAAACTGGACTTGGATTTGTGTATCTCAACCAGCAGATCTCTGTTGTTTAGGTAATTTATTTTTCTCAACGCCATATATTTATCTACTATAATGTACGCAGTTAATTTTGTCAATAAATAAATGTATCAAAGTTATGAGCTCAGAAAATTTAAAAAAAGTTATAGACAGTAAAAAGAGCGAATTTATCGCTTCGGGTAAACAGGCGGTGAATGCAGTGTCTTCAACAGTAGCCGAGGCTAAGGCATTGTTCAACGATGGAGTTAACGCCGTTAAAGCAAAATTACCTTTTGGGGACAAAACCAGTGTTTTATCGCAACTAGACTTTAACATACAGAAAAATATTAAACAGGCAGATGTTGTAATCCAGGATGAAGAAAAAGATTGGCGTCTGCGTTTAAGTCTACCAGGAACTTTTAGGAAGAATGCACAAAATCCAAGTGATTTGTTAGCACCTTTAAATAAAACCAATGGTCTAGTTTTTCCATTTACGCCAACAGTTTTAGTTTCGCAGAGTGCAAACTATCAATCAATTCAACCTGTCCACACAAATTATCCTTACTATTCATATCAGAACAGTCAAGTGGATCAAATGACAATTACAGCAGACTTTTTTGTCCAGAATGCCGCCGAAGCGAGATATTGGGTAGCATGTATTCATTATTTGAGATCGGTTACAAAAATGAATTTTGGTGTAGATGAAGATGCAGGACAACCACCACCGGTTGTACGTTTAAACGGTTATGGTGATTTTGTTTTCAACAACGTGCCAGTAATCATAAACAGTTTTCAGTTTGACATGCCTAAGGATGTTGATTACATTTCAACAGCAGTTGGAGCCGTTACGCCACCAGCAACAGACTTTGATACAGGCTCAACTCCAACTGGTTGGGCACCTGCAACAAGCATTGTCACAGTGGCAGTCACTCCACAATACAGCAGAACAAAACAAAGTCAATTTAGTTTGAATGACTTTATAAAAGATGGATACATAGGCAAAGGAGGAGGATTTATCTAATGGCAAAATACAGTCAAACATCTCCATACGCATTCACTCCTATTGTGAATAATGAATATCTAGATATTATTGAACCTAGAACAATTCCTATCAGTCAACGTGATCTACCATACATAATTGAAAGTCAGTTTCATCTTCGTCCTGACCTAGCCAGCAATGAAATTTATAAAACTCCTAAGTTATGGTGGGTTTTTTCACAAAGGAATTACGATATTTTAAAAGATCCTGTGTTTGATTTCAAAGCAGGAACTGAAATAATGATTTGCGAGCCAAAAACACTATTTGAATTTTTAGGACTATAATCCAATGGCAGGTGCAGTTAAAGGAAAATATCGTGCTCAATTAAAACAGAAACTGATTAAAGCAGGGCAGTTAGGTGAAACTGGCGACGGCTCTGCAATGGAAAGAGTTTACAATAAAAAAATTAACCAAGTCAGTTCATTCCAAACAAGATTCAGCGGCAAAAAAAATGCAATAGTGGCTAACGCAACTGAGTTTAATAGTAAATTAACAAACGATCAAAAAGATGCTTATGCCAGCAGAGGACAATATGCAGATAGCAACATAACCGTTGCAGATGCTAACGACGGGTTTGTTGAAACAAAAGTTAAAAAAGTAAAGAGAATAGAAAACCCTCTTCATAAATTCAATACTCAGAATGCAATCTTCACACTAGCCGCACTTACACTTGATGAAGTGAATTACCCTGACGAAAATATATTAAAAGGCATAGCACCAAAACACGTTGTGGCAAAAAGTGCTGGAGGATCTGCACGTGATTCTGCTTTAGCAAAAGAACCTTTACAATTAGAATTTTATATAGACAATGTGCAAATAGAAGCAATTATCCATAGTAACACTAAAACAGGACACACACAAGGAACAAATATAACTTTCACTGTGGATGAACCTTTCAGTCTTGGTCTATTTTTACAAAATCTTCAACTGCAAGTTGCCCATGCTTCATTTTCAGGTGACGATCAAAACATGGCTTCTTATTTGGATCATCCAATGGTTTTAGTTTGTGAATTTAAAGGCACGACAGATGTACCACTTAACGAAGAGGAAAGAATACAGTTACGAAAAGTCATGCCCATCCGATTGACCCAAGTTAATTTTAGCAGTAACAACGGTGTATCACGATACGAAGTTAGTGCCATCGCCTTGAATGATGTTGCATTTGCTGATACATACGCCTCTCTGCCAACAGATGTTGAAATAAAAGGAGAAACTGTTGAGGAAATTTTATTTTCAGGAGAGCAGAGTCTGTGCTCAATATTAAACAATAAAAAGATTGAATTGGATAAAACAAAGAAAAAAACAGGAGCCGCCCAGAGGAAGGCCAATAGAGATAAAAGAAATAAAGGAACCAAAGATACTTTACAAAAAGTAAATTCGCCGAGAGATTATCTTTTTGTATTTCCAAAAAATGTGGGATTTGCATCTAGTGTAATTGGAAAGGGAGCAAAAGAAACTCCGACTTTTGTTGAATATGAATATGATGTTGAAGCCGGCTTAGGTGTAGAAGGTCCAACGTTTGTAGACTATTCACAAAGAATAAAAGGAATATTTGGAGGTCTATTTACAAGCAATTTTGATTACTCTTTTAATGATGGATTTTCAGGAGAACAAGTGCAAATTAATGAAATAGGTAAATCTAAAATGGTCATTAACCATTTACAAAACGCCGCCGACACTGGAAAAGAATTTGCAGACGACAACGGCGATACCAACACATATTACGATAAAGATACTAAAACCCAGATTAAAGCCAAGGCAAAAATAGACACAAAAAAGAAAACTATTTCCTTTAAAAAAGGAAGGCATCTAGTATCAGTCATAGAAGAAATTATTTTATTAAGTGAATATGCACAAGATCTTGCAAAAAGGAAAAAAGCGGCTCCCGACGGGATGATACAATGGTTTAAAATAATTCCGGCAAGATATCTTTTTAATGATCGTGTGCTACAAATGAGATTCAACACTTATCCGGAAATAGTAATGTTTAGGATAGTTCCTTACAATGTGCCAGACGATAAATTCATGGCTCCTAATGAAGTCAGCAGAGCAGATCTTTTAGATAACTTTATTAGAAAAGAATACAACATATTGTACAAAGGAACTAATAAAGATGTGATAGATTTCAATGTTGAATTTAATCAAGCATTTTATCAAGCCTTACAGAACGATTATGGAAACAGCAGTGGAGACTCACAGGACAATGCTAATTCCAGTGTGTCCACAAGCAAAAATTCTGTGGGACAAAGTTCTGCAACCAGTCCTTATGCAGGCAGTACCATTAATCCACAAATAGCATTTGGAGATCCTACTAACGTTCAAGGTGGTGATATAGAAACTGTGGAGTTGAGAATTGCTAGACAATTCAACAAAGCAATTCTTGACAGTAATGTGGATTTAGTAAAACTAGATTTAAACATTGTTGGCGATCCTTATTTTTTACCTCAAACAGGTTTTGGAAATTATGTTGGACACACACCAGATGTAACCACAGAGCAATTTACAGATAAAGACGAAGCCGCAGATTTTTTGAGAGGCGTTGTGTTTACAAAAGTGAATTTCAGAACACCATTAGACATTGGAGCCGACGGAACAATGCTATTCAACAAAGACACTGTGAGCGAAAAAAACTTACAAGTACTTGGAGAATTTAGCGGTTACTACTATCCAATCACTGTAAGAAGTTCTTTTTCAGGAAATAAATTTACGCAAGAAATTGAATTGATTAGAAACAAAACAGGAGTCATTGATCCGACTAAAAATACAGGAACAAACAATGAGAATGCTGTAGATGTAATGGAGGAAATATCAAAAGAAGCAGGGGAAGGAATAGTAGCAGGACAAATTGGTCCTTACGACGGATCATAATATGCCAAATTTAAGTAGAACAGATTTACAATTGACTGTAAGAAATAATTCAGGACCTTACGAAGCCATTGTGAGATCGGTGATGGATCCTAAATTCCAAGGAGGGTTAAAAGTTGAAATTTTAAAAACTACTGAAAGTGGACAAACACAAACCACAGGACAAACAGTCCGTGCAAAATACCTTAATCCTTTTTATGGAACCACACCTGTAAATGATATCAGAGATAACAAAGATTACAGATACAGTCAAAACAGTTATGGTATGTGGTTTGTTCCACCAGATGTAGGTAATCGTGTGATGGTAATATTTGTTGAAGGCAACATTGAAAAAGCATTTTGGTTTGGTTGCATACAGCAAGAAGGAATGAACATTCAATTGCCTGAAGGCAATCCAGCAACTAATTTACATAATTCAACTGAAGCAGGCGAAATTGACAAAAAAATGCCTGTGGTTGAATACAACAAAGAGTACAATAAAAATAGTCCAAAAAAAGACGCAAACAACTATTTAAAACCTGTTCATAATACTTTTAAAAATATTTTAATGAATCAAGGTCTTATAGAAGACGAAACTAGAGGACTTTCATCTTCGTCTGCTCGAAGAGAAGTACCTTCAAGTGTGTTTGGAATTTTAACTCCAGGACCAATAGACAAAGACTTTGACGAAATATTCAAGCCATCTAAAAATTTACATTTCCAAAGAAAGGGTGGTTCATCGTTCATAATGGATGATGGTGACCAAACACTTATTAGAAAAGGCAGTGCTTCAAGCACATCCTACGAATATGTAGATGTTGCTAAAAAAGAAGTAGGTGGACAACCAGGTATTCCTTTCAACGAGTTACTGCGTTTGCGTACAAGAACAGGACATCAATTATTGATGCACAATTCAGAAGATTTAATTTATATTGGCAATGCAAAAGGAACCACTTGGATAGAAATGACTGCAAATGGAAAGATTGATATATTTGCAGACGACAGTGTGAGCATTCACAGTAAAGGTGATTTTAATTTTAAAACAGATAGAGATTTTAATTTAGAAGCAAATAGAAATATTAATTTAAAAGCAAGTACTCTCAACACAGAAGTTGCAACAGAAAATTTAAAAGTGACTGGTTCACAAACAAATCAAATAGGTGCAACACAAAATACAACTGTAGGTGCTACATCTAATCTGTACGCAGGAGTCAATGTTAACATAGATGTTGGTGGACTTGTTAATATTGCAAATGGCGTGTTTGCTGGTTTGCCAGTTACAGACTTATCTGTGTTTACTAATCCAGGGGAAAGCACAGATTCAATATTGAAACGCATACCGCAACACGAGCCTTGGGGACATCATGAAAATTTAAATCCAACAAATGTTTCTAAAACTTACACAGACAGATCATCAGATTTCATATTTGAGGAGACTGGAACAACCAGCATACCACCTTCAACTGCTACTACCACTAGAGATCCTTTCTACATGAGTGTATATGCAGATCCAGAAGGCAGAGTGGTGGGTGATTTTTAAAGGTTAAATATTGTTATGGCATCAGAAGAAAAAAAATTATACAAAGAAATAACTGTTCAATCTAATCAAAAACCAAAGGTACAACCTACGCAAAGAGCCTATCGTGGGCTGAGTACAGTAAATCCAGACAATACAAATTTCAAACTATTTGATATTGCATTAATCAAGCAAGATATTATCAATTTGTTCCATATACGCAAGGGAGAAAAATTAGAAGATCCTAATTTTGGCACAATTATATGGGATATGGTGTATGAACCATTGACAAATGATAATCGCGATTTTATAAGTGAAAATGTTACTGAAATTATTAATTACGACCCCAGAGTACAAGTGGATGGGGTCACAGTCAGTCAATACGAAAGTGGTATACAAATTGAATGTCAATTGACATATTTGACCTATAATGTGTCAGAAAATATGAGATTGCGTTTTGATGAGGATGCTGGGTTACTGAATTAAATAGGTACTTAATAGGAGCCAATAAATACAAATAAAAAATTATGTCCACAACACAAAGACAAAATAGATTACTACTTGCAGAGGATTGGAAACGCATATATCAAAGTTTCCGTAATGCTGAATTCCAAAGTTATGACTTTGACAATTTAAGAAGAGTCATGATAGCATATTTGCGTGAAAACTATCCTGAAGATTTCAATGATTATATTGAAAGTTCTGAGTATCTAGCACTTATTGATTTAATAGCATTTCTTGGACAAAACTTATCTTATAGAATAGATTTAAATGCAAGAGAAAATTTCCTAGAACTTGCAGATAGAAGAGAATCAGTTTTAAGACTAGCACGTTTGTTGAGTTACAATGCAACAAGGAATCAATGTGCTAATGGCTTGTTAAAAATTGTGGCAGTATCTACAACTGAAAACGTTATTGACAGTAATAATCTAGATTTAGGAAATGCAGAAATTAGTTGGGCAGATACGTCTAATGCTGATTGGTATGAACAATTCATAAAAGTAATGAATGCGGCATTTGGACAAAACTCTAAATTCGGCAAGCCAGTTGCTTCAGATTCTGTCAACGGAATTTTAACAAGACAATACAACGTTGAATCAATTGGTTCTGATCTTCCTATTTTTGCATTTAGCAAAAATGTTAATGGCAGAAATTTTGATTTTGAAATTACAAGTGCAGAAGTGCTCGATGGTTCAATAAATGAACATGCACCATTGCCAGGAAGAAAATTTGGATTGATTCACAGAGATGATGGTCAAGGTGCGTCTAGTGCCAACACAGGATTTTTTGTACACTTTAGACAAGGATTTTTAGATCAAGGAGAATTTAATATTAGTTTGCCAACACCTAATCAGTCTGTAAACATTGATGCTAGTAATATTAACAATACTGATGTTTGGTTATATCAATTAGATGATACAGGTGGCGAATTAAACTTGTGGACAAAACTAGATGCCATGGTAGGAAATAATATAATTTACAATTCTTTAAATAAAAATATTAGATCAACTTACAGTGTTACAACTAAAACAGATGATAGAATAAGTTTACAATTTTCTGATGGTGTATTTGGCGACTTGCCACAAGGTGCATTTAGAGTTTACTATAGAACTTCGGATAATTTATCCTTTTCAATACCACCAAGTGAAATGCAAAATATTCAGATAGATATTCCATACGTATCTGCAACAGGCAAGGCAGAAACATTAAGTTTTGTTTGTAGTTTGCAATACACAGTTGATAACAGCACAACTACTGAAACCAATGCAAACATTAAAGTGAATGCTCCTACTTCTTTCTACACACAAAACAGAATGATTACAGGAGAAGATTACAATGTTGCACCACTAGGAAAAAATAGAGAAATTGTAAAAGTAAAAAGTGTTAACAGAGTAAGTGCAGGAATATCCAAATATTTTGATTTTGTAGATGCAACAGGTACCAGCAGTGATGTCAATGTTTACGGCAATGATGGTATCATATACAGAGAAATGATTAATGATTTAAACACTTTTAATTTTGGAACAAGAACAGATATTGAAGGAGTAATTATTAACAAAATAGAACCAGTATTAAGTGAAAACAGATTATTCAATTACTTTATTAATAATTTTCCAGACTTACTGTTGGATGATTTGAATGCAAGTTTTGTACAATCTACAAAAGCAAATAATTTAAGCACAGGTCTTTTGCAAGATCCAGATGGATTAAAATATTCCGCTGGCCCAACAACTACAAGTCAATTAAAATTTATAGAAACAGGAGCGTTGTGCAAATTTGAAGCACCGACTGGTTTCCATTTTATGGCTGATGGAACATTAATGTCAGGCACAGCAGATCATCCAGGTAGCAGTGACTACATTTGGACAACTGTTGTAAGTGTGGTTGGCGATGGAAAAACTGTGCAAACAGATGGTACTGGACCTATTGCGTTCAGTGATGTGATACCAACTGGAGCAATACTTAAAAAAATTAAATCCAAATTTACAAAATTTTTAAGTGCAGGTTTAAAAAATGATATCATAGAGCAAATTTTTGCGTACAATACATTTGGTTTAAGATTTGACCAAGACACTAGAACATGGAAACTTATTAAGGAAACCAACTTAAACATTTATGATGACTTTAACATTGGTAAAAGTGGAGATGATAGTAATCAAAGACTAGACTCTAGTTGGTTATTGTTGTTTACAAATAACGGTGAAACTTATACCATGGAAAATAGAGGTATGAGATATGTGTTTGAATCTGACAACGAAATAAGATTCTTTTATGACTCAAGCAATCAAAATTATAATCCTACAACAGGAAAAACTCAAAAAGATAGCATCACGGTGTTAAGCATCAATACCAAACCTAACACAAACATTCCAATGACTACTGACGTTTCATTTTCGGGTGCAAAAGAGTTTAGAGAAGCGAGTGGTTATGTGAACAGTAAAAAATTAGAAGTATCACTTTTTGATAGTGACCAGGATGGATTTATAGATAATCCTGAAAGTTTTGAACTGGTTGTTGACACAACTAAATTTGTTTTCCAAAAAATTATTGAATTCAATGACGGCAGTAACGAAATTAACTATGTAGATGCTTCAAGTGAAAAAATTGTTACCGTACAAAGTACAAACAGCATAGCACCTTACAGCACTTATGACGATGGCACAATATTGTATATTGTAGACACAGATTCTTTTAAAAACATTGACAAGGTCAATAACATTTTAATTAATAATACGTCTTATATCGCAAAAACAGGCAGAGGCGGATTAAAGTTTCATTATGTACATTCAGCGGATAGCAATTCGAGAATAGATCCAAGTACAAGTAATATTATTGATTTATATTTGTTGACAAGAACTTATGACAGAGAATTTAGATTGTGGTTATCTGGTGCAAACTCAACACCACCTAAAACTCCAAGTGCAGACAGTTTGTACAAAAATTATGGTGGAGAATTAGATAAAATTAAAAGTATTTCTGATGAATTAATTTATCATCCTGTATCTTACAAAGTTTTGTTTGGTGCTAAAGCAGATACATCACTTCAAGCAACTTTTAAAATTGTTAAAAACACAGAACAAGTTACAAATGACAGTGAATTAAAAGTGCAAGTGATTCAGGCAATTAACCAATTCTTTGCATTAGAAAATTGGGAATTCGGAGACACATTTTATTTTTCAGAATTAAATGCATATGTGATGAACTTTATGGCACCTGACCTTGCAACTTTTGTAATTGTGCCTAACACAGCAAGTCAAGGCTTTGGAAGTTTGTTTGAAATAAAATCTGAAAGCAATGAAATTTTTATAAGTGGAGCAACTGTGGATGACGTTGAAGTAATAGATGCCATTACTGCAAGTAAATTACGGGCATCGGGAGAAGTTGTTACATCTTTTGGTACAGATCAAAGTATAGTTACAAGTTCAAACACAACAACTTCAAGTTCGTCAAGTTCATACAGTTCATCAAGTTCATCAAGTTCATCAGGAAGTAACAGTGGATCAGGCGGAAGTTCTGGAGGCGGCTCAGGAGGCGGTTCCGGAGGAGGTGGCGGAGGCTACGGTTACTAACCATGGCATACGATAAAGGTCAGAAAGAAAATACGCCAATTAATTCTTCAAAAAAAAATCTTCCGATTTTTTACCGAAGTATTTTAGAACTCCTGTAAACGAAAAGTTCTTACATAGCACAGTTGATCAATTAATTTCTGAAGGTCAAACAGAAAAAATAAGTGCCTACTATGGTAGGAAAGATGCAAAGGCATTTAATGCAAATAATTCGTATGTTAGTGAAGTTTCAGATGATAGAGCAAATTATAAATTAGAACCAGCAATTACTGCCTTTGACAATTTAGATAACAATGTCTTTCATAAAGATTACATTGACTATATCAACAGTGTAAAAGCATTAGGTGGAAATACATCAGATCATAATAAATTAAATGCTCAAGAATACTATGCATGGAATCCAAATATAGATTGGGACAAATTTTACAATTTTAGAGAATACTATTGGTTGCCTTATGGACCTTTAACTGTCACAGTCACAGGACAACAAAGAAATGTTGTTTCAACTTATTCTGTAACTTTAGATGCAAGTCAAATAAATTACGCTTACGTTTTTAATCCAGATGGTTTAACTAAAAACCCGGCACTAAAATTATATAGAGGACAAACTTATAAATTCAATATTGATTGCGAAGGCATGCCTTTCACAATAAGAACTTCTGTGCTTGAAGGTGATCAATATCTTTACAATACTGGTGTTGATCAACAAAAAGTTGAACAAGGCACAATTACATTTGAAGTTCCGGATACTGCACCAAATACTTTGTTTTATCAGTCCACTAATGATATCAATACATATGGGGAATTTAGGATATATGACATTGAAGAAAACAGTGCCATAGACGTCGAGAACGAAGTAATAGGCAAAAAAGAATACACACTGCCAAGCGGTGACAGTTTATCGAACGGAATGAAAGTAAATTTTCGAGGACAAGTTACACCAATAAGTTACAGTAATGACGAGTATTATGTAGATGGAGTAGGGTCTGCAATAAGATTAATAAAAGCATCAGAAGTGGAAATTACTGCTGACTACACAACAGAATATGCTGTGCCTTTTGACTCAGTAAATTTTGACCGTGTTGGATTTGGAACATCAACAAGTTTCGCAACCACAAAAGATTATGTTGTAATTTCTAAAGCATCTCCAGATAGAAATCCATGGAGCAGATACAACAGGTGGGTACACAGAGAAGTTGTAGAAAATTCCGCAAGAATTAATGGCATAGAAACCACAGTAGATCAAAACACAAGAGCAAGAAGACCTATTATTGAATTTAATTCAGGTTTAAAGTTGTATAAATTTGGAACGAAAGCCAAGCAAAGTGTTAATCTGATTGATAGTACAACCACAGATATATTCAGTATAATAGAAGGTTCTGTTGGACATTATGTGGACGGCATTCAATTAATAGACGGCATGAGAGTGCTATTCACAGCAGATACAAGTATAGATGCAAACAACAGAATATACAAAGTAAAATTTATTGATTTTTACGATGGCACAACAACCACTAGACAGATAAGTTTAGTGAAAGAGACAGACGGAGATCCAGTAACTGATGATGTTTTATTTGTAACACAAGGAAATAAAAATGCTGGAAAAAGTTTTTACTACACCGGCACTGCATGGTTAGAAGGACAAACGAAAACTTCAGTTAATCAATCACCATTGTTTGAATTGTATGACAATAATGGTATCAGTT
>PYIJ01073566.1_pt1 | contig 14703 bp, 11 predicted proteins | sample 3578051 | NCBI WGS metagenome assembly PYIJ01 (sample SAMN08408021, study PRJNA431606) | Marine metagenome isolate SA_KN192-05_S13_5m, whole genome shotgun... | biome: marine; feature: oceanic pelagic zone; material: water; isolation source: surface water sample, 0.2-0.8 um fraction ... | reverse complement strand
TATAGACGCAAATTATTAAATGGATTGCTTGTACGCGCTATAGAGCAAGCGGCGAGTCGAGCAAAATCTTCATAAAAAAGGAGACACAAAAATGCAAGAACTAGATGTTCAGATGCATGTTAACGGCAAAGTTATTTCCGGGAGAGTTGAATCGCGTACCCATTTGGGTGATTTTCTGCGGCAGTCAGCCGGTCTCACAGGAACACATCTTGGCTGTGAGCACGGTGTTTGTGGTGCGTGCACCGTAATAGTTGATGGAGATGCTGTTCGCTCCTGTCTTATGCTTGCTGTTCAGGCAGATAATTGCAAAGTAACAACAATAGAGGGTATAGCTGAAGAAGATGGAAGCCTACATCCTTTACAAGAGGCTTTTCGTAATAATCACGCCTTGCAGTGTGGATTTTGCACAGCAGGAATGATTACCTCACTTCACGCTTTTTTAACTGAAAATCCTAACCGTAGCGAAACTGAAATAAGAGAGGCTATTTCCGGTAATATTTGCCGGTGTACAGGATATCAGGGAATTGTTTCAGCAGCGATGGAAGCAGCTGAAAAGCTTGCTAATAGATAGGATTTAGGAATATGGGTGTTAGGCAGATTGGTGCAAGGGTACAACGAGTAGAGGATGAAAATTTAATCCGCGGTGATGGGAAATATGTAGATGATATTCAACTCCCGGGTATGGTATATGCAGCCTTCTTACGGTCATCAATGGCGCATGCAAAATTTACTATAACAGATACCACAGCTGCGCAGGCATTGGCAGGGGTATATAGTGTAATGACCTATGATACCTTGCCATCTACTCTTGTCAGTAAAACACAGTTGGAAACTTATCCAGCGCCAATTATTAAACAAAGCGTTTGTCCTGATCTCCTTGCGGGTAAAGAAGTTGCCCATGTTGGTCAGGCGATAGCTATGGTTGTCGCAAGCTCCCGTCATATTGCAGAAGATGCATGTGAGCTTATTCAAGTTGATTATACAGCCCTACCGGTGGCTGTCGATGTAACTGAGGCTGCCAAACCAAATGGACCGCTTGCTCACAGTCATTTGAAAGATAATATTGCAGCATCAATTGAAACGAAGTTTGGTGATGTTGAATCCGCATTTTCTGAGTGTGATGACACGCTAAAGCTTTCTTTTAAACAACATCGTGGTGGTTGTCATGCTATGGAGTGCCGAGGTGTGCTCGGTGACTGGCAACAGCAACTTGGTGAGTTAACACTATACTCTTCTACTCAATGTCCATATCTCGTACGTAGAATGGTATCAAGACAGCTAGATTGTCCAGAAAGTTCAATCAGGGTGATAGCGCCAGATGTTGGAGGCGGATTTGGACCTAAAGCGGGGTATTACCCTGAAGAGGCATTAATTGCAATCGCAACAAAGGAATTGAGACGGCCAGTTAAGTGGACGGAAGACAGAAGAGAACATTTCACTGCTACTAACCAGCAGAGAGACCAGATTTGGGAACTTGAGGTTGGCTTTAAAAAATCTGGCGAAATCAAAGCAATCAAAGGGCATGTTACGCATGATAGTGGTGCTTTTCTAAATTATGGTCTACTTCTTTCGGCAACTACACTGATGCCTTTACCCGGTCCTTATAAAGTTAAGAACCTCCATGTAACTTTGAATACCGTCTACACAAATACCGTGTCCACTAGTCCTGTCCGTGGGGCAGGTAGGCCAAATGCTGCGTATGCGATGGATAGAGTGATTGATGCCGTTGCTCGCCGTCTTTCAATAGATCCCGCTGATATGAGGCAAATTAACCTTGTGAAGAATGAAGATTTTCCGTACCAGCCTGGCTCTAAACACAGAAACGGCTCTATGATGACTTACGATAGTGGTGACTATACAGGCATGTTAGAAATGGTTAAGGAAATGGCAAATTATGACGACTTCCGTAAAGAGCAAAAAGAAGCCAGAGCTAATGGTAAATATCTGGGAATAGGGCTGGCTTGTTTCATAGAGGATACTGGAATGGGCCCATATGAAGGGGTAAATGTGCGCGTTGACGTTACAGGCAATATTATAGCGTCAACAGGCGCATCCAGCCAAGGACAAGGTCATGCAACTGTGATTGCGCAGGTAATAGCAGAAGAGCTTGATGTTGAAATCGACAAAATTAGAGTTGAATCAGGGGATACGGGCAAATTTCCGCATGGTATCGGAGCGATTGGAAGTAGAACCGGTGTAAATGTTGGCTTATCCGCGAATGATGCCGCTGGTCAGGTAAAAGTTAAGGCACTTAAATTAGCCTCCCAGGTTCTTGATAAACGAGAAGATGAGTTAGAACTATCAGACGGTGCTGTTCGGGTTCGCTCTGATTCTAACCAGTTTATTACGCTAGCGGACCTCGCATTGCAGTTATCTCCTGCTGTTGCTGGCAAGTTACCAGAAGGGTTCGACAGTGCAGGTCTGGAAGCGGTTTCCTATCTCTCAACTGACTACATGCCACATTCTAGCGGTGCGAATATCGCAAAAGTAGAAGTTGACGTGGTAACTGGCGGTATTAAAATTCTTGATTATTACGTGGTTCATGATTGTGGCAGGATACTGAATCCCATGATCGTAGACGGTCAAATAATCGGTGGTGTTGTGCATGGAATCGGAAACGCGATGTTTGAGCAAATGGTATATGACGATGTGGGCAACCCGATGACTACAAATTATGGAGATTATTTATTACCGCTTGCCTCTGAAATGCCGAAAATTCATGTTTCGCACATTGAAACGCCTTCACCTGCTAATCCAATGGGGTTGAAAGGGGCAGGAGAAGGGGGAACTATCCCCGCTATTGGAGCAATGATTAATGCTATCGAGGATGCATTAACACCGTTCGACGCATATATCGCGCAATACCCGGTAACGCCAGAATATATTCTTGAGCTTGTCGATACAGAAAAAATAGCTGCGGAATAGTGAGCTATATTCTTCCTCTTACTTAACGCGCATGGACAAGATGTGCTCAAGAAGGGAACAGATCTGCCTGCTAACTGAAAAATTTGGCTTTGCACAATTTTGGCAAGAAGCGACAAATTCTTTCAACATGAGAGCATATTGATTACAAGGCTCAAATGTTACTTTTTTGCCTTCTCCTAGCTCTCCTGCTGCCCATCTTGCTGTCGCGATTTCACTTGAGTTAAATGGAGTGTTAAGAGTTGCCCACCCTCGGTCAGAGGTTAGGCGAACGGTTTGAGATAATGCCATCGCGCTCGAAACTTGCATAGAAAGTCTTCTATCCTTGCCAAAATCAAGAAGCGCATTCATCGTTCTCTCAACATCAAGATGCGGCTCCATCTGGATATCACAGGATAATAGTTTTGGCTCACTTTCAAATATCATTATGCCAGCTAGTGCAGCGTAACCTGCGATATCTAACACTGGTCCACCGCCCATATTTGCAAAATTTCTTATATCTCCGAATGGTCTTGGTGGATAGGAGAATGAAGCTGATAAATGCATTGCTGTGCCTATATCAACTTGTTTCAACCATTTCCATTGTGGGTGGGAGCGAACCATATAGGCCTCGTAGAAATAACAGTTGTTGGCAACTGCAGCTGCCTCAACCGCTTTAATTTCGGATAAAGATAATGCCATCGGCTTTTCACACAGAACGTGCTTCCCTGCGTTTAATGCTCTCACACTCCATTCAGCATGTAGATGATTTGGCAATGGAATGTAGACAGCATCTACTTCACTATTAGTGAGAACATCCTCATAATGCCCTATTCTTATGGATGTATCATAGGTAGCACGAGAGAGTTTTCTTGGATTACGTGTGCCAAGATGCACAAACGAGCAACCAGCCTGGTGGATGGCTGGTATTAATTGTTCGCGTGAAATTGCAGCATCACCTAATATCCCAAATTTCATGTGACTCCCCGTTCAAAAACAACCTTATCTGAAAGTTTAAAAATATGATTTTAGTCATTGTCTGTTAGTCCAGCTCCAGCTCCAGCGATCCGTGAATATTCATTTTCAGCAACGTAGGTATTTTTAGCGAGAAGTTCAATTTTACTCCAAGTTGTAGCATCTATGTTGAGGGTGGATGAACGCTTGGCTTCAATTAATTTATCTTTTGTTTTTTTTGAGATTTCCAGGCCAACAAAATCAGCTTTGTTAGTTCCCAATTGTTGCATATCTGCAAATAGCCTATTACTTGAGCACCTTCCGACTAACCTATCACTGATAGTAAAATCTATCTGAAGCTCTGGAGCTAAATGTAAACAAATACCAGCTAAAAGTAACACATTATCCACATGGTCTATTTGTATATAAGTATATAAATTTGACTGCAGGCAATCTGCTACAAAGGGACCGTGCTGAACAACTGATACATCCTGAATTTGCGCACTCTTTGTATTTAGTTTTTCTGTCAAATGGAGGCGTTTTTCAGGAGTGGTGATAAGAGTTGGAAGACTTTCGAATATTCTACTGTCATATGCACCGATTTTAGAAGCACTAGATGATATATCCTGAGCCCTACCAACATCAATGCCGCTACCAATACATGCTTTATAACATAAAAACTGCGTTTCAGATAATGAACGATGCATATTTACTGAAGCACAGGAAGCCACCAATCATCGGCGTTTGGTTCATTTAATTCAGACGCTGTTGGTGCTCCCTGATATAACGTTATGCGTGTCCATTTATCTGATTTGGGGTCAAATTTTGCTGCCCCAAAAAAGGATAATTTACATCGTAACATATCAATTGGACGACAATTCTTGCCGATTAAATTATCTTGTATTTCGCTGTAGGGTGCCCATGATGCTGTTTGTATTCTTCTGATTATATATCGGAATTCTGGGTGTTTGAGAATAAATATAGCTGTGATTTCATCATCACTACAGTCCGTTAGAGTGCGCTCGAGCTCTTGAACCCTTTTCGCAATGTCAAGTGGATGCTCTTTTTCGGCACCGTCTTCTGCTTCCCGCACACCAAGCCGTGGCTCAAGCTTAGCAGCCGAAGTATACCAAAATTGGAAGTTTTCATTAGGATTAGAAAAATCTACTGATAGCGCCCATTCAAACTGATTGTATATAATGCTTTTTAGAGTTTTAAGGTTCATTTTAGGTTCAAGCCTTGGCCCAATATCACTATTCATACAATGTGATAAATCATCGATTTTATCTCCACCAATTTCGAGAATAAGCCCAATCATAAGTTCCTGCGTCTCAAGAGAAAGTGAGTTGGTTGAGTTGATAAGTTTATCCAAAGGATAGGGATATTCTTGATTCGAAACAATTTGAGGTGCGATTTGTTTCCATTCTGCTCGAAGGATTGATATCCGTTCTGACTGAATAGCGTCTGCTGTTTGCCATTGACCAAGATGTGTATCTGCTCGCTTGTATAATAATTTTAACCTCTTTTTTTCTAATTTACTCAATTGATATTTTCCACGCATTTGAGATATTGCTGTCTCTCTTGCTAAAATCCAATTATTAAATAAGACAGGGTGACTTATCAGGAATGGAGCCATACCGAGACCTGTCGAATTGCCAATACCCAAATAACGTTTGATATTGCTGGCAAGCGGGATAGCTGTATTAGGTGATTTACATTTTGCAACGTGTTCAACTAGCTTATGAGTGAATTCACGAATAAGATAAACTGCTAGCATTTCAATCTGGAACGGTCCAGAAAGACCGCCTCTACTTGCTATTTTTGATCTGTCCGCTATGCCAAATTTGCCATTTCCATACACAGCTGTTGTTCGCATTAGATAGCCAGTTGATTTGACAAGTTCCAATTCAGGCTGTTTTCCCTGAGCTAATTTGTCAACAACATGCTGAAACAACCTGACAGACTTATTGGCCCTACTTAAAACCAGCTCTTTATCCGAAAATCTTCCACCTTCTTGATAGGGAACTTGTTTTTCCAGCCTATCTAAATCCTGATTTGATGGAATGCCATCAAACAAAACATAGGTGCTGTCCCATGCTTCGGCGATAACCCTATCTGTTCGATTTTCATCTGATAGAGGCTGGGTGAATGCAATAAGAGAGTATTTTTGCTTGTAAAGGCTAATCGTTAGTACAGCCCTGCCAAAGCCATTATCATCAATAGACCAAATTAACGGTGTAACCGAGGTTCCTTCTTTAGCTAGTTGGCGTATCAGCACTCTCATAAAGGATAGTCGCGTTGGGAAAAAACTTCCAAGTCTGGAGAGTTTCATAACACTGCTAGCTGGCCGAAGCTCTTTTGAAGAATCATTTATCAGCTGATCGTTGTCAGATATCTTTGGCAAAGGCTCTATCATTTTTAGTATCCAAATGAATTTTTAAAAAATTTATACCAATTATCCCCTAGTATGCCATCTATTTCAGTTTGAGAAAAGCCAGTTTTCAAAAGGCCTTTCCCCAAATTTGGAAAATCTGAATTATTTTTAAACCAATCGGGCTGGTCGGGAAAACCTGCTTTTTCTGCTGAACCCTCCCCATAATCAAGAGTTTTAGTCCAACGCCCGTTTCGCATCCATTCAACAACTGCATCCGAATGACCTTGACATAGGTCAGAGCCAATTCCAAGTGAGGATGTTCCTCCCATTAAATCTGCTGTTTTAGCTATCATTTCACAAAATTCCTGCAGACTGCAATTACTTGCATTTCTCAAATGATGCGGATAGATAGAAAAACCCAGCATTCCTCCAGAATTTGCAAGAGATTTCAAAACGAAATCTGACTTATTTCGTTTGGCCTGATGCCAAAAGTATGGATTTGCATGTGTTATAGCGATTGGTTTACTTGAACATTCAATTGCTTGAAGAGTAGAAATCTGTGATGAATGGCTCATGTCTATAATAATTCCAAGACGGTTCATTTCAGCCACAACTTCCCGACCCATGCGAGTGATACCGCTATCCTCCAATTCATAACACCCCGTTGCCAATAATGACTGATTATTATAAGTAAGCTGCATAATACGCATGCCCAAACGGTGCCAAATTTGCAAAAGACTTATATCGTCTTCTATTGGTGCAGGTGTTTGAAAACCAAATATAATGGCGGTTTTTCCACTTTCTTTTGCATTTCTAATATCCTCAGCATAATACGCCTGTATTAACCTATCAGGATAACGCTCGAACCAAGTGTTCCATTTTTCCAGATTAAGAACAGCCTCCCTAAAGTTCTCATGATAGGCAATAGTAACATGCACACAGTCTAGCTTACCTCGCAACATCTGTCCAAAAATTTCCTCTGACCAGTTTGCATATTGAAGGCCATCAATTCTATACGCCATAAAATACCTACAGTGATTCACACAATTTTAATTATTCAAGATTAGCGAGGGCAAAAATAACATAGTTCTCAAAATTTAAAAACATTCTTTCTATTTGTTTGACTTTATTTATTTAAAAAAACAAGTTTTTTGATTAGCGAATTTTATAGAGGAAAACATCAACTTTGTCTGTATTTTGGAACTCAGTAAATTTAAAGATGGTCGCTATTTGACCCTGATATAAAATATATGCCAAACTAAGTTTGGTTATTGATTTATGTTGAGGATGATAATATGAGCCAAACGCAAGCAATGTCGCTAGACCAGATTTATCAGTTGGCCTTTGATAAGCTAACGATTGCCGGAGCGGATGAATATAATGCTTCAATTCTAGCGTCTGTTTTAAAAAATGCAGAGCGAGATGGTTCTCACTCACATGGATTATTCAGGTTGCCAGCCTATGTGACTGGCCTCAAATCAGGAAAAATTAAAGGAGATGCAAGGCCTGATGTTAGTGAAGTAACCTCCTCGTTTATTCGCGTAGATGGCAATGGTGGATTAGCACCATCAGCTCACGATGTTGCCATTCCAGCGCTTGTCAAGGCGGCAAAAAAAACAGGCGTTGCTATTGCTACAATTCATAGATGTTTTCACATGGCTGCATTATGGCCAGAGGTAGAGGCAATTGCAGAGAATGGACTTGCTGGTATTGCTTGTACTAATTATATGCCCTCTGTTGCACCAGCTGGTGCTAACAAAGCTTTTTTTGGAACTAACCCAATTGCTTTTTCTTGGCCACGCCCGAATAAGACACCGGTAGTATATGACATGGCAACTGCCGCGATGGCGTTAGGAGATGTTCAAGTGGCAGTCCGTGATGGCAAAAAAGTGCCCTTAGGCACTGGTCTTGATGGTGAGGGACAATCTACGACAGATCCCGCCGCAATCGCTAATGGAGGAGTTTTATTACCATTTGGTGGTTATAAGGGATCCGGCATGTCGATGATGGTAGAATTACTTACAGCCGGTCTTTCAGGTGAAACTTTTTCTGATGAGACGAAGGCGCTTGATAATGCTGATGGTGGACCACCAATAGGAGGACAATTTTTATTAGCAATGTCGCCAGAAATTATGGCGATAGATGATTGGCAATCACATTGTGATTTGTTTTTTGAGAGAATGTCTGGTTTGCCGGGGTCAGGGGTGCGGCTTCCGGGTGAAAGGCGGCATAAAAATAGACTTTCTAATTCTGCAAGACAGATTAATTCAGAATTGCTAACAAAAATTTACGCATTATAGAAGCATTTATTCTTGAACTCTATGAAAAGCCTAATACTAAGGGCTATATCCATATTGTTCTGCGGTTTCAAAGATTAGCTGCCAAAGGGATTCTGAATAACTTCTGGGCATAAAAATATGCCAGCAATCGTATGATCGCCACAACTTAACTGCCACGTGATGCAGGGATGTTGTTACAAGGGTATTTTTAGCAAAGTTTTTGTCGCGCATATCTACAGGAACATGATGGGATAGAACTCGGCTTGCGTAAGCTCCGCTTATTTCCAATTGAACAAAGCTATGTGATAGATCAAGCACCGTAGCCACATCTTCTGATAATGACTTAAAAATCTGGTTTTTGTCTCTGATAACCCACCATTTAAGAGGTTCAATGCGAACAAGACTAGCTTTTTCAAATTGGCAAACAACGCCTGGCCTAAGAAAATCGCCAGTAATTTTTTGTGTTTTGATATATTTTTGAAATTCACTTATTTTCGCAGGCCATATTGCAACTTGATTAATTTTATTATGTCTTACTAGCTGAAAATCAATATTAGTAGAAAGATTTGATTTGGGATGTGTTGGAAAATATTTATCAAGCGCGTTAGCAAGCTTTATTTTTGACGATTTAGCCATGTAATCTGGAACCTTCAGGATCATACATTTGAGGGGGTACTATTTCTACATCTAGGAAATTAGAACGCAATGGGTCAGACAATTTGATTTGCTTGCCTGTTGCATTCATGATCCCGCCCTCAAAGAAACCAAGCGCTATCCAATGCCCTAAGGCAGGAGAAAAGGTGACTGCAGTGATCCATCCCAGTGGATGACCATCTTCCTGCCCTGACTCGTTTAACAATGCACCAGCTTTGAACGTTTTATTTTTATCTTTTGGGAATATACCAACAAGCTGCGGTCTATCAGTTTTTAGAAGTGCTTCTCTATTGCGTAATGCACTTCCTACAAAATCTTTATTTCCAGATGCTAATTTTCCTAGTCCAATATCTTCAATTGTTATTCTTCCATCAATTTCTGCACTGGTAACATGCCCTTTTTCAATACGCATGGTTCCAAGAGCCTCAAGCCCATAAAGACAGCTCTCATATTTCTGTGCCTTGTTCCAGATAAATTCCATCATTGCATGTGAATAGTCACTAGGAATATACACCTCGTATGCGCGCTCTCCTGAGAAGCTTATCCGAGCTACAAAACAAGCTATATTTTGTAATAAAACTTGCTTCACTCCCATAAATGGGAGTGTATCATTTGAAATTTCACTCGGATTATCTACAATATCAGAGAGTAAGTTTCTAGAATTAGGTCCAGCTATAGCACACCCCCCCCACTGGTCTGTAACAGAGGTTACATGTACTCTCAAATCTTGCCAGCGGACTTGTAATAGTTCTTCTAAAGTTGCCATTACGGCAGCAGCATGATTGGTCGTTGTTGTCATAAGATAACTGTTTTCAGCTAAGCGCCAAGTTGTGCCATCATCAAACACCATACCATCATCTCGTAAAATAATACCGTAACGTGCCTTTCCCACTGGTAATTTAGCAAAGGGGTTTGTATAAATTCTATTAAGAAATGTAGTGGAATCTGGCCCTTGAATCATAATTTTACCAAGCGAGCTGACATCACAAATCCCAAGGCTTCTGCGCGTTATAGTTGCTTCGCGCACATAAGCATCATGTAAATTTTCGTCCTGTTTTGGGTAGTACCAGGGGCGATGCCATAAACCAGCATCAATCATTACTCCATTATTTTCTAAAGACCAATTATTAAAAGGCGTTCTTCTAACTGGTTTAAAATGAGACCCTTTATGCCTGCCAGCAAGAGCGCCAAGGGATACTGAGGTATAAGGAGGACGGAAACGAGTAACACCCACCTCACTAATTGAACAATTAAGTGCATCAGCCATTAGCGCAATTCCGACGATATTACCCATTTTTCCTTGGTCGGTTGCCATGCCAAGAGTTGTATATCGTTTTAAATGTTCGACTGAAACAAAGCCTTCTTGATGGGCAAGTCGAACATCTGATGAAGTTACATCATGTTGCTGGTCTACAAAGGCTTTGCCCTTTAGCACTGACAGCTGAATTTCGTATAAAGGTGAAATAGGTGTGTTCCAACCCCCAAAAATAGATAGTTTTTTCTGTTTTTTTGTTACGATGTTGCTGACAACTTCCTTTGCGGATATAATGCAGTCTTCGTTTTGCCAAATACCGGCAGCAGCGCCAACAAGAAAAATTGATTTATTATCGCCGTTTGAGATAAAACAGGCACTCTCTTCGTTCCATTTCGTAGGGCAGCCCTGGTGCGAAGCAAGATGAATAACTGGTGACCATCCAGCAGAAATCAGAAGATAATCGCAAGAAAGACTACCTGAGTGACGCCAACCCTCCCCAGTAAGCTCTGCCATTTCAATCCTTTTAATTGAAGGGCAGAATGGCCCATTTTTGGCTTTGCCAACTGCAGACCCAAGGTATAAGTTAATTTTCCGTCCTGATATTTGACATAAAAGTGGGTCTCCAATCCGCTCGCGGGAATCCAATATAGTGACATGTGATCCAGCATCTGCTAAATCTATTGCGGTTTCATAGGCCGAATCATTGTTAGTGCTTATCACGATATTACTACCAACTCGCACCTGGTAGCGGTTAAGATAAGCTCTGGCAGAGTTTACAGTCATGATTCCAGGTAAGTCATTGTTAACAAATGCATAATTTCTCTCAAGTGCGCCGGTAGCTAGAATAACTTTTGCCGCCCTACAAATATGAAACCGCTGTCTTGGTTTTTGAGGCATATTTTTTCGTTTGTCTGGGGATACTATCTCAACAAGTCCTACAGTCGCATCATCATATAGACCGAAAGCGGTTGTTCGTTTTAGAATAGTGATATTATTGTTTTTAAGCTTGCTGATTTGTTCCTCAAATTCACTTTTATCAGGTAAATTTAAATAATTTCCACCAATGGCAAAATCCTGTTCTACCAGCAGTACATCTTGTCCCGCTTCTGCAGCTGTGATTGCAGCTTGAATGCCTGCAGGCCCAGAGCCAATAATCAATATATCTGTATGGGTATGTAAATGTTCATAGGTATCAGGGTCTGCTAGCCTTGAAGAACGACCAAGTCCAGCAGCTTTACGAATAAACTTTTCAAAAAACATCCAAATGGCAGTGCCGTGCCCCCACTCGAAAGGCGGTATGCCCATAAATGTCTTATAGTAAAATCCAGCAGCAAAAAATCCACTAAATAAATTGAGAACAGTTCCAATATCAAATCTTACAGAGGGCCATGCATTTTGTGAGTAGACATAAATTCCTTCAGTAACCTCGGTTGTGCTCGCTCGAGCATTTGGCTCTGTGTAGGCACCTTTTCCGATTGTAACAAGGGCACCTGCTTCCTCTACCCCAGCTGAGGTAACACCCCTAGCTCTATGATATTTGAAACTTCGCCCTATTATTTTATATTTATTAGCCAATAAAGCTGCTGATATATTATCTCCTTTATTTGCTTTTAATTTCTTATTGTTCCAAAAAAATGAAATGGATTTCTCTTTTTTTTGGTCAAGATTTGATTTATGGGGAATACGAACAGGCGTCACTTATTTTTCTCCATCAATTTTTGCCAATCAGTATGTGCAAGTTTGACAGAAAAAATTTCATGTGTTCTGGTATCTCTCTCAACCAGCAACCAAGAACGACAGCCATATAAATGTTGCCATGTCTCTATTTGCCGTCCATAGACATTCTCTCTAAGAAAAACAGCATCATGCCATATATCTGCTACTGCATCTAGCGAGGGATAGTCTATTTGACCATCTCCTCCATAGCTAAATTCGTTATGATCGCGCTTACCGCAAAATGGACAGTTAATTTGTATCATAAATCCGCACTCTATCCATGTAATTTAGGGTCGGAACCAGCACCGCGCTCATCTATATGATACCCCCTTTTGAAACGATTTAAATCATGATTTTGAATGACTAAATTTGGTCTGTCGTTGGCAATAAGATCTGCAAAATACCATCCTGAGGCAGGGCTTGCCTTGAAACCTCCATAGTTCCAACCTGCATTCAAATACAAATTGTCCAGGGGTGATTTACACATAAAAAATGAGCCATCCATAGACATGTCTACAACACCTGACCAATGTCGTAATAGCTTCACCCGTCCAAGGCAGGGCATCAGAGATAACGCGCATTCTGCGACATCCTGGACGATAGGTAGATTTCCTTTTTGGGCATAAGATTTGTACCAATCGATATCTCCGCCGAATACCATTCCACCTTTATCGGATTGTGATATATAGAAGTGTGCTCCGGCAACACCAAAAACAACTACATGGTCAAGTAATGGTTTTATGGGCTCTGTCACAAACGCCTGTAATTTATGGCTTTCGATAGGCAGATTGCCTAATCCAGCCATTTGCCATAATCTGGATGTGTTTCCAGCTACTGCAAACGCAACTTTATCAGCTCTAATATTACCTCTGCTTGTTTCAAGCGAGGATATTTTTCGGGAACTCCGTTTAATGGCCGTTACTTCACATTGCTGGATAATATCAACGCCCAAAGTATCTGCGGCACGCGCATATCCCCAAGCAACCGCATCATGACGTGCTGTTCCCGCTCTTTTTTGGACTAGGGCGCCATGGATAGGAAAACGGGCGTCATTCGCGTAATTAAGATGTGGAATTTTCTTTTTTATCTCGTTATGAGACCAGATTTCTGCATCAGATCCAGTTTGACGCATTATATTGTATCTACGTGTAGCCGCATCGAGAGCGTTCGGAGTGTGATATAGACTAATATGAGAACGCTGGCTAAACATAACGTTGTAATTTAACTCGTGGCTTAAATTCTCCCATAATTTCAGGGAATACTCGTAAAATTCTCGGTTGCCTTTGAGCATGTAATTAGAGCGAACAATCGTAGTATTTCTTCCAGCATTTCCGCTTCCAATCCATCCTTTTTCAAGAACAGCAATATTTTTAAGATCAAAAGTTTTCGCAAGATAATAGGCTGTTGCAAGCCCGTGCAGACCACCGCCAATAATTACAATGTCATATTTAGATCTTGGCTTTGGATCGCGCCATTGTCTTGTCCATCCTTTTTGGCCGATGAACCCATTTTTAATTACATTCCACGCCGAAAATCTTGTCACTTGCAGGGCCATCAGGGTATTTAGTTAAGGCGGTCGCAAAAATATATAAAGCTTACCTATCAACGGTTAAGTAAACACTGGTTTGAAACGCTGTCAACGACTTTCAAAGAATTACCAAAGCAAACTTCAACAGGTGGAATTAATTGACGGCCAAATAGTGAAAAGTTTCTTTTAACCGCTCTGAAAAACCTGATAAATATTATTGCAAATGTCGATAAAAATGGAAAAATACGTCTTTGGTTGCTAATGCTTCCATAGCCTACCAACTAGCAGAAATATACTGTGTTTCCATAAATTCGTGCATGCCTTCATGTCCTCCTTCACGGCCAAGTCCGGATTGCTTGCTTCCACCAAATGGGGCAGCAGGGTCTGATACTAATCCACGGTTAAGTCCAACCATTCCATAGTCAAGTCGTTCACATACACTCATTCCACGTTTCATATTCTCTGTAAACACATAAGCTACGAGTCCATATTGCGTATCATTGGCGCGTCTTATTACGTCTTCAGTATTTTCAAAAGACTGGATAGCTGCTACTGGGCCAAAAATTTCATCTACCACACACTCAGCTGTTTCAGGCACATTAATTAGTACTGTTGGTGGATAGTAAAATCCAGGCCCGCTTATTTCTTCTCCACCAAGTTTAATTTCCGCACCTTTGGCAACTGCATCTTGAACAAAAAAAGCAACTTTATCTTTAGTGGATTGATTAACAAGAGGCCCTACATCTGTATCTGGGTCAAGACCATTTCCTGTTTTGAGTGAACCCATGGCTGATGTAAATTTTGCAACAAAACTTTCGAATATTTTTGTGTGAACATAAAAACGATTTGCGGCAGTACACGCTTCTCCCAAATTACGCATTTTAGCAAGCATTGCACCTTCAACGGCATCATCAATGTTGGCATCATCAAATACAATCAAGGGCGCATTTCCTCCAAGCTCCATTGCTGGCTTAAGCACTTGGTCTGCTGCAGAACGAAGAAGTACCCTGCCAATTTCCGTTGACCCTGTAAACGATACAAC
>PYIJ01401834.1_pt1 | contig 14718 bp, 9 predicted proteins | sample 3578051 | NCBI WGS metagenome assembly PYIJ01 (sample SAMN08408021, study PRJNA431606) | Marine metagenome isolate SA_KN192-05_S13_5m, whole genome shotgun... | biome: marine; feature: oceanic pelagic zone; material: water; isolation source: surface water sample, 0.2-0.8 um fraction ... | reverse complement strand
CCCCTCAAATAGATCGATTTGAAATTGATGTAGCTAAAGCAGGGACGATGGTTTTGGATATATTAAACAAAATTAAAGCTGAGGTTGATCCAAGCTTAACTTTCAGAAAATCATGTAGAGAGGGTGTTTGTGGATCATGTGCAATGAATATAGATGGTGTCAACACACTTGCATGTCAGAAACATATAGAGGAATGCTCTGATGAAATTAATATTTATCCTCTTCCTCATATGAAAGTTTTAAAAGACTTAGTAGTAGATTTGAAAAAAGCTTTCGAACAATTTAAATCTATAAAGCCATGGTTAAATAAAAAATCTCCAAATAATGAAAGAGAAAATATACAGTCAGTCGAAGATAGAGATAAGCTAGATGGCAAATGGGAATGTGTAATGTGCTTTTCTTGTAGTACCTCTTGTCCAAGCTATTGGTGGAATGAAGATGAATATTTAGGACCCGCTGTATTACTTCAAGCAAACCGTTGGATAAAAGATAGCAGGGATGAAGAGAAAAAAGAAAGGTTGAATGAGTTGGATGATAGTCTTAAACTATATAGATGTCATTCTATAATGAATTGTACCAACTCTTGTCCGAAAGGGTTAAACCCAGCTAAAGCAATAGCTGAAATAAAACATGAAATATCCAAAATGGATAATAAGTGAATAAAATTTCATTAATCGGTGCCGGGAACATTGGCGGTACTCTCGCACATTTAGCAGCTTTAAAAAAACTCGGAGACGTAACTCTAATAGATGTTGTAAGTGGTATGCCCCAAGGAAAAGCTTTAGATCTCAGCCAATCTTCTGCTGTTGAAGGCTTTACAGGATCAATAGAGGGCACAAATGACTTTTCCAAAATGAAAGGATCTGATGTAATTATCATAACTGCTGGTTTACCTCGTCAACCTGGAATGAGCAGAGATGATCTTTTAGAAACAAATGGAAAAATAATTAAAAAAATAGCCCTAGATATTAAAAAATTCGCCCCAAAAGCATTCGTTATTTGTATTACTAACCCCTTAGATGCAATGGTATATGTGCTCCAAAAATATTCCAAACTTCCTAAAAATATGTGTGTAGGAATGGCAGGAGTACTAGACTCTTCTCGAATGAAATATTTCTTATCAGATGCTTTGAACGTTTCCGTGAATGACGTTGAAACATTTGTGTTAGGAGGACATGGAGATGACATGGTTCCTCTCATCAACTATACAACAATTGGAGGAGTGCCTTTAATGGACTTCCTAAAACTTAAAAAATTTCCATACTCAAAAATTGAGAGAATAGTCAATCGAACAAGAATGGGCGGAGGTGAGATAGTGAAATTACTTAAAAGAGGATCTGCTTTTTATGCACCTGCCAGTTCAGCAATTTTGATGGCAGAGGCATTTTTGTTTGATCAAAAAAAACTATTACCCTGTGCAGCTTTTATTAATGGTCAATATGGTCTTAGCAATATGTACATGGGTGTTCCTACAATTATTGGGAAAAAAGGAATTGAAAAAATTATTGAGGTAAAACTTACCTCTAAAGAAAAGCTAATGCTAAAAAAATCTGTTAAATCCGTTCAGGGGTTAGTATCAGCAGTCGACAAACTTTTATAATTAAAAATAAAATGACATTTTTATGAGATAAGCGTATACATTATCATATTAATGAGATCTTATAATTCATTTCTCACAACCAATAATGTTTCCCAAGTTATTTCTATTTATAGAGACTACATAAAAGACCCTAATCTTGTTGATAAAAGTTGGCATGATTTTTTTAATACTCTCGCGCCAGAAGAAATTTCTATTTTAGCAGACTATCAAAAAATTGATTGGTCACAAACCTCAAGAGATAAAGACTTCAATCAAACTTCAATTGATCAAGCAATCACTGACTCTATGAGACTAGTGATGATGATCAGAGCCTACAGAGAAATTGGTCACCTTATTGCAGACTTAGACCCCTTAGGTTTAATGATTAAGAATAGTCCATCAGGTTTAGATCCAGAATATTATGGTTTTCAAAAAAAGGATTATGATCGTAAAATTTTTTTATTTGGTTATTTGGGTTTTCAGAAGGCCACTGTAAGAGAAGTTTTCGAAAAACTTCAGAGTATATATTCTGGAACTTTAGCAATCGAATATAAACACATTCAATCTGCTGAGGAATACAAATGGTTAAAAGATAGAATTGAAGAAAAAAAAGACATGCTTTTAACCCCTAAGGGTAAAAGAACGATATTGGAGAGATTAATTAACGCCGAATATTTTGAAAAATTTTTAGATACGAAGTATAGAGGCACAAAGAGATTTGGACTTGAAGGAGCTGAGTCTACAATACCAGCACTTGAACAGATCTTAAAAAGATCATCAGAATATGGCGTTGAAGATTTTTCTTTTGCTTGTGCACATAGAGGAAGACTGAACATTTTGGCAAATATTGTAAAAAAACCCCATGTTCAAATTTTTAGTGAGTTTATTCACGGTGGAGAAAATGCTCTTAGCGATCAAGGATCAGGAGATGTTAAGTACCACCTAGGGGCAAGTTCTGATAGAAGTTTTGGAGGAAATATAATTCATGTGAGTATGGCAGCAAACCCCTCACATTTAGAGGCAGTAAATCCAGTAGTTGCTGGGAAAATAAGGGCTAAACAGACTATTATTCAAGATAAAAATAATTCAAAAGTTTCAGGACTATTAATTCACGGTGACGCAGCAATAGCAGGACAAGGTATTGTTGCTGAAACTTTCACAATGTCTCAATTAAATGGATACAGAATTGGTGGAATAATTCATTTTATTATTAACAATCAAATTGGATTTACAACAAGCCCTCAGTACAGTAGATCAGCTCCTTATTCATCAGAAATAGGAAAAGTTGTTCAATCTCCTATTTTGCATGTTAACGGAGATGATCCAGAAGCAGTGGTTTTAGCATCAAGAGCTGCAACAGAATTTAGAAATACATTTAAAAAAGATACACTCGTAGATATGTTTTGTTACAGAAAACATGGACATAACGAGGGTGATGAACCTTCATTTACTCAACCATTAATGTATCAAACCATTAAAAAGAAAAAAACTGTTGCCAGTATCTATGCCGACAAACTTATAAATCAAGAAATAGTTAATACAAAACAGGTAGATTTTATCAAAGATCGAATATGGTCGGATCTTGAAAAAAAATTTGAAAAAGCAAAAAATTATAAGCTAAAAACTAAATCCTGGATGGGCGGACAGTGGAGTGGATTAAGTCGTGCCCCAAAAGACCCTCTGAGAAGAGGAAGAACAGCAGAGTCAGAAAAGTCTTTAAAAGATATTGGTTTAAAAATTTCTCAGACCCCAAAAGGATTCAACCTTCATCCAAAATTAGAAAAGTTTAATAAATCTCGAGTGAACTCAATCAATTCAGGAAAAGGCATTGACTGGTCTTTTGCTGAAGCTTTGGCATTTGGTGCTCTATTAAAAGAGGGCTACAGAGTTCGACTTGCTGGACAGGACTCAGGAAGAGGAACCTTTAGCCAAAGACACTCTGTTTTTTATGATCAAAAAACCGAAGAGCGCTATATACCTCTTAATCATATATCTAAAAACCAAAAAAAATTTGAGGTGATTGATAGTTTTTTATCAGAATTAGGAGTCTTAGGTTTTGAATATGGATACACATTAGCTGATCCAAACACTCTCGTTTTATGGGAGGCACAATTTGGAGATTTTGCTAATGGAGCTCAAATTATAATTGATCAATTTATCACCTCTAGTGAGAGGAAATGGATGCAAATGAGCGGAATAGTTTTACTTTTACCGCACGGTCATGAGGGCATGGGCCCGGAACATTCAAGCGCAAGAATTGAGAGATTTCTGCAAATGGCAGCTGAAGATAATGTTCAGATATTAAATTGCACTACACCTGCAAGCTACTTTCATGCTCTACGAAGACAAATACATAGAAATTTCAGAAAGCCTCTAATAGTATTTACCCCTAAATCTACACTTCGCCATCCAAACAATGTTTCTTCAATTGATGAATTTACTGGACGTTCATCATTTCATCGTATTATAGAGGATGAAACAAAAAATCCTAAAAGAGTAATATTTTGCACAGGAAAAATATTTTACGAGTTAGATGATTTCAGAACAAAAAATAAAATTAAGGATGTAAAAATTGTGCGTATTGAGCAAATTTATCCGTTTCCTTTTGATACCATAGGGGATGTTATATTAAAACATAAGAATTGTGAGATTTTATGGGTTCAAGAAGAACCAAAAAATATGGGAACATGGAGTTTTGTTAAAAGTCGTATCAGACATGTTTTAGTTAAAAACAATTTATCTAAAAAAGTTCATTATGTCGGAAGGCGTGCCGCTGCAGCTCCAGCAACAGGGATATCAAAAAGACATATTACTAATCAGTTACTAATCAAAGAATTAGCTCTTAAATCATCATTAAAACGTGTTATAAAAGAAAGAAGTGGTGTCAGTTTTATGAAATTTAAAAACTTACCAAAAGAATAATGAAAAATATTACAGTACCTGAGCTTGGCGAGTCTATAATTGAGGGAACACTGACCTCTTGGTTAATTAAAGAAGGCGACAGTTTTAAATCTGGAGATAATTTAGCTGAAATAGAGACAGAAAAAATTACAATTGAAATACCTGCTCAAACCTCTGGAACATTAACAAAAATAATTACACCCGTTGGAGCCACAGTGAATGTAGGTCAATCAATTGCTGAAATATCTGATCAAATCACGCCTGAAGAAATTAATGAAACTAATATAAATCAAACTAAGGACACTAAAGAATTTAAAGAGCAGGCTGCACCAGTTGATAAGCCTAATATTGCTGAAAAATCAAAGGAAATTGCTGATAAAGATGAAAACCTTCCAAATTTTGACAAAGAACAACGATCAGCAAATGAAAAAATTATTCCTATGTCTAAACTCAGACAGACCATTGCAAGAAGATTAAAAGATGCTCAAAACACAGCTGCAATTCTTACAACATTCAATGAAGTTGATATGTCAGCAATCATGGCTCTCAGAAAAAAAGAGCAAACACACTTTCAAAAAAAATATGGTGTGAAACTTGGTATAATGTCTTTTTTTGTTAAAGCGTGTACCGAAGTCTTAAAAGCAATACCTGAAATTAATTCAGAAATTCATGAAAATAAAATTATTTATAAAAATTATTTTGATATAGGAATAGCCATAGGATCAGAAAAAGGGTTAGTTGTTCCGATAATAAGAAATGTAGAAAATTTATCCAATGCAGAAATTGAAAAAGCTATTTTCGATTTATCCAATAAGGCAAATTCAAATAAACTAGCAATGAGTGATTTATCAGGTGGAACTTTTTCAATTACAAATGGAGGAATATATGGCTCAATGATGAGTACACCCATAATTAATCCTCCTCAAAGTGCTATATTAGGTATGCACTCAATTATAGAAAGACCAATTGCTGTAAAAAAGAAAATTGTTATTAAGCCGATGATGTATATAGCATTAAGTTATGACCATAGACTTATTGATGGAAAGCAAGCAGTAACTTTTTTAGTAAACTTAAAAGAGTTGTTAGAAAATCCAAAAATAATTTAATTTTTCAGAATATTTTTTAAAACAAAATTTAATATACCATCAGCTTTGTAGTATTGAAGTTCGTTGATGGTATCAATTCTTAAAGTGCATTCTAAAACTTTAATACCCTCATCACTTTTAATGGACACTTCCAAATCTTGTAGAGGTTTAATTTCATTATCTAGTCTTATATCTACAAGGTTGGAAGATTTTATATCTAGATCATCGAGTTTGTGGTTATTTAGTTGTATTGGAAGCACTCCCATTCCAACTAAATTTGATCGATGTATTCTTTCAAAGCTTTCTGCTATAACGGCCTTGATGCCTAATAATTTTGTTCCTTTTGCTGCCCAATCCCTAGAGGAGCCAGTTCCATATTCTTGTCCTGCAAAAACAACAACATTTTCAGATCTTTTTGCATACTCCATGGCAACTTCATAGACACTCATTTTCTTTTTTTCAGGTTCTAGAATTGAGTACCCCCCTTCTATATTTGACAGTAACTGATTTTTAATTCTTATATTAGCAAAAGTGCCTCTAACCATTACCTCATGATTACCCCTTCTGGCGCCATAAGAATTAAAATCATTTTGTCGTATTTGTCTTTCCATAAAATAGCTTCCCGCAGGACTTTCTGCTTTAATAGCACCTGCAGGTGAGATGTGGTCTGTAGTGACACTATTCCCCAAAAGCAATAGGGGTCTAGCATTTTCAATTGGTATAATTTCTTTATCATCAGATTGACCAGTAAAAAAAGGGGGTTGCTGCACATAGGTTGAAGAAGAGTCCCATTTAAATAAGTCCCCTGTAGATGTATCAATCCCTTGCCATTCTTTTGGTCCATCTAAAGCGTTAGAGTATTGTTTTTTGAACATTTCAGGTGAGACGTTTTTTTCAACTGCATCTCGAATTTCATTATTACTTGGCCATATATCTTTCAAGAAAACTTCATTACCATTTGTGTCAATACCTAAGGGGTCCTTTGTCAAATTTGTATACACAGATCCAGCTAATGCGTAGGCGACAACTAGAGGGGGTGAAGCAAGATAGTTTGCTTTAACATGTGGATTAACTCTTCCCTCAAAATTTCTATTCCCTGAAAGTACAGAAGCCACTGTTAAATCATTTTTTGTAATACACTCCGCAATATCTTTATCAAGAGGTCCTGAATTTCCAATACATGTAGTGCATCCATAACCTACTAAATGAAAACCCAATTGATCTAAATATTTATTTAAGCCAGATTTATCCAAGTAATCAGTAACAACTTTTGATCCAGGAGCCAATGAGGTTTTGACCCAAGGCTTTACTTGTAATCCTAGTTCACAAGCTTTTTTTGCAACTAGTCCTGCTGCAACCAAAACATCTGGGTTTGAGGTATTGGTGCATGAAGTTATAGCAGCAATAACTACATTTCCATCTTGCATTTTGTAATTATGATTTTTTACTTCCTTTTCAACAGGTTTGTTCTTTGAAAATTCTTTAAAATTTAAATTCACACTCTCTAAATCAATTCTATCTTGAGGTCTTTTAGGTCCAGCTAAAGAAGCTTGAACTTTTTCAAGATTCAAATGAATGGTGTCATTGTAATCACAAGAATCATCAGCCCATAAACCTTGAATTTTATGATATTTTTCGACAATATCTATCAGATCTGAGCTTCTAGAAGTTAACTTTAAATATTTAATGGTCTCTTCATCAACTGAAAAAAATCCGCAGGTTGCACCGTACTCAGGAGCCATGTTGGCAATAGTAGCTCTATCAGCAAGTGATAAATTTTTTAAACCATCACCGTAAAATTCAACAAATTTTCCAACCACACCCTTTTCTCGAAGCATTTGAACAATTGTAAGAACCAGGTCTGTTGCTGTAACACCTTCGCTCATCTGTCCTGTTATCTCAAAACCAACCACTTCTGGTAAAAGCATGGATACTGATTGACCTAGCATCGCGGCTTCAGCTTCAATTCCACCCACTCCCCAACCTAGTACTCCTAGCGCATTTACCATAGTCGTATGACTATCGGTTCCAACTAATGTATCAGGATATAAATAATTTTTTTCATTTTGCTTTGAACTCCATACAACTTCCGCTAAATACTCTAAATTAACTTGATGACATATTCCTGTACCAGGAGGGATAACCCGAAAGTTTTTAAAAGCTTGTTGTCCCCATTTTAAAAATTCATATCTCTCTATATTCCTTCCAAATTCCATATCAACATTTTTTTGAAACGCCTTCGGACTAGCAAAATAGTCAACCATTACTGAATGATCTATTACTAAATCTACCTGTGACATGGGATTTACTTTGGAGGGATTCTTTCCTCTTTCTGAAACAGCATCTCGCATTGCTGCTAAGTCAGCAACTGCAGGTACCCCAGTGAAATCTTGCATTAAAACTCTAGATGGAAGAAAAAAAACCTCATGTTTTCTTTCAGGGTTTTCTAGAACATTTCTAATTAGATTTACATTAACATCTTTGCCATCCTCTAATCTTAATAAATTTTCAATAAGTATTTTTTTTGATTTAGGGAGAGTTTTTAGTTTTGGAAATTCATTTTCTAACAAGGATAAATTATAAAAGTTATATTCCTTTCCATTTAAAGAGAACTTATCTAGAGTCTGAAAACTATTAACTGACAACATAATTATTTGATATCATTAATTAGTATATTTTTTTATGCATAATACTGATTAATTATCTTTTAAATTTATCTTTTAGTAAGTCATATAATTTTTGAGAGTCATAACTAAGGTCTCTTCCTGATCTTTTTATTAAACCAATTGTTCTTGTTACGGATGGATCTATCAGTGGTCTGAAAGATAAAGAGGTATAGTCCTTAGAAATAGCCAATTTAGGGGCCAATGTTATGCCCAATCCCTGTTCGACCATATTTAAGGCAGTAGGAATATGTCTCACTTCATAGGCCCAATCCATATCTTCTTTCTGAAGTGCAAGAGCATTTTCAATATAAATTCTACTTCCTGAGCCTTTCCATATAGATATAAAATTTCTATCTTTAATTTCAGATAATTTTACCTTTCTTTTTCTTTCTAATTTATCTCCTTTTGGGAATGCCACTACATAATCCTCTACGAATAATTTTTCAAAATTAATTCCCGGTTCTTGAATACCTGTAAAATTTATACCAAAATCACACTCTCCTCCCAAAACACTATCTACAACATTATTTGATGATCTTTCTATGATTTGAACCTTACATCTTGGTTCAACTTCTTTGAATGATTTTAAAGCAGAAAATAAAATATTTCTTAGAGCAGAATGGACTACCCCAATTTTTATTATTGATGGAAAACTATATTTTTCATTAAGAGTTTTTGTAGCTGTTTTGACTGCTTCTATTATTCCTCTAGCTCGATCATAAAAATTTCTACCAGAGTAAGAGAGTTGAACTTTTCTTGTGGTCCTATCAAATAATGTCGTACCCAATTCATGTTCAAGTTTTTGAATTCTCCTTGAAAGTGCAGGTTGAGACAAATTTAAATTATTTGCTGCTTTTGCAAATGAATTAGTTTCTGTTAATTCAATAAATGCTTCAATATCACCAATTTCAATATTTATGCGCATATAACATAAATATCAAAATTTATTTTATTTTCTATTCTTTTTTACAATTATTTTATTAACTGCTTTTAACCACCCTTGATAAAGATATTTAACCTCTTTTTTATGAAGTTTTGGTTTAAATAATTTTTGACTTTGCCATTTTTTTGAAATTTCTTTTGTATTTTTAAGCATCCCTACAGATAGTCCAGCTAAATATGCTGCACCCAATGATGTAGTCTCTATAATTTTAGGACGATCACACTCTGATAATAATATATTGGAAAGAAACTGAAGGAACTGCTCATTTTTTACCATTCCCCCATCAACTTTAATTTTATTAATTTTAATACCACTATCCTTTTCCATGGAAATAATTAAATCTTTAGTCTGATAAGCAACACTATCTATGGCTGATTTAACAAGTTCCGAAACACCAGTATTTCTTGTCATTCCAAAGATTGCTCCTCTTGCCTCTCCGTCCCAGTAAGGTGCACCAAGACCAACGAAAGCAGGTACTAGATATACTTGTTGTGATTTGTCATTTTTTTTATATAAATTTTCAGTTTCTTCAGCGCTATTAATTATTTTTAACGAGTCTCTCAACCACTGAATTGCCGCCCCAGCTATAAAAATTGACCCCTCGAGTGCATAAGTAGTTTTCCCATTTATTCGGTAAGCTATAGTCGTCAACAAATTATTTTTAGATATTCTTATATCCTTCCCTATATTCATAATCATAAAACAGCCGGTGCCATATGTTGATTTTATAGAACCTGGTTCAAAGCATGCTTGTCCTATAGTTGCAGCTTGTTGATCGCCTGCAATTCCACCAATTTTTATGTTTGAACCAAAAAGTGTAGTGTACCCAAATTCATCTACGCTATCTTTGACTCTAGGTAAAATTGTCAAAGGTATATTAAATATTTTTAAAAGACTTTTAGACCAAGAATTTTTATTTATATCATACAACATAGTTCTGGACGCATTGGTTGCTTCAGTAAAATGAGATCTTCCCTCAGTTAATTTCCAAAGTATCCAAGTATCTATTGTTCCAAATAAAAGTTTATCTTCTTTTAAAAGTTTTTTAGAGGACTCTATGTTATCAATAATCCATTTTATCTTGGTTGCAGAAAAATATGAGTCAATGACTAAGCCAGTAATTTTTTGAATCTTTTTTGTAAAACCTTTTTTTTGTAAATCTTTACAATAATTTACCGTCCTGCGATCTTGCCAAACTATAGCTTTGTAAACAGGCTCACCTGTATCTTTGTTCCATAGAACAGTTGTCTCTCTCTGGTTAGTAATACCAATTCCAGATATATCATTTGGGCTGATGTTAGCTTTTTTAATTGCATTTTTAGCAGTGCTTAAGACCGACTCGAAGATTTCATAAGGATCATGTTCAACACATCCATCTTTGGGAAAGTATTGTTTTAACTCTAATTGATCATAGGTAACTATTTCAAATTTATTATTAAATATTATGGACCTTGTCGAAGTAGTTCCCTGATCTATTGAAAGGATATATTTATTCATTTACTTCAAATATTATATAACAAATGAGCTACAAATATTTTTTTAAAATATTTTCTAAATTTGGCAATTTTTCCTTTGGAAAATTTATACCCAACTTAGTTCTTCTAAAGAGAATATCCTCTGAGGTCTTAGCCATTTCTTCAAGAACAAGATATTTAATCTCAAACTCATAAAGATCATTAAAAATATGTTCTCCACCGTCGTTAAAACCTTGATAATATTGGTTTAATTTTGTTATTTTATGACCATAAGTTTTTATTAGTCTTGGTAATATTTCTTGAGGTATTAAAAAATTTAAATCTGTTGTTTTTTCGCCACCTGGTAAAATTTCATTTCCTGTCCATGATTTATTAGAAATTTTAATATATTTTGAAATTTTATCTAATGCGTGCTCTGATAGTTTTCTGAATGTTGTGAGTTTTCCACCAAAAACTGTCAATATTGGTGCATCTTTATCGTCTATTTCAAAAGTGTAGTCTCTTGTAATTTTTGAGGCATTTTCATTTAAATCTTCTACTAATGGCCGTACACCGGAATAAGTCCAAATAATATTATCTTCAGTTATTTTATTTTTTATAAATTTATTTACTGAAGATATGAGATATTTTTTTTCAATGTCAGTTATTTTGGGATTGTCATATGATTTGACTTCGTGATCTGTCGTTCCGATGAGCGTATACTTATCTAAATAGGGTATTAAAAATATAATCCGTTTATCATCTAGTTGAAGAATATAGGCCTGCTCACCTTTATATAATTTTTCTGTAATAATATGACTGCCTTGAACATGTCGAATTTTTTTCTGGGACTGAATACCAATAAGATTATTTAGAACATCTAAGGCATATGGACCTGATGCATTTATGATAACTTTTGAATATAAAACTTCACCATTATTTAAAAAAACTTCCCAGTTATCTTTTTTCCTAATAACTTTTTGTATATTCGCATTTGTATAAATTTTCGCTCCTTTGCTTATAGCATCTTGTGCATTTAAGAGAACTAACCTAGCATCATCAACAAATAAATCTGAATATTCATATCCTTTCGTGTAATCTGACTTAATAGGATTTTCATCATAATCATTTTCTAAATTTATTACCTTAGATTTTGGGAGGGTAATAACACCACCCATCCAATCATAGAGAATTAGACCTAAACGTATTAACCACGTAGGACGCAAACTTGGGACATGGGGTAAAACAAATCTTATTGGCTTTGTAATATGAGGTGCTATTTTTCTAATCACCTCTCGCTCCTTAAGAGACTCTTTTACTAATCTAAATTCGTAATTTTCTAAGTACCTTATTCCACCATGTATTAACTTTGTTGACCAAGATGAGGTTTTTGATGCCAGATCACCTTTTTCAATTAATGTAACTTTTAAACCTCTCCCGGACGCATCTCTTGCGATTCCTACTCCATTAATTCCACCACCAATAATTAATAAATCTTGCAAATCTTCTTAATTTTAAAGAAAAAAAAATAATTTTTTCAAATTATCTATTTTTTTTGATCAATTTTAATCAAAATAGACCATAAACTTATTGACAAATCGATTAATATTTCAGCGTTTATTAAGTAATCATTTAGGTCCTTGTATAATCAGCAACATGTGAATAGGATCTTTTAAATGACAAAAAATGAAATTAAAATTAGAAAACAGATAATAGAAGCTTGCCTTTTGATGGAAAAAAAAGCCTTGAATCAAGGTAAAGCGGGCAACATTAGCGTTCGATGGAAAGATGGGATGCTTATAACCCCATCTGGCATTTCCTATCAGGGCATGAAAGCCAAAGATATTGTTTTCGTAGACTCTAAAACTAAACCTCATGGAATATGGAAGCCCTCAAGTGAGTGGAGATTTCATTTTGATATATTAAAAGAAAGAAAAGAATTTGATGCAGTCGTGCACAATCATCCTGCTTATGGTACAGGTATGTCGATACTAAGAAAGGATATAAAAGCCTATCACTATATGATTGCCTTTTTAGGAGGTGACACAATTAAATGTTCTACTTTTGCAGTTCCAGGATCACAGGAATTATCAGATGCAGCAATAAAGGCTCTTAAAGGAAGGAAAGCATGTTTATTAGCAAATCATGGTACAATTACGTGTGGTAAAAATTTAGACGAAGCAATGTTTTTGACTGAAGAATTTGAAATTTTATGCAAGCAAATTACTATTGCAAAAATAAACGGTAAGCCCCAATTGGTCGAAAAAAAACATATGAAAAAAATAATTGAGGCTATAAAAATGTATGGTAAATACTGATTCATCATTTCCTCAGGAAGAATTAAAATCTTTTAAAGATATTTCTTTTAAACTTGGCTCAAATAGCCATTTTGTACAAGCCGCAGGAGGAAATACTTCAATTAAATCTGATGGAAGAATGCTTATTAAAGCATCTGGAACTTGGTTAATCAATTCTTTAGATAAAGATATTTTTGTTGAAGTTGATTTAAATTCCATTACTAAAAAAATAAATAATGAAAAAGAAGATAATTTTATAGATGATATAATATCTAAAAATAATTTACATCCTTCATCTGAAACTTCATTTCATGCATTAATTAAGCATAAATATGTTTTACATGTTCATTCTACTGCAACAATTGCAAATGCAATTTCACAAAGTAGTGAGTCTGATTTGAAAAAATACCTCGATGAAGATTTCATCTTTATTCCATACTGTCGACCTGGTTTTACTTTAACAATGGAAATAAAAAAATTAATTTTACCCTCAACTAACATAATAATTCTCGAAAATCATGGATTGATAGTTGCGGGTGATGATATTGAGGATACCTATAAATTGCTTTTAAAAATTCATAAAAAATTAGATTTAATCAGAAATGAAAAATTAGCCTCCGATTATTTAGAGGAGGTTACAAATATCGATGGTTATAATCATAAAAATACTGATAAATATAAATTATTTTCAACACAGAATGAAAAATTATTCTCACTTTTCCCTAAATCATTTTATCCAGATCATGTAATTTTCTTAGGTCCTGGCATACCTACATTTTCAGAGGTGAAAGAAGCAAATGAATTTATTCAAAATCTAAAAAGAAAGAATATCAATCTCCCCCCCTATTTAATTTTAAAATATAAAGGTCTTTTTGAAAACACTCTAGCTATTCCAGCTGCAAAAGAAATGATCGACTGTTTTTTGGAAGTTCTGCTAAGAATTGATTTATCAAAGTCTTTTAAATTTCTATCAAGTCATCAAGAGAGTGAATTATTGAATTGGGATATTGAGATATATCGCCAATCTATAAACTAATGTCACTTTTTCTGGGGATTGACTTTGGAACGACTGGTGTCAGATCTTCTATTATTGATAAGAATAAAAAAGAATTAATTAATTTTTCAGTTTCTATTGATAGCCCAATAAGTAAGGGATCATTAGTTTATCAAAATCCAAGTTTATGGTGGAGTGCGTTAATTAAAAATCTTACATTTTTAAAAACTAAAATAGAATTAAATAAAATTGAAAGATTATCAATCGATGGAACATCAGGTACAGTACTTATAACCGACCATCTTGGTAACCCTTTAGATGATGCATTAATGTACAATGATGCTTCAGCTGTAAAAGAGTCTAAGTTAGTTGAGAGTATATCTGATAACCATCCAATTGTATCCACTTCTACTAATGCATTAGTAAGGGCATTATCACTAATCAACAAACTTAAAAAAGAAAAATATAGGATACTTCATCAAGCAGATTGGATAGCTTGTAAACTAATTAATGATTATACCTATTCAGACGAAAATAATGCTCTTAAACTAGGTTATGATTGTGTCGAAAGATCTTGGCCAAAATGGTTTGATCAGTTACCTATTGAAATGAATAGCTTACCAAATATAAAAATACCAGGACAGCCCATAGGCGAATTAAGAAACTCTGAACTTATTGATTTAGGATTTAATAACAAAACCAAGGTTATAGCAGGCACTACGGATAGCATAGCAGCATTTTTAGCTACTGGAGCCAAAAATATAGGAGAAGCAGTTTCTTCAATTGGCACAACTCTGGT
>PYIJ01361197.1_pt1 | contig 14718 bp, 12 predicted proteins | sample 3578051 | NCBI WGS metagenome assembly PYIJ01 (sample SAMN08408021, study PRJNA431606) | Marine metagenome isolate SA_KN192-05_S13_5m, whole genome shotgun... | biome: marine; feature: oceanic pelagic zone; material: water; isolation source: surface water sample, 0.2-0.8 um fraction ... | reverse complement strand
TCTTCTGCGTGCCAGACCTCGACACTGTGGGCGATCCCGCAGCGATGGAGTTCGCAGTAAGCAGCCTGCATTTTGGGTGTTATCCATGTTCCAAAGGACGCGTCTCTAGACCGAGCGCAGGCCTCGATCACCGAGTCGAAACAGTCGTCAAACGACACGCTAAACCCAGCATTACGAATCCGCTTAGACAGACTGCGTGTTACGCGCATGGTGCCTGGTCTCATCACAGCCCGCTCAGCAGGACTCCACCAATAAATGGGGCCTTCATCACGCTCGAACCACGGAAAAATGCCCAAGGCGTAGGCCTCGACGAGCCACTCAGGCGTCAGGTTGCCGCCAGCAGCCACTAAGCCTTCCGGTTCTGCTAGAGCAAGTTCGGGGTCAGGGAAGCCAACTTTGTCAGGGCGTAGGTAAGCAAGGGACGGCACTGCTGTAGATCATCGTTCCAGTAGAGCTAAGAAGTCAGCCGATTTTGGATGGCCTGCAACGATGTCTCGCAGACTTTGCCCAGCCTTGTTCGCGGCATTGATATCACCACCTTTGAGCTTAAAGCGCTGTAGAAATATTTCGAAGTCGCTGACGCGCATGCTGCGATAAGCATGCAGTAACTGACTGAACTCAGCGGGCTCACCGCCCAAGGGTTCTTTGTGCAAAAAACTGTCGATGCGGGCGTCATCCCAAATTTCGTTAATGACTTTTGTCTTGTCTGCACGCATGGCGCTTATCCATTTTTATGATGGCGGGTAACGACGTGGCGGTGTGCCGCGACGGGCTCGCGCCATTGTGCCTATTTGTGCCAAAAACGGCGAGTGCGTACACTTTCGTCTACCGTTGAGGATACTGATGTGACGTCGCCAGCTACTAACCGCTCCCTGCCGCTGCGTGAAATGTTTTTGGTGCTCATCGGCACCTTGGCCTGCTTTCTGCTTTTGGCTATAGGCTCCTACTCTCCTGAGGATCCTTCTTTCACTTATACTGGTGGCAACACCAGCATTGATAACCTCGTTGGCGTCAGCGGCGCCTACCTTGCGGATATCCTGTTATTTTTGTTCGGTTGGGTGGCCTACCTGCTGCCCCTGGGCCTGATTTACTGGGCGTTGAGACTCCTGCGCATGAGCGTAGTTAAAACCAGTGCACTGGTTCTTGGCGTGCGCGCCAGCGGCTGGATAGCCTCGTTTTTATGCGCCTGCGTCCTTATGTATCTGCACAATGTTAGTGGTACCTCACTGCCTTCCGGCTCTGGAGGTATGTTCGGCCAGGCATTGGGTGCCACCGGCGCTGAAGTATTCGGCACAGTGGGATTAACCGTGCTTTGCGCTGCCGGTGCATTGATCGGTGCGCAAGCGGCGGTTGGCTTTTCATGGTTGGAAATCACCGAGAACATTGGCCGCGGCTTAACGTATCTTTGGCATCGGGCAAGTCAGCTTTACGACCGCCTCAATGATCGGCGCCTCGCCGCATTGGAGCGGCGTCGACAGTCCAAGTTGGAACCCGAGACGGCGCAAAAGCGCAAAGCAGAATTGGCCGCGACTCTTGAGAGCAAACAGCAAGCCGCTGGTTCACCAGTAGCACCGCAAAGCAGTTCGCTAGAAATACTGCCCGTCGCCACAGAGCGTAAGCCAACAGGTAAAACTCAGCAAAAACGGCTCTTCGATAGTCAAAGTGTGAACGAGCTTCCCGATGTGGATTTGCTTGATCAGCCAGCGGGAGACAGCAGCCGTGGTTACAGTGCAGATGCCCTTGAGGCGATGTCGAAGCAACTTGAACTGAAGCTGGCGGATTTTAATGTTGAAGCCGTGGTCGTATCGGTGCTGCCCGGTCCCGTGATAACACGCTTTGAAATTCAGCCTGCTGCGGGTGTGAAAGTGCAGAAGATCAGCGGGCTGGCTAAGGACTTGGCGCGTTCGCTTGCCGTGATCAGCGTGCGGATCGTGGAGGTGATTCCCGGCAAACCCTATGTTGGTATCGAAATACCGAATGAGCATCGCGAGATGGTGCAGCTGCGCGAAGTCATCAACTCATCTGCATTTCAGGACGCCAGCAGCCATCTGGCGTTGGCACTCGGCAAGGATATAGCGGGGGCCACCATCGTTGCGGATATTGCACGCATGCCCCACCTGTTGGTCGCTGGCACCACGGGGTCAGGCAAATCAGTGGGTGTGAATTCGATGCTGCTCAGCATTTTGCTGAAGGCAACTCCAGAGCAAGTGCGCTTGATTCTTGTCGATCCGAAAATGCTGGAACTATCGATCTACGAAGGCATTCCCCATCTGTTGACGCCAGTGGTCACTGACATGAAAGAAGCTGCTCATGCACTGAACTGGGCGGTAGGCGAAATGGAGCGACGGTATCGTTTGATGGCCGCGCTCGGTGTGCGCAATCTCGCAGGATTCAACCGGCAGGTAAGAGACGCTATTGCTAAGGGCGAGCCCATCAAAGACCCGCTATGGGCTTCTGAACTTGAGGAGGCCCCAGACCTAGAGGCACTGCCCGCTATTGTCATTGTTATCGATGAATTCGCCGACATGATGATGATCGTTGGTAAGAAGGTTGAGCAATTGATCGCTCGGATTGCGCAAAAAGCCCGCGCTGCAGGCATACACTTGATATTGGCCACTCAGCGACCATCGGTGGATGTGATTACCGGCCTGATTAAGGCCAACATCCCCACGCGGATGAGTTTCCAAGTGTCATCACGAATCGACTCGCGCACCATTCTCGACCAGGGTGGAGCTGAGCAACTTCTCGGCCATGGCGACATGCTGTATCTGCCACCCGGTACAGCGCTGCCCCAGCGTGTCCACGGCGCCTTCGTCTCCGACGACGAAGTACATCGCGTGGTCGAGGACTGGAAGCAGCGAGGAGCGCCAGACTACCTAGAAGAAATTGTTGTCGCACAAACCAATGGCGAAGCGTTTGTGAAAATCGAAGCGGATGATGATGCGGAACAATCTGACGAACTTTACGATGACGCGGTGGCCTTTGTGCTGGAATCACGCCGGGCTTCAATTTCCGCTGTGCAGCGTAAGTTACGCATCGGCTACAACCGCGCAGCGCGGTTGATTGAGGCCATGGAAGCCGCTGGTGTGGTGTCGGCAATGAACACCAATGGCAGCCGCGAAGTCCTCGTGCCAGATCGTAATGCCCAGTAAGGTTGTTCAATCGTGCCGCGGAATGGCGATTTTGCTAATGCTCCTTGCTTTACCCCTGCAGGCGAAAATCGCATCCGAAGAACTCATTGCCTATATGAGCCAGCTCGAGGGGATGCAGTCGAACTTCGTGCAAAACATCTACGCCAACGGCGTGATCGTCGAGTCGAGCAGGGGCAGTATGGCTCTGGCCAAACCAAAGCTGCGTTGGCAGGTAGACGCGCCTTTCGCGCAAGTAATTATCGTGAGTCCCGAGCGTACTGAGATCTACGACGAGGATTTAGCTCAGTTGACGATTCGAAAAACCGCAGCTGGCCAGACTGCAACACCCGCCAATCTGTTAATACACCCTGAACGTATCTTGTCTATGAGTTATCAGGTTACTCAGACTGTTAGCGCAGGCATCAAGGTGTTTCGATTGGTTCCCAAGGGGTCTTCAGAGCTGTTCAAAAATCTTGAGATTGCCTTTGCACAAGGCCGGCTTGATTCGCTGCGGATACTCGACTGGCAGGGACAACAAACTCAGATTCGCTTTGCGAATGTGCTCGTCGATCAAAACCTCTCACCGGCGCTCTTTGAACTGACGGTACCGAAGGGCACGGATGTGATCCGTGACTGATCTATTTGCAGATCAAATGCGCGGCCAAGCAGCTAATTCGATTGATCATCGGCCATTGGCCGATCGGCTTAGACCGCAAACCTTGAGCGAATATGTTGGACAACGACACCTGCTCGCTGCGGACAAACCCTTAGGTGGATTAGTCGCGCGGGGGCAAATTCACTCGTTGCTCCTCTGGGGGCCTCCAGGTACCGGTAAAACTACCCTGGCCAAACTGCTAGCAGCCGAGGCCGGCTGTGAGTGGATCAGTGTTTCTGCTGTGCTTAGTGGAGTAAAAGAGATTCGTGCCGCGGTAGCCCTTGCCGAGCAACACTTAGTCAAGAATCGGCGAACGGTTCTGTTTGTCGATGAGGTGCACCGCTTCAATAAATCACAGCAAGACGCTTTCTTGCCTCACGTTGAAGCAGGCACCGTGACCTTTATAGGCGCTACTACAGAAAATCCCTCGTTTGAGGTGAATGCAGCGCTGCTCTCCAGGGCACGGGTATATGTCCTTAAACGCCTTGATGAAGACGCGCTGATGCAGGTAATTAGCCGCGGACTTGAGTTACTCGACAGGTCTATGTCGCAGCCCGTTTGTCAGCAGCTGATCGCCTTAGCCGACGGTGACGCGCGCAGGCTATTGAACATTTTAGAGATTGCTGCGCAGTTGGCCGACGACGAAATATTGCCCGAAACCTTGGCAGCGGCATCGGGTGAGCAACTGCGGCGTTTTGATAAGGGCGGCGATATTTTTTATGAGCAGATATCTGCCCTGCATAAATCTGTGCGTGGTAGCGCACCAGATGCCGCGCTGTATTGGTTCTGCCGCATGCTCGATGGCGGCGCAGACCCGCGTTACCTTGGGCGAAGGCTGTTACGTATCGCCAGCGAGGATATTGGCAATGCCGATCCGCGTGCGCTGCAGCTCGCCGAGTCCGCGTTGGCTACCTTTGAACGGCTAGGCTCTCCGGAAGGTGAACTGGCATTGGCACAAGCGGTCTTGTATATGGCCAGCGTGCCAAAAAGTGACGCTGCGTATGCGGCGTTTAAAGAAGCTATGGCATTTGTGCGTCAGACACCGTCCTATGAGGTGCCCATGCATTTGCGTAATGCCCCAACGAACCTGATGCAGCAAATGGACTATGGGCAGGGTTATCGGCATGCACATAACGAATTGCTAGCGGACGTTGGGGCGTATGCCGCAGGAGAAAACTACTTTCCAGATGAATTGCAACCAGCGACGTTCTATCATCCTGCGGGCGCAGGGCTGGAGGGTAAAATCCGCGACCGGCTGGCTGCACTAGCGGCAGCGGACGAGGATGCGGGCCAAACATAGCCCCTGCTGCGACTTCAGGTTTTGCGCCTGTCCTATTGGCGGCTAGTTGAGCAAGCCTTTGGCCTGTGACACTGATGAAGTCCCAAACTGACGAATTACGGATGCCAAAATGTTAGACATCAAGCTGCTGCGCACCAATCCCCAGCAGATCGCAACGTTGCTTCAGGTCAAAGGTTATACCTTTGACGTGGACGCGTTTACTGCCCTAGAAGAGCAGCGAAAAACCCTGCAGCAGCAAACCGAAGATTTGCAAAATGAGCGCAACGTCAAATCCAAGTCTATCGGTAAGGCGAAAGCCGCGGGCGAAGACATAGCGCCATTGCTCGCTGAGGTTGGGGATCTAGGTGAACGTCTCGTTCAATCCAAAGCTGCTTTTGGCGGCGTTCAGGACGCGATGCACGACTTGTTGATGTCTTTGCCTAATCTGCCTCATGAATCCGTCCCAGCAGGCAAGAGTGAGGATGACAACGAATTGCTGCGCACTTGGGGCAGGCCGAGCAGTTCGGTGCAAGAACCGATGGATCATGTGGATCTGGCGGCGTCCGGGGGGTTGGACTTTGAAACTGCAGCAAAAATAACCGGATCGCGTTTTGTCGTGATGCGAGGCGCCATGGCGAGGCTGCATAGAGCGCTGACACAATTTATGTTGGATCTTCATACCCAGCAGCACGGCTATGAAGAGGTATATGTCCCCTATATTGTCAATGCCGACAGCGCGCGGGGTACCGGTCAGTTGCCCAAGGCGGCTGAAGATATGTTCCGTATCGACGGTGAGCAAGATCTGTACTTGATTCCCACAGCTGAAGTGCCTGTGACCAATTTGTATCGTGGTGAGATTCTTGCCGAGCCAGAGCTACCGGTTCGCCATGTTTGCCACACGCCATGCTTTCGCAGCGAGGCAGGCAGCTACGGCAGAGACACGCGAGGCATGATCCGACAGCACCAATTCGAAAAAGTGGAACTTGTTCAGCTGGTTCACCCGGAAACTTCATGGGATACGCTAGCGGCGTTAACCGGGCATGCCGAAGCTGTTTTGCAGCAACTCGAGCTGCCCTATCGATCGATGGTGCTTTGTGGTGGCGATCTCAGTTTTGCCTCGGCAAAAACTATTGATCTTGAAGTGTGGTTGCCGAGTCAGAATCAATATCGCGAGATTTCTTCGTGCAGTAACTTTCTGGATTTTCAGGCGCGGCGTATGCAGGCGCGCTATCGCGATGACAAGGGCGATATTCATTTGCTGCACACCCTCAACGGTTCAGGTTTAGCCGTCGGTCGAACGCTCGTGGCCCTGCTCGAGAACTATCAGCAGGGCGAGGGCCTGATCACCGTGCCTGATGCGCTGCAGAGCTATCTGGGTGGTGCAACACAGTGGTCGCTGGATCCATGAAAGCAAACCTAGCCTAATCTAACGTTTTTTATCTTCCGGTTTTTCACCGGCTGCAAGGCGCCCAATATTTGGTGGTTGGAGCCGGGCAAGCCGCCGCACGAAAGCTGCGTTGGCTAGTGCGCGCGGGCGCCCAAATCACCGTTATCGCGCCGCAGATTGATGCAGAAATCCAGCGTATGCACGATGCGGAGAAACTCATCATCGAGCGTCGGGAGTTTTACCCGGAAGCCATACACGCAGGTCTGCGCCTTGTGATCAGTGCAACCAATGCTCCGCAAGTTAGCGAATCGGTGTTTGCACGTGCACTTGATGAAAGGGTATTGGTGAACTGCGTTGATCGCACCGAACTGTGCACGATTATTTTCCCTGCGATTATCGATCGTTTTCCGATCTTGGTCGCGGTATCGAGCATGGGCCAGTCGCCGACTTTGTCACGCAGCGTGCGCGGCTGGATTGAAACGCGTTTGCCACAAGGGCTTGGTCGATTGGCGGAGCTAGCCGGGCGGCTTCGTTCCGAGGTCAAACAGTCGCTGCCCAATGTTGATGCGCGCAAGGGCTTTTGGGATGCAGTATTTTCCAGTTCTGCCGCCACAAAAGCAATGCAGGGTAATGTGGATGAGGCGGTTGGCGAAGCGCAGCAGATGCTCTCGCGGCAGCGTGCAGGTGGCGAGATCGTTTTGGTTGGCGCAGGCCTTGGTGACCCAGATTTAATTATCCTTCGTGGTTTGCGTGCCATCCAAAGTGCAGACGTGCTGATGTACGGCAAGCTGATAGATCCTAGACTACTCGAATACGATCGACGAGATGTCGAACCGGCATGCGTAGGTAAGCAAGGCCCGCGAGAAGAAGCTGGTGCAAAGGGCTGGGGCAGCGTCTTCCAACAATCAGGCCGTGAAAGGCCCAGCGGCACGCAGATGCAGGCAGCGATCAATCAGCGCCTCATTGAAGAGGCTCTTCGGGGCAAGAAAGTTGTTCGGCTCAAGGGCGGTGACCCCTTTATTTTCGGCCGCGGGGGAGAAGAGTTGTTAGCCGCAGCGGAGCAGGGCTATGCCGTTGAAATTATCCCTGGCATTACAGCGGGCATGGCGGCGGCCAGTTATGCAGGCATTCCGCTTACCCATCGCCATGTCAGTCAGTCAGTGCGTTTTTTGACCGGTCATCGCGTCGCGGATGCGCAGAATCTCGAGTGGTCTGACTGGGCCAGGGATGATCAAACGCTGGTAATTTATATGGCGCTGGTCAGTTTGGCGACCATTCAAGAACGCTTGCTCGCTGCAGGAAAGTCTGGAGCAACACCATCTGTTCTCATTGAAAACGCAACTCTGCCATCGCAACGCGAAGTCTTTGCCCCGCTCGCCGAGCTTAATCAGTCGGTAATGAGGGCCAACATCACCGGGCCGTCAATTATCATCGTTGGGCAGGCGGTTGAGATTGCGCAACAAGCCCAGCAATGGCTGATGCAGCACGATGCAGGGGAATCGACTCGAACACGCTAGCGTCCGCGATGGCTTACAGGCAATTGGTTGGACGTGGCAGGCCAGCAATTTTGGCTGCGACTTTCGCTGGGCTGCCGCCGAAGAGGTCCATTAAATAAACGCTAGAACCCTGCTCCATTCCTACGTTTTCTTTGACGAGGTTCACCAGGGCGCGCATGGCGGGAGCGGTATCCGTCTGGGCGTAGAACCCCCTGAGCAAGTCGATGATTTGCCAATGTGCTTGGGATAGCGCGATGTCCTCAGCATTGGCCAACTGCTCGGCGATTACTCTGTTCCAATCGCTCAGGTCGATCAGATAGCCTTCTTTGTCCAACGGCGGAAGCGTTTGATCTTGCATCTCAGTCCTTCCAACTGACGACGGGTGAGTGCTTTTCAGTCAGGCCAACGAATTGTTTGTAGTCGATTAGGCCAATGCCTCCTTGCTCGCCTGCGGTCATGCCGCGAGCCTCAGCGTCGCTGGCGAGCATGTCGATTGCATTGGCTGGGACATGCGATTGCGTTAACTGGTTTGCTGCGTAGACACCATCGCCAAGCAATAGGATGCGATCGTCTGCTGACCATCGATGCAGACAAGCGCGAGCGCCTGCAGGGCTGAAGATTAAATGCAGGCTCATGGCTGGCCCGTGATGATCACATCACTTTCACTAATGAGGCGCGTCTGCTGCGCTAAATCTAGATAGTTCACGTTTATTTTGGGATGTGCGGTCACGTCGCGCGCTGACATCGAGGATGCACAGGCGCATAGCTCATTGATCTCATAAGACGGTAGGGCTGTGAGTACTTTCGACAGGGTCTTTTGCGCCACCGCGGGGCCATATTGCCCGTCTTGCAACGCCCAGACGCCCTCGTCGCGCAACAGAATGTGCACATCCCCATCAAAGGCGGCAGCAACCATGGCTGCTTCGAGTTGCTCCAAGGCGTGATTGCTGGTGTAAGGCGCGCGGCTGATAATAAATAGATAGCGTTTCATGCAGGAAACTCGACGTAGCGGTCAGACTCCTCGATAGCGGTGATCAGCTGGCCTAAACCTACCAGTGCAAAATCATCTATCAGGCTCTGAGATGGCAAGTCATAGCGCTGCTGCTCTGCAGCATCAACAACACCCCGTTTGACGCCACTGGCAATACAGACCGCCAGTTCGATGTTGCGCGCTTGCAGCGTGGTCCAGCGCGGCCGCAGATCGGATTTGTATTCCGTTTGCGGCGGCACTTGCCCATTAAGGCCGTGGTAGACCCCTTCATGAAAGAAAAATACGCGCTCGACACTGTGGCCACAGAGTAATAGTGCCTCGATGAACTCGACGGCATGTTCAGCCGCTTGGCTGGAATAGGGTGCTCCATGAATGGCAAGTGCGTATTTCATCCGCGGATAATATCAAAGCCTGCCTCAACCGGTCTGTAGCTGTGCTGAGACAATGCTCCTGCCCGAGCGCTTGACATCTTCGAGGATGACCACGAGGGCAGGAATCAAAAACAAGATGATCACACTGGCAAAGACAATGCCTGTGGCTAGGCTGACTGCCATTGGAATGAGAAACTGAGCCTGAGTACTGGTCTCAAACAACATAGGCGTTAAGCCTAGTGAGGTGGTCGCGGTTGTCAAAAAGATCGCCCGAAAGCGACGCTGGGAGGCTTCTATGATCGATGCGTGAATAGCCATTCCTGCTGTCCGATTGCGGTTGTATTGATCCATCAGCACCAATGAGTCGTTCACCACAACGCCGCTCAGCGCCACCATGCCAAAAATTGAGATGAAGGATATGTTGTAGCCCAATAAGAAGTGCCCAATCACCGCGCCTGCTGCGCCGAAGGGTACTCCAGCGAGAACGATCAGTGGCTGTAGATAGCTTCGAGTTTGTGAAGCCAGCAGTACGAAGATAGTCAACATTGCGACGGCCATCATGCGACCAAGGGACGCCATGTCGTCGGATTCCTCTCTGCCTTGCCCCGCCAGATCTGCCTGCAGGCCGGGATATCTGGCGAGTAGTTCGGGTATTACTGTATTGAGCACTTGGTTGTTGGCCTGGGTTGGCGTGACGATGCTGTCGTCCACTTCACTGGTCACGCTCACAATTCTTGAGCCGTCAACGCGCTCGATGCTGGAAAAGCTTTGCGACTCGTTTAGCTTTGCCACGGTGGATAGCGGCGTTTGCGTGCCATCCTGTAAGCGTATACGCACCCTCTCTAAGTTCTGCGTACTCTGGCGCTGATCCTCAGGGTACCTGACCATTACTTTAAGTTCGTTGCGTCCGCGTTGAATCCGCTGGACTTCCTGACCAAAGAAATTGTTTCTTAGCTGACTGGCGATATCACTAGGCAGCAAGCCAGCGGCTTCGCCAGCCGGGGTCAGCTCGACATCGAATTGACGCTTGCCGACGTTGAAGGTGTCTTGAATGTCGTAAAAACCCGCCATCTGTGCAAAGCGCGCTTTGAGTTCGTCGACTGCGGCATAAAGCGACTCATCATTTTGATGCGCCAAGCGAAACTCTACGTCTGAGCCTATGCCAAAGAAGTCTGAGCGAAAGGACAGGCTGTCTACCCCTGAGATCTCGCCGGTTGCCTGCCGCCATTGCCGCTCTAATGCTCCCGCCGAAAGAGCGCGCGCGGGCTCATCCTGCAGGGTGATGACGATCGATGAAACATGGCTAGCCGTAGTCATGCCGCTGCTTGCTCCCGGGCCGCCACCTGCTCGGCTGGTGCCACCAATGGTTGCACTAATGGCTTTGAAAGCAGTGCCGTCATTGGCCTCGTTGACTTCATACGCTGCTTCGATAATTCGGTTTGCTGCAATTTCTGTGGTTTGAAACGGTGTGCCTACAGGAAAGTTGAGACTTGCTCGAATCGTGTTGGATTCCAGAGCGGGAAAGAAAATAAAGCGAACGGCGCCGCTGGCAAACATGGCCCCGGCAACAACGAGCAAGCAAATTCCGCACAACAGCGTGAAGTATGGACGGTGCACGGCTTGAGCTACCTGGGGCAGGAACACCCGATCTCTAAACGCCATCACCTTTCGACCCACCGATTGCTGAAAGCGTTTCAGAGGTCCTGCGCTCCATGCCCTGCCGTGAGCAAGGTGGGCTGGAAGTATAAAAAATACCTCGAGTAGTGACATGGAGAGCACGAGGATCACCACGATGGGAACCGAGCCAAGAATTTGCCCAAAAGTACCGGTGACGAAGAGGAGGGGCGCAAAGGCTGCCATGGTCGTGAGAACGCCAATGGTCACCGGGCCAAAAACTCCCCGGACACCTTCGAGGGTGGAAGCGGTTCCCGGGCCGCTTTTTTCTTGTTCGGTTATAATGTTCTCGCCCACGACGACCGCATCGTCCACCACAATCCCCAGCACGATGATCAGACCGAATAGCGAGATCATGTTGATATTGACGCCAAAGGGCGCAAAGAAGAGCAAGGCACCCAGAAAGGAAATAGGCACGCCCATGGCGACCCACGTGGCTAGGCGCAAATCCAGCATGATGACCAGAAACAGGAACACCATGGCAAAGCCCAGAACACCATTGCGTACAAGAAGGCTTAAGCGTTGCTGCAATATGTCTGTTTGGTCATCCCAGATCTCGACGGATGTACCCATTGGCGGTTCATAGCCACGCAAAAATTCTTTCAGCTGCGAAGCAATTGCCAAGGCGTCTTCGGCCTCGGACTTTTCGACCTTCACTAACAGGCTCTGCTGACCATTGAACTCTTGAATGACTTCTGCGTCGACAAAGCCATCACGGATGGTGGCTACGTCGCTCAGGCGCAGGATACTGCCGTCTGGCTCAGCGCGTAGAACGATGTCGCCGAATTCGTTGCCAAACATACGCTTCTGATTGGTGCGCAGTAGTAGGTCGCCAGCCTGAGTACGCAGTTCACCGGCCGATAAATTGATGGAGGAGGCTCGCACTGCTCGAGCGACCTGATCGATGGACAGATCGAATTCACGCATCGACTGCTCGGTGACCTCTATGGAGATTTCCATATCTTTGGCGCCCATCAGTGACACCAGCGTTACCTTCGGCAGCGTTAATAGGTTATCGGCGAGAGTCTCAGCAGCTTGGCGAAGCGTATGCTCGTCGCGTTGAGAGGTCACCACAAAGGTCATGACATCGCTGACGGATTGGGCGCGCTCAATTTCAGGTTGTTCGGCATTCTCTGGAGGAAAATCTGCGATGCGTTCGACGGCGGCTTCTACATCGTCTTTGACTTCTTTATCGTCGACATAGTCCTTGAGTTCGATGGTTACCGTGCCGACATTTTCAGAAGCTGACGAGCGAACTTCGTCGACGCCCTCGATGCCTAGCACAGCCTCTTCAACGCGGCGGGTAATAGACTCTTCTACTTCGCTCGGCGTAGCACCGGGATAGGGCACAATCACCGTGATGATGCCCGGGTTTAGCGTGGGAAAAACTTGCGCATTGAGACCGAAGCCGGAAATCAAACCGCCAATCAGGAGTAGCCCCATAATCAGATTGGCGGCTACCGAATTATTGGCGAAGTAGGCAATGATGCCATTGTCCTTTGCGAGGCTGTCTTGCGTCGGTTTATCTAAGCCGCCCGAGGCTGGACCGTTGACTCCTTTAGTATCATGAGAAGCCATGAACTAAATTTGGCGCTCTTGGAGTGCGTTGATCGAAACCGCCGTGCCAGTCTTTGCCCCGGCGATACTGCCAATGACGATCCCTTCGCCAATATCAAAGCCTGCGACAACAATCCCGTCGGCGTTTCTACCGAGCAGGTTGGGTTGCACGCCTTGCAATCGGCCACCCCGAACAACCCAGATAGCACCGTTCCCCTGCAGCGCAGCTTCAGGCAGGAGGAGGCTGTTGGCATGCGCAGGGCCCTCAATGACCAAGTCAGCGAACATACCGGGTTTGAGCAGATCGTCGGCGCCATCGGTCTTTGCAAGCATCGCATCGGCGAGAGGGATGAAGACCTTGGCGAAGCGGCTGCGAGGATCAAGTTCCGCGCCGACGCGCTCTATTTTCGCCTTGAACTCGTTGCCAGCAACGAAAATTTGTACGCGACGATTTTCCACAGGCGAAAGCTGCGCCAGGTCTGACTGGGCAATAGGTGCGACCAATTCCACACTGTCTGTGGCGTAGGCCTGTCCAAAGGCCTTGCCGTTGCTAACAAGTTGTCCAAGCTGCGCGGTGGAACGCGTGATCATACCGTCAAAGGGTAGGGTGAAACGGGTGCGCTGCAGTTCCAGTTTGGCGATATCCTCACGCGACTTAGCTGCCTGCAGTTGAGCCTTTGCTTGAGCGATTTGCGGACCCAGAGCCACCAAGGCGGGTACGTCCTTATTTGGGTTGATCAAAGCGTAGTTCTGCACAGCGGCATCACTTTTGGCTCGCTGCAGTTGCAGATTGGCTCGCTGTACCTCGACATCGGCCGCAGCTTGTCGCAGCTTAAGCAGAAACTCGTTTTGTTCAATGACGGCGAGGCTTTCGCCGGCGCGAAAACGGCCGCCAACTGCTAGTGATGGTGCAAGCTGCGAAATGCGGCCGGACACCTGGGGTATGAGGTCAACATAGGTGGTAACGCTCACGGAACCGTTGGCATTTACGGAAACCTGATTGACGCCTGCGATCGGTGTGATGACCGTAACGCTGGGCGCTTGGGCAGTATCGGCGATCAGCGGCGAGGACATTCCGCCGGCAGAGCTCGGCGTCGCTGGCGCTCGTGAGTAATAGATAGCGACTGCCATCAACAGTAGCACTAGGACGACTTGCATTGAGCCGATGAATCGGCCTCGGGAAGACGTGTCGCCTGCATCTGCCGAAGGCTTTACCTTTTCCTCATACTCAGATTCTAGCGGTTCGAGATGCGCTGTTAGCATTTCGCTGGCAACGGAAAAAGCCTTTGGTTTAAGTCGCTTCAGCATGGTTCAATCCCTCAACGATGCGCATTGTGTTCTGTCGTTAACCAGCTTTAGCGGGCTGGATAATTGCAGAGGCTGTAATCGTCTCGTCATATCGATCAATTGCATGTGAATATCCGTTGAATTAGATGTGTGCCCTTTATCGTGCGCACGGCACGATCTGTGAACTGATTCTCGAGAGTAAAATGGCAGTTGGTTTCAGGTGACAGCGACTTGGGAGCGCCACAAATACAAAACGCCGTCAGACTAGGAGAGCCGTTTCTATGGAGAGAAGTCAAATGAGCAATGTCGATGAAACTGTAGCTGCGAGCCTCGGTGAGCCACTGCTGTTCAAATCAGGCCACCAAATGAAAAATCGGTTTATGTTAGCGCCTTTAACCAATTCGCAGAGTCATGCGGACGGTAAGCTGTCAGATGAGGAATTTCATTGGCTAACCTTGCGCGCCAAGGGGCAATTTGGTTTGACGATGACTTGCGCGGCTCATGTGCAGGCCGTAGGGCAGGGGTTTCCCGGGCAGTTGGGTATTTTTAGTGATGACCAGCTTGACGGTCATATCAGGCTCGCCGCTGCAATTAAGGCCGAGGACAGTCTTGCTGTGGCGCAGCTGCACCACGCAGGCATGCGCTCGCCTGAGGCACTCATCGGCGAAAGTCCGGTCTGTCCCTCACAGGATGCCGAAACTGGCGCCCGCGCGTTGTCGCTGGCAGAGGTGTATCAGTTGCGCGATGACTTTGTTGCCGCCGCGGTGCGTGCGCAACGTGCGGGATACGATGGCGTCGAGATTCACGGTGCGCATGGTTATGTCGTGTGCCAGTTCCTGAGTGCACAGACCAATCAGAGAACCGACGAATACGGGGGTTCTCTAGCGAAT
>PYIJ01252777.1_pt1 | contig 14739 bp, 12 predicted proteins | sample 3578051 | NCBI WGS metagenome assembly PYIJ01 (sample SAMN08408021, study PRJNA431606) | Marine metagenome isolate SA_KN192-05_S13_5m, whole genome shotgun... | biome: marine; feature: oceanic pelagic zone; material: water; isolation source: surface water sample, 0.2-0.8 um fraction ... | reverse complement strand
GGTGCAAATGTCGCAAATTTTGATCAAGTTCAATCCATGGTTAATGAAACCATAGATAAATGGGGTCGAGTAGATATTTTGGTCAATAATGCTGGTATTCTCAGGGATAAAACTTTTTTAAAAATGTCGGTTGAGGATATGCGTGAAGTGATAGATGTTCATCTTATGGGCTCGTTAAATTGTTCAAAGGCAGTGTGGGAGACAATGCGTGAACAAAGCTATGGAAGAATCGTTCTCACCTCGTCAAGTTCAGGGCTTTACGGCAATTTTGGACAGACTAATTATGGTGCCGCCAAGATGGCAATGGTAGGTATCATGAATACCCTCCATCTTGAAGGTATGAAGTACAATATCAAAGTGAACTGCCTTGCTCCGACGGCAGGAACAGCAATGACAGATGGGTTATTTCCAGAACCTGTTTTTAAACTAATGCCTCCGGAATCGGTAAGTCCTGGGGTGGTATTTTTGTGCTCCAAGGACGCACCAAGCAGAAAAGTTTTGGCGGCAGGCGGAGGCAGTTTTGCTATTTTCAAAGGTTTTGAAACTGAAGGAGTAAATTTATTACCCGATGAGCTATCCGCTGAGAGCGTTGCAAAGTATTGGGATAAAATTGACGGTGAAAACAATATGCAAGAACCTCAAAGCGGTTCAGCACAATCTCAAAAATTTGCAATGCAAGCTGCAGAGAAATTAGGATTGGATTTAAGTTAGTATTAATTTTTTATAATTACAAAAAAGAGGACCAAATCATGCGTGAAGCGGCAATTGTATCAACTGCCAGAACTCCAATTGGACGAGCTTACAGAGGAGTATTCAATAATACCGATGCGCCAACTATGGGAGGGCATGTAATAAGTCATGCTGTCTCTCGTTCTGGTCTTGATCCAAATCAGGTTGAGGACGTGATCATGGGCTGCGCCATGGGACAGGGAACACAAAGTCCAAACATTGCAAGATTGTGTGCGCTATCCGGAGGTCTTCCGGTCACAACAGCTGGCATGACGTTAGACAGACAATGCTCATCGGGAATGATGGCGATTGCTACTGCTTCAAAATCTATCATGGCGGGTGAGCATGATGTCATGGTGGCAGGTGGAATTGAATCGATCAGTTTGGTGCAAAATGAACACGCAAATACATACAGAACAGTTGATAAGAATCTTGTCTCAAAGCATGAGCACATTTATATGTTGATGCTGGATACCGCTGAGGTTGTTGCTAATCGATATGGGATTTCCAGAGAAGATCAGGACCAGTATGCGCTTCAAAGTCAGCAAAGAACTGCAAAAGCCCAAGAAGCGATGAAATATCAGGATGAGATCGTGCCGCTCGAATCCAGCATGGGTGTTATGGACAAGGTAACCAAAGAAATTAGTTTTAGGAAAGTAGAATTAGACAAAGATGAAGGGAATCGTCCATCAACCTCATTGGAAGGTCTTTCCCAATTAAAAGCGGTAAGAGAAAATGGCACCATCACTGCTGGAAATGCAAGTCAGCTGTCTGATGGGGCGTCAGCGAGTGTTGTTATGGATGCATCCCTGGCTGAAAAACACAATATGAAGCCTCTCGGTTACTATCGTGCAACAGCAGTCGTAGGATGCAATCCAGATGAAATGGGCATTGGGCCAGTTTTTGCAGTTCCAGAACTGCTTAAAAAAACTGGACTTAAGATGGAAGATATCGATTTATGGGAGCTCAACGAAGCTTTTGCTGTCCAGGTAATATATTGCAGAGATCGATTGGGGATTCCTAATGAGAAACTTAATGTTAATGGAGGCGCTATCTCCATTGGTCATCCATATGGTATGTCAGGAGCTCGGATGGTGGGTCATGCATTGATAGAAGGCAAACGAAGAGGGGCGAAGTTTGTTGTTTGCACTATGTGCATTGGGGGTGGTCAAGGCGCTGCCTCATTATTTGAAGTTGCCTCATGATTTCTTACCATAGGAATATTTTTTAGATGAGAGCCCTTGTATGCAAAGAATATGGTCCACCCAGTCAACTCATTCTTGATGATCTAGATGATCCTAAGCCTTCAAAAGGGCAGATATTAATCAAAGTTAAAGCCGCGGGAATAAATTTTCCGGACGTATTGTCCATTGAGGGGAAATACCAAGTTAAGACTGAACCGCCATTTATACCTGGTAATGAGGCATCTGGAATTATTGAAGCAGTTGGTGAAGGAGTAGAGAGATTCAAACCGGGTGACCAGGTTATAACGATGAGCAAAGGCGGTGCTTTTGCAGAAAAATGCGTTTCTGATGAGAACACAACCATTCCATTATTCTCCGCTTTGAATTTTTCTCAAGGTGCTGGATTCATGGTGACCTATGGCACCAGTTATCATGCACTTAAACAATCTGCAAAGCTCAAAGAGGGAGAAACAATTTTAGTTCTTGGCGCAGCGGGCGGTGTTGGTGTCACTGCCATCGAAATTGCAAAAGCCATGGGTGCCAAAGTTATTGCTGCTGCCAGTAGCAATGAAAAATTAGAATTTGCAAAAGGTATTGGCGCAGATGAGCTCATAAATTACTCAGAAACTCCCTTAAAAGAAAAAGTGAAGGAAATCACGGAAGGAAAAGGTGCTGATGTTGTTTATGATCCAGTTGGTGGCGAATTATCAGATGCAGCGCTTAGAGCGACAGCATGGCATGGGCGTTACCTTGTCATTGGATTTGCATCTGGTGACATCCCAAAATTTGCAGCAAATATACTCTTATTAAAAGAAGCAAGCGCAATTGGGGTGTGGTGGGGAACTTGGGCAGCTAAAAATCCTCATAAACACATACAAAATATCAAAGAACTTGGAGTCATGATTGCTTCTGGGGATATAACACCAAGAGTTACCGAAGAGTTTGCTATGGATCAGTATAAAGAAGCTTTTGAAGTGATTACTGAGAGACGAGCAAAAGGCAAAGTAATCCTCACAATGAATTAAATTTTCTAAAAAAGGAAAAACCAATGAAGCTAGTTCCAAGAGAAAAACTAAATGACTACATAGGCAAAGAGATTGGTTGTTCTGATTGGTTTTTGGTGGATCAAGAGCAAATAAACAAATTTGCCGATGTCACAAAAGACCATCAGTTTATTCATATCAATGAAGAGCAAGCCAAAAAAACACCATTTGGCTCAACCATTGCACACGGTTTTCTGACGTTATCCATGCTGACATACCTAACTGAAAATTGTCGCTTGATTCCTGAGGGAACAGTCATGGGCATCAATTATGGATTTGATAAGGTGCGCTTTGTGATGCCAGTTAAAGTAAACAGTAGAATACGTGCACGATCAAAACCTCTGTCCTGCACAGAGAAAAATCCAGGACAATGGTTGATAAAATCAGAGGTCACAGTTGAAATCGAAGGCGAAGAAAAACCAGCTATAGTCTCAGAATGGCTTTCTATGGTAATTACTAAATAGGAATCAGAATGCTTAAAAAAACTCTCTTATTCATAATTTCATCATTTTTAATATCTAAGTTGAGCGCTCAGACGGCTAATTTTGTTGCCTATAACGGCAATATTTGGACTGTTGATAAGGCGAATCCAACTGCTGAAGCGATTGCTTCTTATCAAGGTAAATTCATTTATGTTGGAAAAGATTCAGGTATTCAAGAGTATATTGGTGAGGGTACTGAAGTTATGGATTTGAATGGAGCGTTTGTGGTTCCTGGTTTCTATGACAATCATGTGCATTTTGAGAGTACGGGACGCCTTTTGTATGGTCTAAATTTATTGGATGTTTCTAATGAAAATCTTTTTATTGATCGCATTCGGGATGTACATGAGCGTTATACCAAGGGTACTTGGATAATCGGTGGTGACTGGTCTGCCTATGAAACATGGGCAGAGGGTGTCGTAGCCACTCAAGGAAAAATTGTTAATCAAGACGATTTATATGGCAATTATTTTCTTCCGAATAAGGATATGATTGACAATTTCACTGAAGATCGTCCTGTTCTTGTAAGACGTTTTGATAGAAAAGTTTATCTTGCTAACAGTTTTGCCTTGGAACTAGCTGGCATCTCGTCAACATCAAGTGACCCAGAGGGAATTTCGGTTCAAAGGGATGAGAATGGTGAACCTACAGGTGCTTTATTTAACCCTGTATCTGGTTCAGTGGAATCAACCGTTTTAATTCAAGACAATATTAGAAAATTATTTAATGAAATTATTCCAGATCCATCTATTGAACAACGTAAAGCAGAGACTCTAGAGGCATGGAAAAAGATGTCGAGTGTGGGTGTTACCAGTTACTGTGATATTACTTCAGATCCAGTATATATCGATATTTATCAGCAACTGAGAGATGCTGGTGAAATGACTGCCCGAGTTCGCTATCGGCCGCCACTGGATAAATGGCAATCGATGAATGATCTCGGAATTAAAATTGGATTTGGCGACGAGTGGATTCGTTTTGGTGCTACAAAAGCCTGGATCGATGGCATCATGGGGAACAGTTCTGCAAGATTCTATGCACCATATACACACAATCCATCAAGCAGGGGGATTTGGCGAGATATAATGTTTCCGTTTGAGAGAAGTCCTGATAATCCAGAAGATATGCAAAGCCGATTGGAGCGTCTTGCGCTTCAGGCTGATGCCAATGATATTCAATTGACAGTTCATGCAATTGGCGATGAGGCAAATGGTTACTTAATGGATATGCTCGAGCGCATTATCGAAAAAAATGGAGAAAAAGATAGACGTTTTAGATTAGTTCACGCTCAAGTTATGACTGACAGAGATATCCAGCGAGCTGGAGAGATGGACATTGTGGCTGAAGTTCAACCCTTTCATACTTCTGATGATATGCGCTGGATGGAAGAGCGAATTGGTAATGAAAGATCACGAGGTGCTTATGCATTCAGACGATTGTGGGACTCCGGTGCAGTTGTAAGTTTTGGTTCTGATTCACCTGGCACCAATGCCTCAAGATATTACTTAAATCCATTGCTTGGAATATACGCTGCTGTTACGAGAAAAACACTCTCTGGTATGCCAGAGGGAGGATGGTTTCCCGAGGAAAAACTTACCGTCGAAGAGGCTATTCAAGCTTATACCTTAAATACTGCTTATGCTGGCTTCGAAGAAGATATTAAGGGTTCAATTGAGATTGGAAAACTGGCTGATCTCGCAGTTCTCTCAGATAATTTAATAAAAATATCACCGGATGAAATTAAAGATGTAACGGTAAGTATGACTATTGTGGGTGGCAAAGTAGTTTTCAGGAGATAAAAACAAAAAATGAAAATAGACAAAGAAACTATTTGGCACTTCAACTGTGCATTTTGTAAGGGATATTGGACCATTGCATCAATGGATAATTGGAAACCTAAAAAACTGTATTGCCCTCATTGCGGCGAACTGAATAAGGCAGATCAAATCCAGAACGAAAAATAGAGATAAATTGCAAGCACAAGGCCCAAGATAACCCCTGTAGCATAAATGTCTTTTTGGTCCCAGCTTTCTCTAATCGCCTCTTTATCTATTGTTTGATAGGTTAATCCATCTATTTGATTCTCATCTGGCAATTCTGTTTGATAAGATACTAGGCATATTAGAAGCACACAAAAAAGAAACAAGATGCCTGAAAAATATAAGAAGTTAATGTCTCCGATATAGGCAAGAAGCTCCGGATTTGCTATTTTTTCTTTTCCAAAAAATACTTGGATGATCAATTTAAGCATTCCAGCAAAAAATCCAAGCGATAACCCCCAAGTGGCACCTTTATTATTGATTCTGGAATTGAATAACCCAAGCAAGAAAACAGCGGTGATTGGCGGGGCAAGGTAACCCTGAACACTCTGTAGGTATTGATACAGACCTCCTTTGGAGATCATTGGCATGATAGGGATCCAAAGTAGCCCAAAAAACACCACCACAAGTGTAGCCATCCTCCCGATTAACACCAGTTTTTGTTCAGAAACTTTTGGTTTGATTTTCTTGTATATGTCCAGTGTGAATAAGGTTGCTGTTGAATTAAACAAAGAAGAGAGTGAGCTCATAAGAGCCGCTATAATTCCAGCAACAACCAAACCTCTAAGTCCCTCTGGAAGAAGAGTTGCCACCATGGTTGGGAATACTTGATCGCCAATGATTTTGCCGTTTGTATCAATAGAAATCTCAAGAATTCCTTTGGCATTAAGTGCTGCGCCAATTAATCCTGGGACAAGAAAGATCATGACTGGCCAGATCTTAAAAAAAGCACCCAACAAGGCACCTCTTCTGGCTGTTTTTAAATCTTTGGCAGCCAATGTCCTCTGGACAATATACTGATCTGTACACCAATACCAAATTCCAACAATAGGAGAGGCAATCAGTATCCCAAGCCATGGAAAATCTGGATCGGATAATGGTCTCCACAAAGCATATTGGGCTATGTTCTCGCTGGCAAAAACCCTTAATTCATTGAATCCCCCCAATTCTATTAAGCCAAAGTAGGTTATCGCAGTTGATCCAATTAAAAGAATGATCGTTTGCAGTAGATCTGTATAGAGAACAGCTCTTAATCCTCCAGCTACAGTATAGAGTCCAGTGAGGGTCACCGTTGTTATTGCCCCCACCCAGAATGCATTTTGAGGAGACCCAAAAGTATCTGGAAGCAGGGTCTGAAAAACGAGAGCTCCAGCATAAACTGTTACGGACACCTTGGTTAGAACGTAAGCTGTTAATGAGACAATTGAGAGAATCCATCTTGGTTCTTTGCCAAATCGTTTTTCTAGAAACTCTGGCATCGTAAATACTTTGGATTGATAGTAAAACGGAACAAATACCCATGCCAAGAGCACAACGATCCAGGCATGCAATTCATAATGTGCCATCGCTAAGCCTGTTGATGCTCCCTGTCCAGCAAGACCTACAATGTGTTCTGAGCCAATGTTGGATGCGAATATGGAGGCACCAATTGCAAAAAAACCCACGTTTCTGCCAGCAAGAAAATAATCAGTGGTTGTTTTTTGTCTGCGACTTACAGAAAGCACAATTCCTAAGAGAATCAAGAAATAAATACAGATAATTGTCCAGTCAAAACTTGATAACATGACGGAAACTCTCCTTTTCTATATGATAAACAAGGTGAAACGTTGTGTTTTATGTGAGAAACACTTTAACACTTTGTAGTCAAATTTCTAATAAATGAATACATAATCATGAGCGATCAAAATAACAACATTTCTCTATTGGCTGATATTGGTGGCACATTTTGTCGATTCTCAATAATTCATGGCGATCGACCCGATCTTCAAGACTACAAAAAAATTAAATGTGATGATTTTGATTGTCTTGAAGATGCAATCGATTGGTATTTGCAGGAAATTAAACAACAAGATATTGAAAATATTTTCTTTGCAATCGCTGCACCCATTCAAGGTGAGATAATAAAAATTGTTAACAATCATTGGTTGGTTGATAGAAATAAACTCATAAATAAATTTAACTTAAAATATTTTAAAGTGATCAATGACTTCAAATCTATCGCTTATGCAGTTATCGATTTACAAGAAGATGATATTGAATCCACCGGAGAACATTCTTTTGCCCTGTCTGAAAAAACTGAATACAGCTTAGGTATAGTTGGTCCTGGTACAGGACTGGGTGGATCAGCTGTAAAAAAATCTAAAGAAGGCGAATTCGTGAGTGCGCTTGAATTAGGCCATGTTGGATTTTCACCGCAAAATCAACTGCAAAAGGAATTGACAGAGGTGCTAGAAAAAAACCATACCAGAGTAATTAACGAAACACTTGTCTCAGGACCAGGAATTGAGAATACCTTCGAGGCAATATTGGAACTGAATGGACAAAAAGTCTACTCAATGCAATCTGAGGATATTTTTTCAAACATAAATAACTGCAAGTTTGCATCCCAAAGCGTGGATCTATTTTTTGAAATACTTGGACAAGTGGCAGGTGATTTTGCTTTATCCATTGGTGCTTTTGACGGCATTTTGTTGACTGGTGATCTAATAAATAACCATTTGGATCTATTGAAATCTAGCCAATTCTCGAAAGGATTCATTAATAAAAATGATTATTCTGGATTGATGAAGAGTATTCCAACAGGTGTCATAAGGCTATCTGATATGGGTCTAAATGGTTTATTGGAGCTGTATAATAGAGAAATAAAATTATAGTTATTGATTCTCTTGCGATTTAGGCACACTAATTATTCTTGAGTCTCCTCGGTCTCTCGGATCAGAAGCAGCAATCCAAGATTCATCTTCCCTCATGATTACCTGAACGTCACCAAAATCATAATCATGAGGTATGGCTTTGTATCCCTTTTCACCAAGTTGAGAAATTGTCTCCTTGGGAAGAGGGTTACCAATTGTGAAACCGTTGTATGTGATTTCATCAGGCGGTAGCAGTTGATGATGGAATCTGGTCGATTCTATCGCCTTATATGGCGACATATCGAAGTCCATTATATTAACGATTGTTTGAAAAACACTGGTGAATATCGTTGATCCTCCCGGTGTCCCAAGAACCATCTCAACATTACCATCCTTTAAAAGGATGGTTGGAGACATTGAAGACAGCATCCTTTTTTCTGGCTGTATTTCATTTGCTACATTACCAACCACACCAAATATATTCGGCACACCCGGTTTAGCGCTAAAATCATCCATTTCATTATTGAGTAAAAAACCGGCACCTTCGACAACAACACCGCTACCATAATTCCAATTGATAGTGTAAGTATTAGAAACGGCATTTCCCCATTGATCAACAATCGAGTAATGTGTTGTATCTGGAGATTCTAAGCCGGGATCAACGCTTTCCAGTGATGAAATAGCATTTGGATTGACCTCCAACGCTCTGCGAGCGATGTATTCCTCACTGATCAATTTTTCGATATCAACATCAAAAAAATCAGGATCACCCAAGTATTCAGCTCGATCAGCAAATACTCTCTTTTCCATTTCAGCTACTAGGTGTATGTATTGCGCTGAATTATGTTCAAGACCTGAAAAAAAGTGATCGAGATAATCTTTCATCTTTAGTAACTGAATAATTGCAAAACCTCCTGAGCTAGGCGGAGGAGCTGATATGACCTCGTAATTTCGCCAATTGGATCTTAAAGGTTCTCTCCAGACAGCCTCATATGAATTTAAATCTTCCATTGTTATCAGACCATCACTTTCTTTCATTTGTTCAACAATCAGTTTTGCTGTCTCGCCAGAGTAAAAATCATCTGCACCAAACTTTGCAATTCGCCTTAATGTATTAGCTAATTCCGGTTGTTTAAAATTTTCAGATGCATTAATGCTTAAGAAATATTTACTGAAATTAGTTTTATCTTTGAACCAATCTTTCATGCTTTGGATATCATCAACCAGTATTTTCGCTGGGAAGAATCCTTCTTCTGCAAGTTTAATGGCTGGATTAACCAATTCCTCCCATGGAAGTTTTCCAAATCTTTGGTGTGCTTTCCAAAAACCAGCAACGGTTCCGGGAACACCCACTGCCTGACCCCCAATCAATGTAGAATATTCAATAACATCTCCATTCTCATCCAAATACATATCTCTATGGGCAGCCTTCGGGGCTTTTTCACGATAATCTAGAAATGCCACTTCATCATTCATCTTTATGGTCATGAATCCACCGCCGCCTATGTTTCCAGCGTCGATATATGTGACGGCAAGCGCGAACCCTGTTGCTATCGCGGCATCAACTGCATTACCGCCTTTATTGAGTATTTCTTGGCTTACATCTGATCCAAAATTATCGGGAGTTGCGATGGCTGCATAACCATATTCGGTTTTTGCATTTCTGCTATGAGAGACATCACTCGCTGTTTGACTGGATTGTTCGCAACCCAGAAAAAATAAAGAAAACAGGCTTAAAAATATTAGACTATAGGGTTTCAAAGAGAAATCCATGCTGTCTTGAGATCAGTGTATTTTTCTAAAGCATGCAATGATCGATCGTGACCGTTACCGGATTGCTTTACCCCGCCGAGTGGAACTGTGATATCGGCTCCACCATAACAATTGACATGCACAACGCCCGCTCGGATTGCTTTTATCATGCGGTGTGCTTTGCTCAGATCTGATGTCCAAACTGCTGCAGCAAGCCCGTAATTTGTGTCGTTTGCTATTTGGACCGCATCTTCCTCATTTTTACATTTGATAACGCTTAAGACAGGGCCAAAAACCTCTTCTTTAGCAATGGTCATTTGATTGTCAACATCAGAAAAAATGGTTGGTTCCATATAGAATCCACCAGTGTTTTTGTTGATTTGTTTGCCTCCAATTCTTAACTTAGCACCATCATCTATAGCGCTATTTACGTATTTTAGGTTTTTTATCAATTGTTCATTTGATGAGACAGCACCAAAATTTGAATTAAGATTTAGCGGATCGCCGACAACCAAATCTTTTGATTGATTGATCAGTTTTTCCGTAAACTCGTCTGCAATGGATTCTTCTATTATAAGTCTTGATCCAGCTACACAGACTTGCCCAGAGTTTCTGAAAATTCCACCAAGACTCTGTGTGACCGCTGCATCTATGTTTGGGGTATCAGCAAAGACAATATTTGGAGATTTCCCTCCAAGCTCCAAATACACTCTCTTTAAGTTGGATAATGATGAGTATTCTAATATCTTTCTCCCAACCTCACCTGAACCAGTAAATGCTATTACATCCACATCCATATGCATTGCAAGCGCCTTACCAGTGATTTCTCCCTCACCCGTTATCACATTGAAAACACCTTCAGGAATGCCTGCTTCTAAGGCTAGCTCAGCGAGTTTAAGAAGTGTGAGGGATGCATTTTCTGCCGCCTTGATAACTATGGAATTGCCTGTGGCAAGTGCCGGAGCAAATTTCCAGGAACCGATCATTAAAGGAAAATTCCAAGGGATGATTGCTCCTACAACACCAATTGGTTCTCGATGGATGAGTCCCAATATATTTTCTGAGGTAGGCGCTATCTCACCATAAGATTTATCAATGGTTTCTGCGTAATAACGAACACAGGCTGCTGCACTGAGTGGTTCAGCGACTAAAGCGAGATTTATTTCTGTGCCATTATCCCTTACACCTAATACAGCCAGTTCCAGTGCATGTTTCTCGATGAGATCAGCAAAATTATAAAGTGTCTTTTTTCTTTCCTGTGGGCTGGCGTTACTCCAGCTTCCTGAATCATAGGATTTTCTCGCAACACTAACGGCATTATTAACATCATTCTCATTGGCATTAGCTATGGTAGTAAAAACATTTCCATCAATCGGGCTAACTACATCGAGAGTTTCACCCGTCTCTGATGGCATACTCTTTTTGCCAACGAATAAATTCTGAGGTTTAATTTCTTTATTTCTAAGTTTATCTATATCTTCTTGTTTGAGCATAATTTATCCATTTAGTGACAAGCTTTACCGTATTTTTTTAGTCTATAGTAGTTATAGGGCAAAGGTGTAATAAAACCAGCTATTAACATAGGTAATATGACCTCAGGCGTCAGCATGGCACCTCCTGTCATAATAACATCAACAATATTCATAGCCACTTCCATTGAAATCATCGAGATGAGAGACATGCCGATTGCAACTCTAAATGCTTCTTTTAGTATCATTTGTCTCGAGAGGATGTATGTTTCCAGTATGATAGAGGTGATCAAACCGTTCATAATTGCCAAAGAAAGAATAATCCATTTGTGATCAATTGGATTTAGATACTCTGTTACTTGAAAAAAATAGATTGTCCCAAAGTCCCCAATCGAACATCCCAACAAACACCACAGTGTGTTATAGGATGCTGTTCTCCATGTATGTTTGCATCTCCAAGAAATATTTTGATCTGTTTTTGTATTGTTCAGCGTGCTCATATTTTATTTATTGGTTTTCATACAAAAGATGCATTTTAGCAAATTCAGGATCACATTCTTCATATTCAGTTAATTTATAATCTGGAACAATTCTTTTTATGTGTGTTTTTGAAAATGGTTCCTTGAGATAAACTGGATCACTCACCGTATAGACGATCTCTAAAATATGTCCGTCCTCCTTAAGTGAATAAACTTCAGTGACATGTTTAGAGGAGCTTGAGTCTAAACCTTGTCCGATTCCCCATTTTGTTGGAATAAAATTATCAGTCTCGATAATAAGCTTTCCATCTATAATCTCACCGATAGAGTGGCCATAAACATCAGGATTGTCTCTGTCAGGAAGATTTTCCTTATTCATATGAACAGTTCTGGTAGTTCCTGGAAATTCGTGTCTTATTTTATAGTTATTTTTGTCTTTAGTGATTTCGATTGCATAGGGTGTGCCTATCATTGAAGGCAGTCCAACAGGCTCACAATAAAATGAAGGCTCTTCTGAAGGATCATAACTTGCAATAATGTCTGCGCCTAATTTTGTCACATTGAAAGGAGGAAGACCTGATCCTAGAAGAATTGTGTTTCTCGAGATCTCTTCGTCCCATTTTCCTGTGAAGTCAGATGAGCCTGGTTTTTCTTTTCCCTTCGCTTTCGCTGAATCTGAATATGCAAACACATCTGCAAAACTGAAAGTGTTTTTTTCATTAATAATCATGCTTTTAAAGAACAAATAATTCTTTTTTGGATTTTTTTCAGGATTTGCAATAAGTTCAATCTCGTCACCAATTTTAACTGAATCTCGATCTAATCCCATTTGCTTGAGATTAGGTATGGATCCTAGCTCAACAGTCCAAGTTACTGGTTCGCCATTTTCAAGGGATTGAAGTTTAAGAAAAGCATGAGGATTCCTGTATCGCCACTCAACTATATTCCCTTTAATGACAATTGTTGAGGTAAGATCAAAGTTTGATCTTGAGTGATGAGCGAAAGAATATTGTTCAAAAAAAAAGGCGATCAGCAGAAAAACAAATCTATACTTTCTATTAAAAGCCATCTTAATATAAATTCAGATTAATCAATCTGCCTTCGATGAGATCTTTCAAAGTACATGTCCAGTTTATTCTCGTTATACATCTGCCTGTAAAATGAATCTGGATCGCATTCATAAGGGTATATTTCAGTATTGGAATTTTTAACCCATTTTCTTCTTCTGATGGGAGGTTGGTTATAATTATCGGGATCTATTAACGTAATTACAGCATCAAGTGTATTTCCATCCTTACTTATTGAGTATCGCTCATGCATTCTGGCACCCTCTGAAATAGGCTCTCCTCGGAAATCTCTAACATTGCCCTCCAGTAGCTGCGTATCAATTACAAGTTCATCCCCCTCCCAATAACCATTGGAAAAACCCATGGCCGATGGTGGATAATATTCAGGTGGTTGTTTATCGTTCATAAAGATACGTCTTATTTCACTGTCCACTTCATACAAGAAAGTTAAACGTTCTTCACTTTTTAAGACTTCAAAAGGATAGGCTCCCCAAGCAACAATAGCGACAATCCCAGGAGACACACATCTGACATTAGGTTGATCGTAATGATCGATGTAGTCATTGTGCCAATTCTGAGCTTTTTCTGTGAGATCCATAGAGTATTTCCTAAAGTCTACCCCAGGGGCTGGCGTCCAGATGCCAGATAGGTTTTGAGGATTAGGCGGTAATTTTTCATTTTTTTCTTTTTTTCGGGTAGCAACCCAATAGCCTCCATGCTCAGGATTTTCTGTTGCACCTTCTATGGTGAATGTTCCACTCATCATATTTCCTGATATCTCACCATTTAATCTTCTAAAGAAGACAAATCCAGCGAGATCCCTGCTATCAATAAGTATTTCAATCTCGCCTCCATTAATATCTATCTCAACAGGTCCACCTTCAACATGAGCCTGCCATCCTTTTTCTTCTTTTCTTAAGATCAATTCACCAATTATCGCTGCCTCGTTATCAGAGGGGGCGCCGATTGTTATTGAATTATCTATTTCTTGTTTTGACCCGTTAAGCTCCAGCATCCATGAGCCTTCTATATTCTGACCCATAACAGGAAACGATGAGATCGCCGTAAAGAAAAGTATTCCTAATGCGACTCGTAATAAATTTTTATTCTTTATATTCATCTTCAGTTCAATGAGTGGTTTTGCCTAATCCGGATATTTTTGACCCAAGCTGGATCCATTTGGCAGTTTTATTGAGATAACAGACAATAATTTCCTTCCATCTCTCCCTGGGTGACCAAATATACTTATTTCATCACCTACTTTGATAGTTTCTTTTGTCCATCCTTTCCTCACTAGAAGGGAGGGGCTGCTTGTCCTCACATCCCAGCTTTCTTTTTTTCCTTGTTGATTAACAAATTCAACATAATATCGGACATGAGGATTACGAAACCAGATCTCCGTAACGGTGCCCTTTATAGCGACTTTTTTTTCAGCTGTAAATTCAACTGCAAAGGAATGGTGAGCCTGACTGGTAGAGCTAAAATATAAAAATATTAATAAGACAGGAAGTTGTTTTCGATTAAACAGCATAATATTTGTTCAGCATTAATGATTAAAATATCTTTTACTATTCTAAATTGTTTATCTTTATAAATATATGGGTTATTTTTTGTAATTAAACATAAGAAATTTATAAATATCACTTCCAGTAGAGTCAAATAAGGACAAATGGATCATTTTATAAAACATTGCAGGATATATTGGTTTGCTTTCTCTATATTATTCTCAAATATCCTTATTTCAGATGAACCGAATGATGATCATCAGTTCATCGCTGAAGAAATTAAGAGTATTGCAAATGATTTTATTTCATTCAGGCCTATGCGTGGTTTCTCATATCAAAATATTACCCTAGAAGAAG